>RCUF01000218.1_pt1 | contig 26268 bp, 20 predicted proteins | sample 2166311 | NCBI WGS metagenome assembly RCUF01 (sample SAMN09932608, study PRJNA488358) | compost metagenome | feature: garden; material: soil; isolation source: compost soil in 4-hydroxybenzonitrile-enriched culture | place: Germany: Experimental Botanical Garden Goettingen | collected 2016-01-27
ATAATTTATTTATCTTTTTGATAATTTATTTATCATTTATGTGGTTAATACTGGTAGAAAAGGTTAATTACCGGAGGCTTATCTAAGTCAAAAGCATAAAAAAAGCATCTGATCATCACAAACTCTTGATTTCAAGAATTCATGAATAATCAGATGCTAATGTAATGTTAGTGCTAGTGCTTGAGAGCGGTCTTACCCTGCAACGATTACCTCCACGCCTTTTTTCTCCAACTCTCTCTTATATTCATCATCGATTTGGTTAATCACCAGCTTATCTATTTCCGAAATGTTGCATAAATGACAAAACACCTTCTTGTTCAGCTTGCTGCTATCCGTAACCATAATAACCTCCTCAGCCGCCCCGATCATTGCTTTTTTTGTCTCGACCTCCTGCATCGTCCGATTGGATATTCCGAACTGCAAATCAATAGCATCGCAGCCCAGGAAGGTTTTGTTCACATGTACTTTTGCAAAAAAATCAACCGCATGATCTCCAACCAGCGTATAGACCGACTCATTCAGCACACCGCCGGAGACCATCAGCGTCACATCACGCTTATGAGCTATCTCCATCGAAATTTTAATGTCATTCGTAAGCACCGTTACTTGTTGGTTGCGAATATTTCTAGCTACCTCAAGTGTCGTGGAGCCCGCGTCAAATATAACGATATCCCCATCCTCAATCAATGCGGCTGCCAGCATTCCGATTTTTTGCTTCGCTTCCGTGTTAGCCTCCAGCTTGCTCGAAGAAGGGATCTCGTAAGAAAATTTATTCGTGATGGACATTACACCACCATGCGTTTTAATGACGAGTCCTTTTTCCGCCAAATCATCGAGATCCCGCCGGATCGTAACTTTAGACACATCGAACAAAGCGCTTAGTTCATTTACGTTGGCTTTCTTTTTCTTATCGATATATTGTAATATCTTCTCTTGCCTCTCAATTTGAAACACAATATCCCCACCTGTTACCAATAATATGATACGATCTCATACCAATCACATGAATCCCCTTTAATGATATATATCTTATTATCAAGAATCTGCTGTAAAAGCAATAGAAATAAGGGTGACTCCCACCCTTATTTCCGCCTTCCTTATCCGATATTATTCATGATACTTGCTACACTAACGCCAAGGCAATCTCCATCATTCCCGTAAAGGTCTTTTCACGCTCTTCAGCTGTCGTAGGCGCGTCCCCCGGCTTATCCGAGATTGTAATCATGCACAAGGCATTTTTCCCTGCTCTGGCTGCATTCATGTACAGGGCTGCCGCTTCCATTTCCGATGCAAGCACCCCCATTTTGATCCAGCCATTATCATGCTTATCCGCATTATCACAGTAGAAAACGTCACCGGATATAATATTGCCTACCCGCACAGGTATACCCTTGCTTTCAGCAGCCTCCACAGCCTTTTCAATCAAATCGTAGCTGGCGACCGGGCAAAAGGTTCCCGGCAATTCAAAGCTCTTGGCATAACCCGAATCCGTGCATGCCCCCAAACCGATAATAATATCGCGCATCTTCACATCCGGCTGGATCGCACCTGACGAGCCGATTCGGATAATGTTATCGACATCATAAAAATTAAACAGCTCATACGTATAAATACCTACTGAAGGCATCCCCATCCCATGCCCCATAACCGAAACAGACTTCCCCTTATATGTCCCGGTATAGCCAAGCATGTTCCTCACTGTATTAAAGCACACCGGATTGTCCAGAAATTTTTCCGCAATGAATTTGGCACGAAGCGGGTCGCCTGGCATCAGAACAGTTTTGGCGATATCTCCAAGCTTGGCCGTATTGTGAAGTGTTGGTGTAGACGTATGACTCATGCTGACCACTCTCCTTTATCCTAATTCCAATGCAATCCTGATCGCTTGGTGATACGTCTTTTCCGCCTCAGCGGAGCCGCTGTCTCCACCAACCAGCAGACTCAACGCTTGTCCACCAGCCCTTGCAGCCGTTAAATATAATGCTGCCGTCTCCATATCAAGCGACAATATCCCCATTTTGACCCATCTGTCCCATACATTCCGATCGTCAGGATAGTAAACATCTGTCGTCAGCACAGTGCCGACACGGTAGCTTAGTCCTTCGTTTTTGGCCATATCTACTGCTTTTCTGACCAGCTGATAATCGGCTGTTGGGGCAAAAGCCCCCGGCAGCTCATAGCTTTCCGCATAATTGGAGTAGGCGGTGCTCGCTCCGATGGCAATGATTAAATCGGAAGGCGAAACATCGGATTGAAGCGCATGAGAGAACCCGAGCTTGATGATTCGTTTAACTCCATAAAACTGGAACAGCTCGTAAGTATATATCCCCGTTGAAGGCATTCCGATTCCGCTGCCCATAACCGAGATTTTTTTCCCCTGATAAGTCCCTGTGTATCCCAGCATGTTGCGCACTTGATTAAAGCATTTGGATTCATGTAAAAAATGATCTGCAATATACTGAGCTGCTAGCGGATCAGCGGGCATCAAAACCGTCTTGGCGATATCCTGCTCCCCCGCAGTCATATGCGGTGTAGGTATACTCATGGTGCATCCCTCCGTCGATATAGTTAGGTATGTTCGATGATCAGTAACTAAGCATTGTCGCTATAGCCAGGTGTATAGAAACAGTCAGCAGCTAAGCATTCAGGTATAAATCTGTCGTCTCATGCATCCAATCCTTAAAGGCAGGATAGATTTTGTGATACTGCTCAAAAAACTGCTTGTAACGCGCATGATTGTCGGGATTTGGCTTAATCACCTTATCAAAGGTGACCATCGCCTGAACCGCTTCCCTTAGACCCGGATACACTTTGGCAGCCGTCGCCACACAAATCGCCGCCCCCAGGCACGGCGCCTGCGGCTCAGAAGGAACATTAACGATGACGTTGCTCACATCGGCATGAATCTGCAAATAGAGATCCGAGTTCGTTGTCCCGCCTGCTATATTGATCTCTTTAACCTCAAAACCATTATTACGGAACTGAACAAGCAAATTTTCAGTGCCGTACGCAATCCCCTCCATTAACGCCCGGTACATGTGAGCCCTGGTGTGATGAAGGGACAAGCCATAGAACATCCCTCTCACCTTGGAATCCAGATACGGATGACGATTGCCCTGCCAATAATCGAGAGCGATCAGTCCCTCTGAGCCAATCGACAGCTTTTGTGCCTCCTGATTCAAATACCCGTAGACATTTACACCTTCCAGCTCAAGGTCTCTGCAAAACTCTCTTTTAAACCAGCTAAGAATAGAGCCCGATGATACCTGTCCCTGGTAAGAGGTATAGTAGCCTGGAATCAAATTATCCGGCCCTGTATTGATTTTCCCCTCATTAAATAGCGGCTCTTCGGTTAGTGCCATCGCCAGATTGGAGGAGCCCGTAATTAGCGCAATTCTCCCCGGCTCATATACACCCATCCCAAGAACACCAATCGAAGAATCAATGCCGCCCTGGGCTACTATTGTATGATAATCAAGACCCAGCTCGTCAGCCGCCTCTTTAGTCAGTGCTCCGATAGGCTCCCCGACCGCGAACACATGCTCATCAGGAAACTTGGAGACAGCCTCCTCCATACCAATTTCCCGATAGAATCCCTCAGCAAATCCGCCCTCACGGGCGTTATATCCCCAGTTGCAGGAATTGTTGATGTTTATGGACCATTTGCCTGTTAGTTTATAGGTCATCCAATCCTGATACTCGCAAAAAACTTCGGCCCGATCATAATTGTCACGTTCATGTCGCTTCAGCCACAAAAGCTTGCCAGGCATCCACTCGGCAGATAGCTTCGACCCGGTCAACTCATCGATATCAACAACTTCCTGCGCTGCTCTGACATCCATCCAGATCAGGCAATCCCGAACCGGAGTGCCATCCTTCATACTGAGCACTACGCTGCAACTCGTTGTGGTAGTGCTTAGACCAAGAATTCTATCTTTAGAAATTCCCGTGGAGAGAAAAACCTTACGAACACTCTCTTTCATCGCCTGCCACCAATCGCCCGGAGCCTGCTCCGCCCATCCCGTATGAAGGTGCTTCGTCACGTATTCGGTAGCCGCAAAACCAAGCGGATTTCCCTGAAGATCGTAGAGACCCACTCGAATACTGCCGGTTCCTCCGTCAATTCCCATAAGAACATCCCTAGCCATGCCATCACTTCCTTTTATCATCTGTCTGCATCATCTATTAATAACGGTTCAGGTTGAAATCGCGATCGACAGAGCTTAAAAAAGCAGCTACCAGCTGACCCACCATCTCCAGATCCTTCAGATCGCATAATTCCATTGGAGAGTGGCTGTAACGATCAGGCGTCCCCATATCCAGACATGGAATCCCGTCATTCTCCAGCTGCAGATAAGCCGTATCCGATAAAGCTCCTCTAGCTGCACAGCGTTGGAGAGGAATCCCTTGCTGTTCCGCGGTTTTCCTTAATAGCTGATACATTCCCTGATGCACAATGTTTCCATTTAAAGTACCTTTGCCATGAAAATTAAACATCGTTACTCCCGGACCGCCACCTAACACAATGTTGTTGACACTTTTCTGATCCGGGGTGTCGCCTGCACCAGGACTGAGCAGACAAATGGCCATATCCGTATTCACCGAGCGCGCTGCCATCATCGCACCTCTTGCATTAAACTCCTCCATGACCGTACCCACAAGATGAACCGTGCACTGTGGCTTTTCGCGGGTTAAAATTGAGGCAATCTGAAGGAGATTGGTTAGACCCGTTGCATCATCGAGATAAGCTCCAGCAATACGATCATTCAACAATTCAACATGATATGGAGCAAATGTAATGGGGCATCCCACGTAAATCCCGAGATCGTTCACTTCTCGTGCGCTAGCTGCACCGATATCCACAAACAATGAGGAAAAAGAGTCCACCTTCAACTTATCCTCCGGAGTTTGTCCATGATAGGACTTGGCAGCAATCATCCCCGGATAATATTCACCCGTCTCACTGCCCACCATGACAGCTTTCCCTTGAACGATTTTCTCCGAAATCCCGCCAACCCGGTCAAATCTCAAAAAACCATCCGGCTCAATACAGCTGATCACAAAACCAATGACATCCATATGCGCGAATACCATCACATTTGGAGCCTCCGGATCAGCCCCCTTGATCGTACCGATCACATTTCCCAGTTTGTCCATCTTCACCTCGTCCACATAGGCCGATAAATCGTCTCTGAACTTGCAGGCCATACGCGATTCATAACCGGATAACCGGATAACCCCCATGTAATCGATCAATTTAGATTTAAGTTGCTCTAGCTGCAGCATATCAATAGACTCCTTTCCCTACCTAAAACCGGGTAAAATCATGCCAATGAACTTATTTGATCTTAAATGATAATTTGTGATCGTTTCTATTTCTTTATTATAGTGATTATTTGAATCATTGTAAAGAATATTAACATCAATTTAGGTCTTGATTTTCTGAAATCGACGTCTCATGTTATTAAATATGACATTTAAGTGATTTTGGAAAACCTTTTTGAAAAGTAGCGCCCTCCCTCTGAACCCTGTTCTCTGATATTAATAAAAAAATCCATAACCAAAAAACATCCATAACTAAAAAACCATCCTTTACAGGACGGTTTAGTTTAGAATCGTGAGGGAACGTTATGATCACCAAGCACAGAGGGGCATTATATTAAAAGGGCCTTATTTCTCTGATTTTTCCTAATTTACAACTTTCGATTGAAATAGGAGTAAAAAACTCCTCTATTTGCTCAACTCAGCTCAAAACAGCGTAATAAGGCCACTTTTTATCCTTAATGATGATAACTTACCAATAGATGGATGCACAACTGATACCACAATAGATGTAGGTCTTACAGTTAAATCGAAAATCCAGCTAGGTCTGACGGAAAATGATCCCTGCCAGTGGAATCTCCCCAAAACGGCCGTGGCCACGGCTACGCTAAGCTTCAGGAGAAGAAACCGTAAAACGTCTAAAATAGGTGCGGCTTCCATTCAAGTTCGCGAAGCCCACCTGGCCGTGAAGATAAGGCTCGTCTTCATCGGTGTACCGCAATACCTCGGTTCCGTCCACCGAGACCGTAAAGCGGTTGTCCGCCGCTTCGATCCGGAGCCGGTAGTCGCGGCCGCATGTCCAAGGGAAATCGGCAACGGCGAGTTGCCGGTAGCCGTTGGCGTTTTTGTACAGCGCCAGCTTGCCTCCTTCGGCAAATCCGGCCGCGTACGAGCGGATTCCGCCCTGCACGCGTACCTGCAAGAGATGGTCTTCCCCGATTTTCGGATGAACCACCCCCTCGAAAGTGTAATTCTTCCACTGGATATCTCCCGTGTAGCATTCCGCAGGCTCACCGCTGAAGCTGCCGCTTAAGGCTCCATCCTCCAGCGTCCAGTTCCCTCTCAGATAGGTGCACTGGCTGACCTCGATATGGATGGAATTCCAGTGTTCCAGCCGCTCCCGGCTGAAATCGACGGAATACCGGGGAGAGCCGCTGTAATGCATGTCATCCACGTAGGCGACCAGATTGGCGTTCCATCCGGCGGACGGAATCCATTCGATTCCCGCCTGCTCGATGCATACGTTATCCAACGCAGGAATATCGAATGTCAAATGGGTCCATTCCCCGGATTGCAAGTCCTCGGCCCCGCCATAGTAATAATCCGCCGGGTTCCCGTCCTTGATAAACATTCTGGCCCGAACGCCGAAGTCGGTGAACTCCGGTACCTTGACCCGGGCCTCCACCCTTTGTCCCGGGTAGAGCAGCGGAGAGAAAGCCGGGTCATAACGGCTGTCATTAAAATCGGCCGGGCGGTAATACGTTTGATGGTAGAGGCGGTAGCCGTATCCTCCCTTCACCCGGTCAAACAGCACCTTCAGGGAGCGCTTCCCGGAGAAGGCCTCGGCATCGCTGTTCTCGATTCTTGCCGTGATATTGCGGGAAGGATCGTCATAGCCGGTACGGAAGGCATGGGTCGATCCCGAATACTCGAAATGAAACCGCGGAGATTCTCCCCGTACCACAGCCGCCCATTGATCCGGAGGGGTAACGCCGGCGATGAGGTAGCCAAACCGCGCGATGTAGGAGGCACACCACGGCAAATCCAAAATATTCAGTGAACCGATCACGCTGGAGCAGCACAAGAAATCGTTGATCGGTCGTCTCCAATCGTCGCCGATTCCTTCAATTCCGTTCAGGACGCCGGTAATCGTTCCCACGTTCGCCACGTTGCAATCCGTATCCCAGCCGCACATGTTGCAAATATTGATCGAACGCGAGAAGTCACCTTCCCCGTACAACAATGACAGAATGATGACGGCGGCATTCGGCAGGATGTGGCAGTTACCCGGATACAAATGATAGCCGTAATGCTCTTTAACGAAGGCATATGCCGCCCGCCATGAATCCGGCCGGTTCCGGTGAAAGGCCCTGATCCGCCGCGCCATCACGCTGAATTCGGATGACTCCGGGATGACCTTCAGACCGGCGTCCAGCACCCCGGCCATATCCCGCTCGGTAAAAGCCGCCGCGATGCAGGCGGCGATAAACATCCCGCCGTATTTGCCGTTCCCGTCATGGGATACGCTGGCGGCTTTCTCCGCATATTCCGCGGCCAGCCGCGGGTTTCCCGGAGAGATCAGACCCCAGACGTCGATGAAAATTTGCCCGCCGATCTGCTCCGCCACCGCCGCGCCGTTTTGTTCAATCGACCCCGAGCGCGGCGCCATAATGCCGTTCTTCAGATTAAGGTAAGCGGTATGCTCGGTCGACACGCCGTAGCCTCCCCACCAGTAAAAACCGTGGCCGTCAGGCGCATAATTCAACCAGGTCAAGCCAATTTGCTCCGCCGTAAGCCGGTCGGTATACGTGTAATCCTCAAGCGCGCGCAGAAAGAACATCGGTCCATTCGTATCATCATCCGCGGCAAAATTGATGAATTGGTGAAGATACGTCGAAATTTCCCCAAAGGTCCGTTCGATTTGCTCATACGTCCATTGCTCGATATTACCACCGTGCCTTACGCCGATCACTTTGCCGAGCCATCCGGCATACACCCGCTCCACGTAATCTTCAGGTATCGTATTTATCGTCATCCCTCAACCTCTCCCTTCCTGTTTGCAGTTCTATTCTTTCAGACCGCTCATCACAATACCCTCGACAAAATAACGCTGGGCGAACATATAGACAAACAAAATCGGCAACGAAACGATCAGAGCCCCGGCCATCATATAGTTCCACTGATTCGTATAGACTCCCTGAAAAGTCGCGAGGCCGAGCGTCAAGGTTTTCAGATGATCCGAATTCAAATAGATCAGGGGTCCGAGAAAATCATTCCACGTCCCCATAAAGGTAAAGATCGCCAGCGTGGTCAAAGCGGGCTTGGCGTTCGGCAGAATCACGTTCAGAAAGATACGTGGATAGCCGCAGCCGTCGATCATTGCTGCCTGCTCCAGTTCCTTCGGCAAAGTCATAAAAAACTGTCTCAGCAGAAATACGCCGAAGGCGGCGAACAGCGCAGGAATAATCAGCGCCCGGTGGCTATCCAGCCAACCCAGCTTCCGCAGAATTTGAAACGTCGGAATCATCGTTACATGATACGGTATCATCATCGTGCCGAGCAGCAGGAAGAACAAGACGTTCCTGCCGGGGAATTTCAATCTGGCAAATCCGAAGGCTGCCATCGAGCAGATTACCAGTTGGCCGAGAACAACAAACCCGGTTACTTTCACGGTATTGAAAAAATACAGGAACCACGGTGCCGATTCGAACATATATACATAGTTGCTCCACATAATCTCTGTAGGAATCCAGCTTGGCGGTATCGCGTACATCTCATTGGTGCTCTTCAATGAAGTGGATACCATCCACAGAAATGGAGCGATCATTACCAGCGACAGAATGATCATCACCGCATGCAATGCGGCTGACTTCGCCTTCTTCCCGATCCGCTTAGCAGCAGCGTGTTTACTAGTTCCTACCATCACATTATCGCCTCCATTCACCCATCGACATCCTTGCGTTTGGCGAGGCCGGTCTGAATCAGCGTCGCTACGAAAATAATGGCGAACAGCACATAGGCCATTGCAGAAGCATAACCTTGCTGGAAAAATTGGAACGCATTTTGATAGATATAATAGACCACCACGGACGTTGATTTCGCGGGTCCGCCTTCGGTCATAACGTACACCTGGTCGAAAACCTGAAACGAGTTGATGATCGCCATAATCACGACAAACACGGTGGTATGGCGGAGCAGCGGGACTGTAATGTGCGTGAACCGCCGGAAGGCCCCGGCCCCGTCGATTTTCGCCGATTCGTACAGGGATGGCGATATCCCCTGCAAACCGGCGAGAAAGATTACCATGTTAAAGCCAAGCCCCTTCCAGACGCTCATGATCATAATGGAGAGCAGCGCCCATTTCTCGCTGGCAAGCCAGGAAGGCTCATAGAGGCCGAGAATGGCGAGAACGCTGTTGATCAGTCCGTAATCGGTGTTGTACAGCCATTTCCAGACCGTCGCAATCGCAACCATCGAAGTGATGACCGGCAGAAAAAATGCGGTCCGGTACCAGGTTACAAAGCGCATCTTGAGATTAAGCAGCATGGCCGCCAGCAGCGACAGAATCGCTCCCGCCGGCACCGTGCCCAGCGTGAAAATGAACGTAATCCGCAATGAGCGAAGGAATGTGTCATCCTTCATCAATTGCATGTAATTATCAAATCCGATGAATTCCGGGGAGACGATTCCATCCGATGATGTCAGACTAAGGTAAAAGGAGTAGATAAAGGGATAGAGCATGAATACGGAAAATCCTATCATGATCGGAGCGATGAAAAAGTAGCCCCATAATGCCTCTTTTTTAACCATAGAACCGTTTCACCTCCACAGAAAAGGAAAGGGCCCTTCATCGTATCGATATTCAAACCTTATCGAGGATACATCGGGCTCTCGTATTTTAAGAGGACTTCTCTTTGATCTTCGCGATCAATTCCTGACGGGTATCCTCCGGGCTGAGCTGGCCAAGCAGCATCTTGTCCAAGATTTCCTTGATCAGATCGTTGATCTCGGAATATTTGCCGTTCTTGAATTCCGTCATCCGGACGTCCGGCGCACTATCGACAAATGCCTTTACGTTTTCCGGGAACCCGGAATCAAGAATGATCTGGTTCGCTTCGGCGTTGGATGAGGCCGGAAGCGCCATATTGTATTTGGCCACTACCTTCATGCCCTCACTGCCGACAAAGTATTTCAACACTTCCCAAGCCTCCTTCGGATGCTTGGTGTCCTTGGAAATCGACCAGCTCAATGCCCCGACCTTGGTCTGCTGATTTTGCTTCATCGGCATTCTCACCACATCCCATTTGAAGGACAACGGGTCCTTTTTAAACGGAGGCAGGTACCACATGCCGGCGGAGAACATCGCCACCTGCTTGTTTCTAAACTGCGCTTCACTCCCTTGTCCCGCCGCCTGCTGCTGAGCCGGGTTCGGAGAAATGTAGTCTTCCACCACCATTTTCCGAAGGGCTGTCAAGGTTTCCAGCGCCTCGGGCGAATCCAGCCTGCTCTCAGCCGGATCGGCATAAATCTCCACATTGTTGCGGGTCAGGAATCCATCGAGCGGAGCGCCAAAATTTTCATACAGATACCCGTACTGCTTCTTCGCCGGATCCGTCAGCTTGGCAGCCGTCTCCAAAAACTGCTCCTCGGTCCAGTCATCGGTCGGATACGGCAGCTTCGCCTCATCAAACAAATCTTTATTATAGTAAATGACATATGGGGAAATCTCCTGAGGTATGCCGTACAATTTATCTTCTACCTTATAAGCATCGATCACCGAGGGATAAAATTCATCCAGCTTAAACTCCGCATCCTGGCTTATGAAATCATCCAGCGGCATCAGCACGCCGCGCTGCGCAAGCGGGACGGTCCACTCGTTCATGTACAGGATGTCCGGTGCGTTGCCGCCGGAAATCAGCGTGAGCGTCTTCTGGTACCGTTCATTCCCCAGATCGACCCATTCGATCTTTATGGCGGGATGCTCCTTCATGAACTGATCCGCAGTCTCATAACGCACCTGCTTTTCCTGCTCGCTTCCGCTAACGGCCATGCGGATAACAGTCTGTTTTCCGCCTTCACTATCCTGGCCCGACAGGCTTTCTCCTTTACCGCAGCCGGATAACAGACCGAACAACACGATGGCGACAGCCAATCCGATTCCAAACTTTTTCATAATATCCCCCTCTCTTGTATGCCAATCCAATTATGATTCCCTTTCCTTGATGAAGCTAGTTTCGAAAGATCAACCGCATGCTGCAGCATGCTTATTTATTTAAAGCGCTTACATAAAGCTTATCAGAGAGGGTGATTGTCAAAAAGTAAGAAAGATTTGCGGTTTGGGTTTAATTTTTTGCTTCCCGGTACTGCAGGGGCGTCATTTCGAAGTGCTTTTTGAACAGGTTGTAAAAATAGTGGCTGTCCTGGTAGCCGACCTCCCGCCCCACCTCGTAAATTTTCAACTGGCTGTACTCCAGCAAAAAGGCGGCCTGCTTCAAGCGCAGCCCGGTCAAATATTGGATAAATGGCTCGCCATTTTCTAGCTTGAACATCCGGCTGAAATGAGCTGAGCTTAAATTGACATGATCCGCCACTTTGGTTAGAGAAAGCGAGCTGTCCCGGTAATGCTCCTCAATATAATACAGCGCCTTCTCCATGGTCCCCAAATAAGGGGAACGTCCGTTTTCCCGCTCCAACCGATCCAGCAGCTCGATAATGCTCTGGTATTCCAACGGTTTCAGCAAATAATCGGCCACACCATATCGAATGGCCTCCCTGGCATAATCAAATTCGGCATAGCCGGTCAAAATGACGGACTTCATGCCCGGAGCCATTTCCGAGGCTGCTTTGACCAGTTCCAGTCCATCCATTTCCGGCATACGGATATCCGTAAGCATCACATCCGCTTGATGACAGGAAAGATAATCCAGCGCCTGCCGTCCGTTGGCAAAGACCCTATCCACTTTCCAATGGGACCGGTACTTCCGCAGCTGCTTGGACAACCCCTCCCTAACCAATTCCTCATCGTCCACCATGATTATTCTCATCTCGCTATCCTCACCTTCGGCTTAAAATTTGAGCTGATCGGATGGAAGCCGGATCGTTACAACCGTTCCCTGTCCCCATTCGCTGTCGATGTTCATGGAACCCGATTCCCCGTAAAAAAGCTTAATTCTTCTGTAGATATTTTCCAGGGCTATTCCCCCTCCCGGTCTTTCCGCTCCCGAAGGGAATCTGGTCAACAACTCCCTGATTTCTTCAAGTTTTTCTCCCTTTATCCCTGCCCCGTCGTCCTTCACCGTTACCACTAGTACGCCTTCCGGTTCCACTACCGCACGGACATCCACCATCCCCCCCGATTCATTTTTCTCTAGGCCGTGATGAATCGCATTTTCCACCAGGGGCTGAACCGTTAGTTTGAGAATCGGCATTTCCTCCGCTCCCGGGCCGATATGCCATTTCAGCTTGATCATCTTGAAGCGGATTTGTTGAACATGCATATAGTTTCTGACATGCTCGAACTCCTCGCGGATGGTAACGACTTCCCTGCGCACCTCAGTCGAATAGCGGAACAGTTTGGATAACGAAACAATAATACTCGCCGCTTCCTCCTGATCTTTCATCACGAGCAGCCAGTATACGGAATCCAGTGTGTTGAATAAAAAATGGGGATTGATCTGGGCCTGCAGTTCACGCAATTCGGATGCCTGGCGGGAGATTTCCACCTCGTACACTTGATGAATCAGCGTATCAATCTTCCGCGACATTCGATTAAAAGAATGGCCCAGATCATTGATTTCTTTCACATTGGTGCGAGGAAGCACCAGGTTAAATTCCCCCCTCTCCACCTTCTTCATCGCCCGCTGCATCCTCTTGATCGGGTGTGAAATGCGCAGGGACAGCAGCCATGAGCTGATAAAGATCACAAGGAGCGTCAATAATGAAGCCCAAAACCAGGTGGCCTGCATATAGGATATTTTCTCGGTCAGAGCAGACACCGGGAGGATCACGACCGTATGCCATTTGGCGTCGTTCAGAGAGTGGTGGGCGATCAGGTTGGCCCCAAAGGACGAGCGGTCAACGAGCGAGCCGCTGGAAGGTACTGTCCTGATCAGGTTATAATAATATTTCGAGGCGGCAGGGTCGGGCACACTGTTGCCTGCAATAATGTTCCCTTGCTCGTCATACAAAAGGATATGGCCCTGCTGAGAGGTTCCCGTGAGACTGGAATCATGATACAAATCATGAATGTTGACCAGCACCATCACATATCCCAACGGCTCCTTGCCGATAAAATTCGTAATCTGTCTAATTCCGTAAATATACGGATACTGCTCCATATCTTCCTCGGAAGCCATCCACAGCATTTTCTCGAATGATATGCCGCTTTCGGCGGCCAGGGCAAAAATGTTCCGTTTCATCTCATAAGGCTGAAGGCGGCTGTTATTGAAGCCCAGATACCCGTATTTTGGAGAATAAATCTGTATGGCAGCCAGACTATCATTGGAGCTGGAAGCATCCTTGATCATAGACTGAATCTGCTGATTCTGCCGATAGTACAGGAAGGGAGCCGCTTCATTCAATATGTTTTGCAGTGTCCAGCTGCTGATGATCGTATTGACGCTGTTCTCCGCCATGTTTAAATTATCCTCGATTTGCCGGCTGAGTTCGCCGGAGGTTCCCTGCATATTTTCAATCGTTGTCTCCTGCAGCGTTGATTTCGTTTTTTGAAACAGGAACCACCCCGTACCGCACAAAATAACCAGAAAGAGGATGGAAAACTGCACCGCCATTTTGGATCGGATGGACTTGAAGATGCCTAGCCCTCCCTTCATTCGAAATCTGTCTCGCATACATTTCTCATCTATACAATAACACCACAGACCTGGAGTTATTCTCCGTCTGTGGTGTTATGTTTTTACGGATAGATCATGACTTTTACACTGCTATCCTTTTGGGTTCGGGCCAATTCAACCGCATCCTTGATTGAATGGAGCGGGAATTTGTGAGTAATGATCCGGCGGATGTCGTGTTTGCCGTTTTGTAGCATTTGAATGGCAGCCGGGTACGTGTTAGCATAACGAAACACGCCGTAAACGTCAAGCTCCGCATCGACCAGCGAGCCAATATTCACCGGCACGGCGTCCCGGGTCGGCAGACCGACCCATACGATACGTCCTCCCCGGTTTACATAACCGATGGATTCGGCTATCGCCTCCGCGCTGCCGGATGTTTCAATAATGAGATCGACGCCTTCTCCGTTTGTTAATGTCTGTATTTGTCCGCCGACATCGCCGTCTCGTGGATCGATCACTCCGGTGGCGCCCATCTGAAGCGCCAGATTCTGGCGGAATACCGTCACATCGCTCCCGAAAACTTGCACTGCCCCAAACATTTTGGCCGCCTCCATCGCCAGCAAGCCGATCGGGCCAAGCCCAAGCACCAGCACCCGGTCCTCGGGCTGGATTTTCCCCCGCCTCGCGGCATGAACCCCGACCGATAGCGGCTCCAGCAGCGCTCCTTCTTCAAATGTCATGTGGTCCGGAAGCCGGAACAGGAAGTCGCTGCGGACGGCGACAAATTCGGCCCAAGCCCCGTCCACCGGCGGAGTCGCCATGAACACTACGTGGGGGCATAGGTTATAGCGGCCGCTTTTACAATACGAGCACTTTCCGCAAGTCACTCCCGGCTCTACGGCAACCCTGTCTCCAACGCGGACATGGGTGACCTTCTCTCCCGTTTTTACCACGATGCCCGCCAGCTCATGCCCCAGGATCAACGGCTGCTTGACCTCGTATCTCCCGATTCTCCCATGCTCATAATAGTGGACATCCGAACCGCAGACACCGATACAATGCACCTGAATCAAAGCCTCCTCGGGTCCCGGCTCGGGAAAGGGGACCTGCCTGACCTCTATCGAGAAGGGGCGGTCAAGGACAGCCGCTGCCATCGTTTGCTTGATCAAGTCATCAGCTCCTTCAATATAAGTTGAACTATGGTTTTAGCGAATTAGGCAACGTATGAAATGTTCTTACGATGGATTCAGCTCATAGACGATGGCCTCATAAGGCTCCATCTTGAATTTATCATTTAGTTGTTCAGGGCGGCTGTAATTGGAAATGGCGACACGGCATCCGCGCCCGCGTAATTCCAGCGGAATTTCCAATTCCGGATGGTTGGCGTAGAAATTCAGCACAATCAGGAACATCCGTCCCTCAAAGGTCCGGGTATAGGCAAAAATTTCAGGATGCTCCTCAAGCCAGTCGTCATATTTACCATAGATCAAAGCCTCATTCGCCTTGCGCAGTTTGATTAGCTCTTTATAGTAATTCAAGATCGAATCCGGATCCGCCACTTGCTGCTCCACATTGATATCATGGTAATTCGGGTTTACGCCGATCCACGGGATTCCTTCGGAAAGTCCGCCGCTCACCGAATCATTCCACTGCATCGGCGTACGCGCATTGTCACGGGCCCGGTAGCTGATCCTGCGCATTGTATCCTCCACATCTTTCCCGTCCATCAAACGCTCGCGGTAGTAATTGTATATTTCCACATCCCGGTACTCGCTGAGCTTGTTAAACACTACATTGGTCATGCCGATTTCCTGTCCTTGATAAATAAACGGCGTTCCCTGCATCAGCATAAAGAAGGTAGCCAGCATCTTTGCCGAGGCCTTCGGATAGTTTACGGGATCGCCAAAGCGGGAAACGGACCGCGGCTGGTCGTGGTTTTCCAGGTATAACGCATTCCAGCCGATGCCTTCAAGCCCCGTCTGCCATTTCTTTATGATTTGCTTCAGCTTGGCCAAATCCCAAGGCCCGAAGTCCCAGCGGCCATCCGATCCGAAGTCCAGATTAACGTGCTCGAACTGGAAAATCATATTGAAGGCCCCGTTTTCCTCGCCAATCCAACGGTCGGCTTCCGAAATCGGCGCGCCGCTCGCTTCGCCCACCGTCATGATATCGTAATCGGCGTAAGTCTTTTTGAATTGCTGCAGAAAGTCGTGAATTCCCTCGATATTGCGGTGTCCGGCCGCCGAATCCACATACCGGAGCCCGTGCGGATTCGGCATGTCCGGCAGCCCCGGCAGCTTTTTGATATGCGTGATCGCATCGACTCGAAACCCGTCGATGCCCTTATCGAGCCACCAACGGATCATGTCGGCCAATTCCTGGCGGACCTCCGGATTCTCCATGTTCAGGTCCGGCTGCCTGCGCGAATACAAATGCAGATAATACTGTCCGGTCGTTTCGTCATACTCCCAGGCGGAGCCGTTAAACATCGACTCCCAGTTGTTCGGCTCCGCCCCGTTCTTGCCGTCCCGCCAAATATAATAGTCGCGTTTTGAATTATTGCGGGAAGAGCGGGATTCGATAAACCACGGATGTTCATCGGATGTATGGTTAAGCACCAAGTCCATGATGACCTTCATGCCCCGTTCGTGAATCCCGGACAGCAGCTTGTCGAACTCCTCTATCGTGCCAAATTCGTCCATGATGTCCTGATAATCGCTTATATCGTAACCGTTATCGTCATTAGGAGATTTATAGACCGGAGAAATCCAAATGACATCGATGCCCAGCTCTTTTAAATAATCAAGCTTGGACGTAATCCCCGGCAAATCTCCGATGCCGTCTCCATTTGAATCCATAAAGCTTCTTGGATAGATTTGATACGCAACGGCTTCCTTCCACCATATTTTCTTCACTTTTTATCCCCCATTAACTCACGCCATTCGGCTTAAAAATCCAAATTACAATGTGGATTCCAAAAAATACGATACTTCATGATGCTCCGGCATCCCGTTTTGAGCACCGAATTTAGTTACGGCGAGCGCGGATGCGGCAACGGCATATTCGGTGGCCTGCTTTATTGTGAGTCCTCTCGCTATGGACACGGCAAAAGCCGCGTTGAAGCAATCCCCCGCTCCCGTCGTATCCGTGACCTCCATCTTCCTGCCCGGAATGTGGAAGGTGCCGCCGGACGCGTTCATATAAACCACCCCATCCGCCCCTAAGGTAACGGTGATGGACGGAAGCCCTTTTTCAATCAGCTTGCTCATTGCCCGGTATAAAGCCTCAAAATCCTTCGTGTCCAATACCTCCGGAACATCGGACAGGACCGATAGTTCCTGGCGGTTCGGGGTCAGTGAGTACAGCATCGGATAGATCTCATCCGGAAGGGCTTGCGCCGGAGCCGGATTCAGAATGATCTTTTTGCCTCTCGCATAAGCGTATTTAACCGATTGGACTACGGTATCCAGCGGGATCTCCATTTGGATCAGGACGACGTCCGCCCGGTCAATGAAAGTATGCCGGTATTCGATATCGGCCCAAGTTATTTTCCCGTTCGCTCCGGGTACGACGATAATCCGGTTATCTTTATTGTGGACCCAGATCGAAGCAATCCCCGTCTTTTCTTCAGGCATGACCGTAAGCGCCTGGACGAGCGGATACCGGTTCAACTCCTGCAGGATTTGCTCACCAAACCGATCCTTGCCCACAGCGCCGATAAAGGATGTCCCTATGCCGAGGCGGGATGCCGCTACGGCCTGGTTCGCTCCCTTTCCTCCAGGCAGCATTTTGACATCACTGCCCAAGGCTGTCTCTCCCTGTTCGGGAATGAGCGGAGTCTCTATAACGATATCCATATTAATACTGCCTATAACGACAATGTTAGGGCCTTGTATTCCCATCATTGTGATTCACATTCCCTTCGCGTTGACTCCCTGATGATTAACGATACATTGATTTCAATGACTTCCAAATGAGGTTTTGCATCCCGATTCCCGATCTGCTCGATTAATGTGCGGGCAGCCGTCTCCCCCATCTCGTAAATGGGCTGCGCAACCGTCGTTAACTCCGGCTCGATAATTTCAGCCAGCTTCACACCGTCAAAACCGCAGACGGCGATATCATTCGGAATTTGTATTCCCTTCCGATGGAGCGCCTTGAGCGCGCCGATGGCCATAAAATCATTCCCGGCAAAAATGCCGTCAATGTCCGGGTGGCGAAGCAGCAAGGTTTCCACCGCCTGCATCCCGCCCTCTAGCTGGAAATGACCCGGTGCCATCAAGGAAGGGGTATACCATGAAAAGGATTTGACGTAATCCTCGTAACCGTTTAAACGTTCCTGCGCGGTGACGATTTCCTGCGGACCATAGATATGAGCTATTTTTCTGCAGCCAGTATCCAGCAAATGCTTGACGGCAAGCTGGGCACCGTCATAGTTATTGCACCTGATCAATGTGCATTTATGATTATCCGATGAACGATCCAGCACAACGACCGGAATATTATCGCGTTGAAGCTTGTGCAATTCTTCCTGGGTCAGATAATTAGAAGCATAGATAATCCCATCGATTTTTCGCTTCCGCAGCGCTTCCAGATAGCTCTTCTCCTTGAAGTCCTGATTGTCGGAATTGCAAAAAAACACCGTATACCCTTTCTGCTGGCAAATATCCTCAACCGCCCGGGCCAACTCGGAGAAAAAGGGATTCGTGATATCCGGAAGAATCAGCGCGATCGTGGGCATGCTGTGATCGGCCAATCTGCGTAAAATCAGAGGCTCGTACCCCAACTCCTCCATCGCTTCACTAATGCGCACTTCCGTTTTTTTGCTCACGTACCCGTTTTGATTGATCATGCGGGATACGGTAGCAATGGATACTCCGGCCAGCTTCGCCACATCTTTAATCGTTGACAAGTTAACACCACCACTTTATTTAAAATAATCTTCTTACATAAGAGGCCTCACTTCATAGAAGGAGTAAGCCGTGCGGCTGCCTTCGCTGTTGCCGAAGCCAATAGCCCCCCGCAGGTACGGCTTGTCCGCGTCCCGGTATTGGATCACCGGTTGACCGTTCGCCCGGACCTCGATATCCGAACCCTTCAATTTAACCTCAAGCTGATATTCCGTACCCGGCCGCCAGTTGAATGGACTCGAAGCCAGTTCCCGATAGCCTTCGAAATTTTTGGACAAAACCACTGTATTTCCGGGAGCCAGGCCAACCGAATATCCCCGCATCGCCCCCTGCACGCGAAACAGAACGGAATGCCGTTCGCCCTTTTGCGGAATAAGCTTGACACGCAGGATATAATCGTCCCACTTATGGGAGCCGGTGTAGCATTCGGCGGGTTCAAACCCGTGGCCTCCGGCCAGCCTTCCCTCTTCCAGTCTCCAGATTCCCCGCAAATAGGTTAACTGGGACACTGTTTGGTGAAGGGCGTTCCATTTCTCCATCCGCTGGGTGGAGAAATCGATTCCGTAATCCGCGGCGCCGTACACCCTGAACTCATCAACAAACCATTTCAAGGGAAATGATTTCTCCCTAAGACTGGAATCGCCACTGACCGTATACTCCATTCCTACCTTACCAATCGTGATGTCATCCGCGCAAGGGATTTGGTACGATATCCGCTGCCAATCTCCATTGATTACTAAGGAATTGCTGTATAAGCGCCGGCCTGTGGCATCATCCTCCGCATATAGACGCACATGAAGCCCGGAACCGACCGATTCGTCCAGCTTGAGGAAGGCCTCAACCGTCTGGCCAGGATAGACCGTAGGCGAAATGTCCGGATCGTAGCGGCTGTCGTCAAAGTCCCTCGGTGACCCATAGGTCAGAAAAAAGACATCGAAGGTCGTTCCGGTAAATACTGAAGGTGCGGTCAATTGAAGCGAACGCTTCCCTTTGTAGGCCTCGCGGTCCGTGTTGGCCAGTATGATACGTTCATTGCCTCTATATTTCCATTCCAGGGCATGGGTGGAGCCGGGAAACTCAAAATGCAGGTAATGCGTGCAGTCATCCTGGAGGATTTCTTCCCAGCCCGAGATGGCTTCCCCGTTCAATTTGCAGGCCAACTTCGCCGTATAGGCCGTAATTTGCGGTATCGTTTGCAGATTCAAGCTGCCCAAGATGCCGGAGCCGCAAACGAAATCGTTAATCGGCAAGGTCCATTTCTCCTCAATCCCGGCAGGACCGTTCAAAACGCCGACGATCGTACCGACGTTGCCGACATTGCAATCCGTATCCCATCCGCACATGTTGCAAATATTGATGGTCCGGCTGAAATCTCCCTGCCCGTACAGCAGCGACAATACGATCACCGCCGCATTCGGAATGATGTGACACACCCCTTCATAATGCTGATATCCGTATTTCTCTTTGACATAAGCGAAGGCTTCGCGCCAATCTTTGCCGGAGTGAGCCTGATGGTAACCGACAACATCCCGTACCATCCGGGCATAATCGCTGTCCTCTTCTATGACGGCCAGACCGTCTTGGATCACATCCTCGACATGTTCCCGCTCAAACGCGGAGGCAATGCAAGCCGCTATAAAGCGCCCGCCCCGGATTCCGTCTCCCCCGTGAGTAACGCTCGACATCAGGCCGGCCAATTCCGCTGCGCGTCCCGGGTTCCTCGGGCAGACAAGCCCCCAGCAATCGGAAAATATCTGTCCGCCGATCTGTTCGGCGGTCGTCTTGCCATTCTGTTCAATCGAGCCCGACAACGGGGCCGGGACGCCATTCTTCAAATTGAGATAAGCCGTGTGCTCCGTGGATACACCGTAGCCGCCCCACCAGAAAAAGCCGTGGCCCTCACCGGTGTAATTGCGCAGGGTATGAGCCATTTCCCGAGCCGTCAGGTTCCCGGTATCGAAATCGTCCAAGACTCTCATAAAAAATACGGGGCCGTTAATATCATCGTCCGCAGCAAAATGCTTGAACCGATAAGGATAATCCGTAATCTCTCCAAACGTTTGGGCAATTCTTTCATAGGACCAGCCTTCAATATTGGCCCCATGCACGACGCCGATCACTTTGCCCAACCAGCCGCCGTACAGCTTCTCCATGTATTGTTCCAGAAAACTCATTCTCTCCACCTCGTTTGTCAGCTTTTAACCGCTCCGCCCGTCAGACCGGCAATAATCTGTTTCTGAAAGATGATATATACCACCATAATGGGAATAATCGTGAGTACGAAGGAAGCAAACGCCAAATTGTAATCAAAAGTATATTGCGACTTAAAGTTGTATTGGAACAACGGCAGCGTCCACAGCGTCTCGGATTTGTTCAAAATCAGAAGCGGGAGCAGGAAGTCGTTCCAGATCCAAAACGCGTTAATGATAATAACCGTTGCGGTCAACGGAGCCAACAGCGGGAAAATAATCGACCGATAGGTTCTTATTTTGGAGCAGCCGTCCACTTCGGCAGCCTCTTCCAGCTCCTTGGGTATGGTGGTGCGGATGTACCCTACATACAGGAATACGCCTTGCGTTAAGGCATAGGTGACATACAGCAAAATCAAGCCTGGCCGGTTAAGCAAATCCAGCTGTGTCATCAGCTTGGTGACCGGCAGCATGATCACTTGAAACGGGATGATAATCCCCATAATGAACAAAATATACAGTGTTTTAAAATACCACTTATCCAGATTACGGCTGATGGCGTAAGCCGTCAACGGAACCACCAGCAGAATCAGCAGAATGGAAACGACGGTGACCATGACCGAATTCGCAAAAAATTGGGCGAAGTTGTTGCTGAGAATCACCTTCTCAAAGTTCCCCCAATACAGTTCCGAGGGAAAGGAGAAGAAGTTTCTCGCACTCTCCTTGCTCGTCTTGAAAGCCGTAATCAGGGTCAGGTACAAGGGAAGGAAAATGACGACCAGTCCTAATCCCAGCAACACATAGCTGACCGCGGACAAACGCTTCTCGGTTCTCATTACGCATTCACCTCAAATCTGCTCATGGAGCGGATCTGTACAATCGATACGATCCCAATGATGACAAAGATGACCATCGCGAGCGCGCTGGCGTAACTGAACTTGAACTCCTGAAAAGCGAAGTTATATACGAGCAGGCCCACGCTTTCCGTTTTCCGTCCGGGACCTCCCCCGGTCATCGCTATAATGTAATCGAATGCGGTCAAGCCGCTCTTGGCCGACAGAATCACGACGATGTTTAACGTGGGAATCAAGAAAGGAATAACGACGGACCGGAACCGCTGCCACGCGTTGGCTCCGTCCAGACTGGCCGCTTCGATTAAATCCTTCGGCACGCTTTGCAGGGCGGCCAAGAACAGCAGAATCGGAATCGCCAACCCCTGCCACAGACTCACCAGCACGATGCCATAGAAAGCCCAGTTGGGATCCGACAACAGGTTTTTGGACAACAAATCCGAACCGATCGCCTTGCCGAACACCGGGAGCGCCTGGGCGAACAGCTGGTTCCAGATCAATCCGACTGTAATCATGCTCAGCACGGCCGGGAAAAAATAAGCGGTCCGGAAAAAGGATTGGATCTTCCTGACGCGGTTGAGCAGAACCGCGATTAATACAGCAAGCAGTACGGTCAGAATAATCAAGCATATTGCATATTTAAATGTAAAACCCAAGCTGTTGCGAATCCGATCATCCTGCATCAGCCGTCCGTAATTGTCAAAACCGATGTATTGACGCGTTTTGCTTAGCCCGTCCCAATCGCTCAGACTGTACAAAAACCCGTTTATCATCGGGTAAAGGAAGAAAACAGCGTACAACAGAAGCGCCGGAAGCGTAAACAGGTAGTGTGCATATCTGTTGATGGTTTTCATCTCTATCCCCCTCATATCAAAATGTCTAGCCAATAGAGGAGAACCGGAGAAACGAATCCGTTCCCCAGTTCCCGCTCCAGCTGTCTATTACTTGCCGAATTCCTGATTAATCCATTTCTCAAGCGCACCTTTGTCGTTGATAATCAAATACGCGGAGGTTTCAGCACCCCAACTGGAGTCCTGACCTGCTTTCCAATTGAAGTGAAGCCATGGATAGAACCGTCCTTGCTCCGCCAGCAGTTTCGTCACATCTTCCGTCTGAGGAGAATCGGCCTTCACGCCATTAATGCTCGACGGTGATTTTTCATTGTCGGCCAGGTATTGCGCCGTAGCCTGTTCAGTCATGAATTTGACGAATTTCTTCGCTTCTTCGGGATGCTTTGTTTCAGCCGCAATCGCCAGCGCATAGTCGATGCCGCCGATTACGGAGCCGTTACCGTTTTCATTTGGTACAGGGAACATTTTATACTCGTCTTCCATTCCCGCCTGTTCAATCATCGGCACGGCCCAAATGCCTTGTGGCAGCATCAGCGCTTCACCTTTGGCGAATAAATTCACCGCATCGGGATAGTCCGCTCCGGCCGCGTCAGCCTGGCTGTTGTCGCGTATGAAGTCCATTTGGGTAATCAGCTTCTGAATGCCGGCATCGCTTTCAGCTTTTGCCGCGGAATCGGCAAAGAACGCATTAGCGGCGTCATAACCGGCCGCGTTGGTCAGCAGCGCCTCCGTCAGATGGCCTACCGACCAGGCCGCTTTGAAGCTGGTGGCAAACGGGCTTTGTCCTTTTTCTTTGATAGCCGCCGCCGTTTGTTCCAGTTCGGCCCATGTAGCCGGAACCTTCAGTCCGAGTTCACTAAACTTGGCCGCATTGTAAAATATCCCATATGCGTTCATGGTCAGAGGCACACTGTAATCTTTGCCGTCGACTTTGACGTCCTCCAGGAATTGAGGATTTACGTTCGCCAGGACATCCGAGCCGCTCAGATCCATAAAGTAATCGGACGCTGCCTGAGTTTTGAAATCGGATTCATTTGGAAATATCGACATAATGTCGGGTACGTCATTGCTGGCGAGCCGGCTGTAAAGTACTTTGCGGGAGTCCGGCACCTGTACCTGATTAATCTTGATGTTCGGGTTCGCCGCCTCGAAATTGCTAATAATTTCGGTCAGGTTGTCTTTAATTTCCGATTTCTGGTTGAACAATTCGAGCGTTACCTGTTCCGTGCCGCCCGCTCCTTTGTTGCCCCCTGTGTTAGCGTTCTCATTTGTTTTACCGCCGCAGCCCGCCAGTACGAGCATAAATGTCAGAGCCGCGATTACCCATGTTTTTTTGCTTTTCATCTTAAATCCCCCTGTTCATCTGAACAATCTTGTCATAAATAACTCAATGAATTTTTCACTCTTCACATCGACCGCTACCTCGGCATTCCCTTCTACCGGACGACCAAAAAATACATCCTGCTGATCCACGGTCATCCCTCTTGTAAATTCGCCTTTGCATTCCACAGCGATCTTTTTTGCCTTCATGGTCAGCAGATCGGGATGACTGAGATACGCGATGGTCAGCGGATCGTGCAGAATTGGAAGGTGACGGGATGAATCCATCCATTGTGTCAGCAGGCGCGACAGAAAGTGAACCTCGCTTTGACCCGCCTGCTTGATTCTTTCCACATCTTGTTGACTTAACCGGCATTTCAGGGTGACGTCCAGACCGACCATTTCCAGATGAAGCCCGGAATTGAAAACAATATGCGCGGCCTCTGGATCGCTGACGATATTCCACTCCGGATAGAAGGCCGAGTACATTCCGCCCATCAGGACGATTCGCGCCCGTTTCATGACATCCGGTTCTTTCATTACGGCACAAGCAAGATTGGTCAGCGGCCCGATGGCCGCGATCGTCACTTCCGGATCCTTCCTTACCTGCTCGATCAGAAAGTCGGCGGCATGCTGGTGGTAGCCGGATTCGATATCATGATACTCTTCAGACCATTGGCATGGAATTTCTTCGACATTAGCTTGCGCCAGCATGGGCGCTCCGATTCCGGTAGCTACCGGAATGTCCGTTTTTCCGTACGCCTTGAGCAGTTGCAAAGCCAGCTTCGTACGCAGCGGAGTGTTTTTGTAAACGGTTGTAAGTCCGATAACGTCCAGTTCGGGTGAATTCAACGCCAGCACAATGGCAAGCGCATCATCAATATCATCGCCGATGTCAGTATCAATAATAACCTTTCTGATCACAATCACCTCCGTTGGTTGATTTTAAAAAGCGAGTCGAATGCATTTTTCACTCACATTTATATCTTTATGGAAAATTTACATAAAACCCAACCTTTTATAAGGATATAATATCAATTAATAGCGCTTTCATCAAGAGGTAAATTTAATTTTTCTGAGTTCAGGAGCTTGTAAAGTCATATAAACCGTTTATATAAAAGGGTTTTTGTGGTATATGATTTATAATTTAGGCTATGATTATTTTGTGTAAATTTTACACATATCTAGTTTTCTTGTTTTATCTTTGCTTCTTCCGCTTGCTTAAGCGCACCTGCGGCAATAGACCGAAAGCTAGAAATGGCGATGCTGGAATAACCTTTCCTAGCACCGCCATTTCTTTGTTTTCATCAACATACTCACGCTGATTTCCCGATTTCCTTTTACTTTCTTACAGGCTTCTTTGAGTGGGCAACCTTCGCAACTTTCGCTTCGATAATGTCGCTTCTTTACCTCATATCCACTCTCTGTTTGTTCCTTGCTCTCGTAACGGAACAGCAGTTTGCGTCTAGGCACATATCCATGCGTCTTCCGTTCACGAATACTTCTAGTTGTTCCCTTTCCAAATAGGCGTAGTTTTCCTCACTGCCATATCCTGCATCCGCAATGACCTTTTTCGGCAGCTTTCCAAATGCTCAAGCTTGATATACTTCTCCTCAGCAAGAAATTAAGCGCACTGGTGAAGACGGTCTCCAGCACGTCTTTCATTCGCTCGGAGTGAAAACGATTGATGGTGCGGAAGTCCGGGTGTTGTCTACCGGCAATCCATATAAACATGATATTTTCACGGATCGCCTTGGCAATCTGGCGAGAAGAGTAGATCCTCTGCGTGTAGGCATAGAGATGACTTTGGTGAGCATTTTGGCATGGTAACTATCTCGTCCCCCTCCGGGATAAGCCGCATCGAAAATGGCATCGTCCAGTTTTCCCCTAAATCCATTGGTAAACAGAGTTGATCCATGGTATATGAAATATACAAATTGAGGAAGGCTGTCCCTAAGTCATTTATGACTTTTGGGACAGCCTTCTTATAGGTACCAGCTTATTTTGCTGATGTATTTGAGGCTAAAGTGGCAAGAACAACCTACTGTTGTCATTCTGTAGCTCTGTTGTTCAGTCATTCTGCTGCTCAGCCATTATAGTCGCTCTGCTGTTGCCATTATGTCACTCTGTCTGTTACTACTGTTTTGTCTTAATTGCCGCTATGCCACAGAGCCCTTCTATTGTTTCGCTATACTGCTATCGCTGTACTGCTACTACGCCACAAGGTCATTTTGTCGTTCTGCCACTGTCCAGTTAATCCTTGATCAACGACATAAATTCGGCTCTGGATGCAGCATCCGTACGGAAATTAC
>RCUF01000219.1_pt1 | contig 26195 bp, 9 predicted proteins | sample 2166311 | NCBI WGS metagenome assembly RCUF01 (sample SAMN09932608, study PRJNA488358) | compost metagenome | feature: garden; material: soil; isolation source: compost soil in 4-hydroxybenzonitrile-enriched culture | place: Germany: Experimental Botanical Garden Goettingen | collected 2016-01-27
ACCATTTGTACGTCACTTTTGATGCTCACCCTCCTGGTTTGATGCAACGCTAGTGATGTAAGATAGGTATAAATGGTATAATGTTTCACCAAAAGGGCAGGCGACTCTGTCTCTATACCATTTGCTGAGGAGATGAAACCACTTTGAATCAAGAGATTGCGGCACTAAAAAACGCCAATTAAAGCCCTATAGACAGGAATTTTATTGGCGTTTGGTACGAATTATCTAATAAGGTAAATATGTTACGTTGCTGTTGCTGTATCCCCCAGTGTGGGGAGGACAAGGCCTTTTTCCCTAAAGTAAATTAATGCCGGAAACTTCACACAGTGTCCTCATATCTACAGGCCATACGGAGGATTGAACCTCACCGATGTGAGCCTTCTCCAGGATAAACATGCATAAACGGGATTGCCCGATCCCCCCACCGATGGTGAATGGGAGCTTATTGGCAAGAAGCTGTTGATGAAATTCCAATGAGGCCCTCTCTGGGCATCCGGCTTCCGCTAGCTGACGCTTTAGTGAGTCGGAATCCACCCGAATTCCCATTGAGGAAAGCTCATAAGCACACTCTAGAAGCGGGTTCCATACAATGATATCCCCATTGAGTTGCCAATCGTCATAATCTGGTGAACGTGCATCATGTCGTAAGCCGGATGCTGGAAGCAAGCCTCCAATCTGCATTACGAACACTGCTCCATAATCCCTTGCCGCTGCGTCCTCGCGTTGCTTAGGCGTCAAATGTGGGTACAGGTCCTCAAGCTCATGTGAAGTGATGAAGGTGATGGCTTCCGGCAATTTGCGGCTAAGGCGGGGATATCGCTCACTGATGAAGGCTTCGGTTGACTTGATAGCTTCATAAATTTGCTCTACTGTTGTCATCAGTGTCCCCACATGCCGTTCCTCACGGGAAATTATTTTTTCCCAATCCCACTGGTCTACATAAATGGAGTGCAGATGATCAAGTACTTCGTCACTTCTTATGGCATTCATTTGTGTATACAGGCCTTCACCATGCTCGAACCCGTAATTTGCCAGCGCCATTCGCTTCCACTTGGCTAAAGAATGTACAATTTCCAGGGTCTGATCTTGAATACCTGGTGCATTGAACTGGACGGGTCTTTCTGTTCCGTTCAGGTTGTCGTTAATCCCGTTTCCTGTAACAACGAACAGTGGTGCACTTACATTTGTCAAATTCAGAGCTGCTGCCAGCTCTTGCTCAAAGACCCGTTTGAGGGTACAGATTGCCCTCTGTGTCTCCTTGATGTCTAACTTCGACTCGTATTGTTTAAAATTTTTAAATGGCGTTTCTGCAGATTTCATGAGAACTTCCCCTCGATAGGTTTATTAAGATCTCAGCAAGACGGAATGTTTCGATGGTGAGCATTATCGGTGACATGGGGCTTCCTCACAGCCTTATAAATATATGAATAAATTTTACTAAGCTGAGAGAGCAGATGATCAAAACAGTCTTTTCTAAGCTCTTGTTCACAGCATGTTACTTGAAAGCACAGTGTATTTTGCTTATGACAATCCTAATTTATAAACAAATACATATCATTTGTACCAAGTTATTACAAAATTATTAAATGGATTATAGCAAAACAACTATCTAATTTCAACCATATTTTAACAATCCAGCAATATAAACTTGCATATATTTTACTATTACTACTATAATTTATATTAATTAATTACATATGTATTTTATTCATCATATTTCAATTTAGTGGATGTGTAGTTAGATGGTTGCAGATACTTAATATACTAATTAATAAGTTCAGGAGAATAGATATGAATCGACACCGAAAGATCCTTATTATAGAAGATGATAGAGACATTTCCAGAATTATAAAGGACTACGTCGACAATAACGGATTTGAGGCTACTATCGCTGGTAACGGTAAAGATGCCTTGTATTTGATTGAGCTATTGAAGCCAGAGTTCATTATTCTGGATATTATGCTGCCTGATATTGACGGAATCGAGCTTTGTCGCCAAATTCGCGAGAACAATAATGTCCCGATTCTTATCCTGAGTGCACGAGGCAGCGACACTGATAAAGTTCTTGGTCTTGGATTTGGTGCAGATGATTATATGACGAAGCCCTTCTCATTAACTGAATTATTAGCAAGAATTAAATCTAATTTAAGAAGAATTGAGAGTTTGATCAGTGCCCCGCCAAAGCAATCGGAGAGCGAGGATATTATGCACTTTGGAACGATCACCATTGATAGAAAAGGATATAAAGTAACGAATAAAGGCAATGAAGTTTCACTAACCGCGAAGGAACTGGAGCTATTATTTTTTCTGTCCAGGCATAGAAATCAAGTGTTCGCAAAAAGTCAGCTTTTGGATGCTGTATGGGGCTACACTACGTATGGAGATGAAAGTACGATTACCGTGTATATTCGAAGATTAAGAGAGAAGTTGGAAGATGATCCTTCGAATCCTATGTATATTAAAACAGTCCGGGGGATCGGATACAAATTTAGTCTGGATGAATAGCAGGTGGATGATAAGTAAGAATGGGAGATACATATGTATTTGAGTGACTGGATCAGAAAATGGATCAAATTCGTCTTTGCTTGTTTACTCATCATATTCGGGTGTGGAATTGGTTTTCTCTGGGACAACTACAATAATGAGTACAAAGCTGATTCTCGGCCTGTTATTAACCAGGTACGGATCCTGGTGCGTGACATTATGCTTTACCTAGAGCAATATAATCAGGAAATTCATGTGGATACCAAGCTACAAGACACCCTTCAGGCCATGGCTCAAGATCATCAAGTGAGCTTGATTTATGTGCAACTGGATGGCCGTGTGATTTTCAATTCTTCACCAGACAGCACCGTCCAACAAATAGATTTAAAAACAGCGCTTCATTATGATTTATTTCATGCAATAGTAGATAGCGACACCTATTATATCGCTTTTCCTGTGGTTGATGAGGCAACCCAAACTCAGGTTGGGAATGCTAAATTTGCAATACCTGCAAGCGCTGTGTTTATTGAGAAAACCCACGCTAAACCTCTTTTCCTCTTTTTCGTAATGACTTCCATGCTGCTTATCCTGTGTTGTCTGATGTTAACTAATAGGCATAAAATCAAAAGGGATATTATCCAGCCCATTTACCATTTAAAGGATCATTCTGAGGCTATTCTAAAAGGAAACTATGAACAAAAGGCTACATACAAGAATGTGGACGAGATTGGTGAGGTCTATACGGTATTTGATCAGATGAGAATGGAAATTATGCATCACAGCCTCCGAAGAGATGAACAAGAGCAAGCCCAAAAGGAATTGATCACCAATATTTCTCACGAAATAAAAACACCTCTGACAACGTTGAAGGCTTACATTGAAGCTATACGTCTAGGATTATGTCCTGATATGTCTTCAGTTATGGAATATGTTGAGGTCATGCATAATAACACCGAGAAAATGACGAGATTGACAGAGGATCTGTTGCTGCATGCCTTAAAAGAATTAGGACAGATTTCAGTAACACTAACTGAGCAGTACAGCAGGGATATGTTGCTTGCGATTCTACAACCAATTGGTCATTATGTTCGAACATTTGGAGTTACTTTCATAGATCCTCCGGACATTCCAAATGTACTGATTCGTGCCGATGCGAATCGATTGGAACAGGTCATTTCTAATCTCATTGCTAACGCTTTGAAACATACATCTTCAGGTGATAGCATTAGTGTGAGTGTAGAGAATGCTGGACGACACTTGAAAATAACGGTAGCCGATACAGGGGAAGGAATTCTTCCGCAGGATATGCCTTTTGTCTTTGATCGTTACTTTAAAGGAACGTTGAATTCCAGTTCTAAAAATGAAGGCACAGGATTAGGACTCTCCATTTGCAAACATATTATTGAAGCACACCATGGTTCCATTTCTTTTAAAAGTGTACGAGGCCAAGGAACTGTGTTTCATTGCTTACTCCCGTTACGATAGAATGTGCAAGTAATCATTTATTAATGTTAAGTTAATGGCTTATACATAAATACCTTCTAAACTGTGGATATGTATTTATTGGAGGGGGGCTTCATCTTGAAAAAAAGAGCAATCATTCAAGCTACGAACCTTTGTAAAACCTATTCCACAGGAAGCGAACAATTTCATGCCGTCAGAAATCTGGACCTGGAAATTTATGAAGGGGATTTCACGGTTATTATGGGAAACTCGGGCTCAGGCAAGTCCACGTTGATGTATATGCTAAGTGGGCTTGATTCGGTAACGGTTGGTGAGGTTTATTTTCAAGGACAACGGATCGATAGCTACAACCAGAAGCAAATGGCAGATTTCAGGGCGACAAGAATAGGATATATTTATCAGAGTATTAATTTAGTACCCGACCTTACTCTGTTTGAGAATATCGCATTACCCGGTTACATTGCCGGGCAGCCTAAGAAAAAAGTGAAGGATATAGTACTCTCACTGATGCAAGCCATGGAAATCGAGGGCCAGCAGCATCGGCTACCCTCACAGACCTCTGGTGGACAACAACAAAGAGCGGCGATTGCTAGAGCGTTGATCAATTCTCCAGATGTAATATTTGCCGATGAGCCGACAGGAAGTCTGAATTATGACCATGGTGTGGCCGTTCTGGATATTCTTACTGATATGAATCGTAAAGGGCAGTCAGTGGTCATGGTAACCCATGATATTAAAGCGGCTTGCAGAGCGGATCGTCTTATGTTGATAAGAGATGGAAAAATTGCAGATGTGCTGGAGTTTGATAAGTTTGATAATACCCGACTCCAGGACAGGGAAGCCATTATATTCTCTTGTGTCTCAGGAAAGGGGTAAGCACTTATGTATGCAGTTTACTCCCTTTGTTTAGCTAATTTGAGAAAAAAGAAGATACAAAATGGACTGATTGGCTTACTCATCCTCTTATCGACACTGCTGCTTGCGACTTCGGTCACGGTTATAATGAATACTAGTAATTTATTTACCGATATGCACAACAAAACACACGGCTCTCATGAATTGTTGACTTTAGGAAATGAGATTCATGACCCGCAAATGGTACATCAATGGTGGAATAAGCAGGAAGGGGTTACATCATCAAAATTGATTCCGTTTAGAGTATTAGTCGGAATCAACAATCAGGGGAAAGAACAGGATGAGGCACTTTCAAGTCTGCAATTATATATGATGGATACGCCTTCGCGGCCTTACGCAGTGGATGAGCTTATATTTGCACAAGGGAACGAGAGCTTGACACCTGAAAAGGGGACGATATGGCTCCCCACCTCCATCGCTTATTTATATGAGATTTCAGTAGGCGATACACTTGGATTTAAAACGGGTGAGAGCAATTTTGAATTGAAAGTATCGGCTGTCATTGTGGATGTACCCTACGGAGCACCTTTTCCTACAGAAGCACGCATATGGATGAATCACCAGGATTATAATGAACAAATCCAGTCCTTGGCGGGTAAAGATCAGTACATGATGGGGCTTAGGTTTGATGACTATAGTCAGAGTACAAGTTATTGGGAAAAATTTGAGCAAGACATAGGTACACCTTATCTTGGCTCAAGAATGAGTTTTGGGGAAATTTCTGCTTTTTATCTGGTTATGAATAAAGCGATTGGATTTATTATGATCTTTCTAGGTATCGTGATGATGCTTGTAGCTTTATTTACGATTGGATTTACGATTTCAGATGATATTTTATCCAATTATAAAACGATTGGAGTAATCAAGGCATTAGGGTTATCGTCAAGGAGAATGATTGGGATCTATCTAACACAATATGCACTGATTGCTATTCTTTCAATTATCCCTGGATTAATAGCCAGTCATTGGATATCGAGCGTAATAGTAGAAAGTGCACTTTCATCTCTGAAGACGGGGGTCACGGAGTCCAGTCTGGGAGGAAATCTTATAACCCTTGCTGTCGGAATCTTTGTATTGATGCTCGTCGTAATATCTGTGTTGGTGTATTCCAATAAAGCACGGCTTGTACAGCCAATGCAAGCCATTCGATATGGCATGTCCGAAAGTGACAATAGCACTATGACAAAACGATTAACTACTAAAGAAAATAATATCATGTCTTTTGAAAGAGCGCCGCTCCTTGTCGTGATCGGGCTACGAAATGTATTGAAGAATAGGAAAGCAACACTGCTAATGACACTCCTATCTACTATCATGTCAGCCGTACTCGTACTGGGATTTGTTCTTATATACAGTATCAGCAATATTAAGCAGACATTACCCTTGTGGGGGTATGATTCATCGGACATTTATTTAAGGGTAGTTAACGCACCAGCGTTTTCTCATGAGGAAATTAGTAAAGAGATAGTATCTGATCCAAGGGTAAAAAATATTGGATGGGCAGGGTATGTATTTGGTGTTGTATCACCGGATAAAAACCTGGGCTCTGAACATGCAAATACCCAACCTGTGAACTTTCAGATCAATATTCTGGATGGAAGATTTGATGAAATAGGATTTACTAACTTAAAAGGGGAGAATCCTCAAAGTAAAAATGAAATTGCGATTGGAATTGGTGTAGCTAAACAACTAAACAAAGAGATAGGAGACGTCGTAGAGGTCTATATCGAAGGGAACAAACATACACTTACCGTTACAGGAATATACCAAGCTGTCGCTAGTCAATCTATTTCAGCAAGGGTTACAGCAGACGTGATTAAAGTGAATCATCCTGATTATAACGACTATAATCTGGCATATATTAATTTGGTTGATGACCGAAATACCGATCTCATAGTAAATGAATTGAATGTACAATATAAGGATTCCTTGTCAGCACTATCAATGCAAACCGCAGCTGATGCCACATTTAAACAAGCTGTTGCATCTTTAATTTTACCTATGAGCATCATGGGATTGTTATTTACTGGAGTTACATGCATCATCGTATACAGTACAAGTCGGATTAACATCAGAAAAGAAAGTAAAATCTACGGGATTTATAAATCCATAGGGCTGACTTCAACTAAAATAAGATTGTCAATAACACTGGGGATCGTAGCTCTTTCTTCGATTGGAGCCGTCATAGGTATATTTGTGGGAGTGTATCTTCTGCCTATGATTTTAGGGAGCATACTCCTTGATTATGGCATTGCTGAATTACCTTTAATACTGAATTGGGGAGGGATCATTGCCTTTGCCTGTGTGACTATAATTGCAGCAGGGCTTGGCTCTTGGGCTTCTTCAAGATTAGTGGCTACAACATCTCCACATATACTTGTAATAGAGTAATTTTCCATGAGGCTGTCCCAAAAGTTATCTCAGATAACTTTGAGGGACGCTTCTTGTTTAGCTGTGGAAAGGCAAGATATCAGGAAAAGGATGCAAAAATGCAGTTTTTTAAAAGCAGCCATGAAAGGATGAACAAAAGCGTGCAAAAATGCAGGAATATGTTTCAGAATAGACTAGTTTGAAGAGAATCTTTAGAGAAAGCCTGCACATTTGCAGGAATTTCAGGAATTACGCATCATCTTCCTTGCACCAATATTTCTAGTTTTGACACTAACCCGGAATTTACTTCCATATTGGAATTGTACCTCCCCCATTACTCTTCTCCTCTCGAATGATATTCCGTATGCTCGTATACATCTTTAGTAGTACAAAGAAAATGTGGAATAAATAGTATTTAATTACTTGATATAACATTAAAGAGAAATAAAAATAATATAAACATAAATATAGTATATTGACTATAATAGTATATTGTAATAATATGGCACTATAAATCCTTGAATATCAATAAATTGAATTTTTTGTATGATTAATCTAATAAAATACTTAATTTAAAGACGACTGATTATTAAAAACGAGGGGATAAAGATGGAGAAATTTGCATTTATTTTCCCAGGACAGTCTTCACAGAGAAAAGGGATGTTAGAAGAACTGTATATCGAAAGTGAAATAGTACGACATACTTTTGAGGAAGCATCAGAGATTGTGGGGTATGATATCTCCCGCATTTGTTTTGAAGATGAGAAAGAGATACTTTGCGATATAACAATTAGCGCACCAATTATTGTAGCGGTAGGTGTTGCCTCATTTAGGCATATTGTAAATGAGATGCAACTCTATCCTTCTTTTATGGCGGGACATAGTTTAGGTGAATATAGTGCTTTGACTTGTGCAGGAGTATTTACTCTGGAAGAAGTACTGCCTTTGGTAACATTTCGATCAAAGATTGCACAGAAAATGATGTATGAGAAACAAGGTGTGATGTCTGTAATATACAATATTGCCTATCAGGAAATAGAAGAAATGTGTAAGCAAATGCGTAGACAAGGTGTAAATGTATGGGTAAGTTGCAATAACTCTATTCGTCAAAGCTGTGTTGTAGGAAGAGAATGTGATGTAGAGAAACTAGAAATGAAAGCTTCAAAAAGTGGTGCTTCGTATAAACGAATTGTTGGAAATGCGCCCTATCATAGTCCAATGATGGAACCAGTAGTTGAAGAGTTGGCTGAATATATTAGGAATTGTCACATCAATGCACCACTGTATCCTGTGATCAGCAATTGGTCAGTGAAGCCATATCATATGGATTCAGTTCTACATAATTTGACGCAACAGCTTGTATTCCCGGTGAAATGGTTTCAGACGATTGAATATTTCAAACGGCAAAATACGAATATATGGGTTGAACTTGGAAGCGGAAGAATATTATCAAGGCTTATGAAATCAACAGATGCCGAAATCCGATCATATAGCTACGAATTAGTCGAAGATAGAAGGACTCTATCGAGTTATTTAGTTGGGAGTATGGTGTAATTCATGAAATTATATACTATACCCTATGCAGGAGGATTTTCTTTCACATATCAAAAATGGAAAAGGTTTCTAGACAGAGGAATTGAATTGCATCCCATTGAATTTCCAGGTAGAGGCACTAGATTTAAGGAATCAATATGTCAAACTATTGCTCAAATGGCCGATAACGTGATGAGTCAGATCGAGACGGAAGAAGAGGAATATGCACTATTTGGCCATAGTATGGGTGTGTATGTTCTTTTAGAATTGTACTCACGAATATATAGTAGCAAGAAATCACTCCCTAAGCATGTTATTATCTCAGCGATGAATCCACCTCATTTATATAATCCCAAAGGTTACCATTTACTTGATAACGATCAATTTCAAACTAAAATGTGCGAAATGGGTGGGATCCCCCCAACAATTACAAAAGATGCGGAATTTTCCAAGTATGTGTTTAATTTATTATTGAATGATTTTAAAGCTGTAGAAGATTATGAAGTCGCCGATGATATGCCGCTGATTTCATGTGATATTAGTTTGTTCAGCAGTGCATCTGACATTTCCTATGACAATATGATGCAGTGGAATCAATATGCAAGCATGACTTGCTCATACTACGAATTTGAAGGATCACATTTTTTTATTAATGAATATGTCTTTGAGACTGTGAGTACGATAAATACTATTCTAGGATTCTAAAGATACCATTAATTATAAAAATATTAATTGAAGGAGTTTGATTCCTATCAACGCATTCGAATTGTATGAGTCCAATGTACGTTCTTATTGCAGGTCTTTTAGTGATGTTTTTCTGAAGGCAAAAGACGACGTCATTTATTCTGAAACTGGCAAAAAATATATTGATTTTTTTGCAGGTGCGGGTGCGCTGAATTACGGTCATAACAATGATTATATAAAGGAACAGCTTCTGACATACATAAATGATGACGGCTTAACACATGGGTTAGATATGTATACGGTTGCGAAAAGAAAGTTCGTAACGAAATTTGTAGAGCGTATTCTGAAACCGAGAGAGCTCGAATACAAACTGCAATTCTGCGGGGCGACAGGCACAAATGCTGTAGAGGCAGCGCTAAAATTAGCCCGAAAGGTGAAGAAAAGAACTAATATATTTTCTTTTATGGGCGCGTTCCATGGGATGTCCTTGGGAAGTCTCTCGACTACAAGTAATAAAAGTAGTAGAGAGGGGGCAGGAATGCCACTTAATCAAGTGACGTTCATGCCACATCCTTTTGGGTTGATGAATCATTTCGATACGATCCAGTATATTGAGAGTATTTTGCTTGATGATCATTCAGGTATAGAAAAGCCAGCTGCAATTATTTTTGAGACGGTGCAAGCCGAGGGTGGAGTTAATCCAGTTTCAGAGCAATGGTTAAGAAGATTAGCTGATTTGTGTAAGAGACATGATATATTGCTAATTTGTGATGATATTCAAGTAGGATGTGGTAGAACAGGCACATTTTTCTCTTTTGAAAGAGCAGGAATTGTACCTGATATGGTCACACTCTCCAAATCAATTAGCGGGTATGGCCTGCCCATGTCATTACTCTTATTAAAACCTGAGCTTGATGAATGGAAACCTGGTGAACATAATGGAACTTTTAGAGGGAATCAAATGGCCTTTGTTACTGCCTGTGCAGCATTAGAGTTAAGAGAAAAATTAGATTTAGACAATATAGTTATGAGAAATGAAAGATTCATTCAAAGTTATTTGGAGAAAAACATAGGTACTATTAGTGAAAAAATAGAGATTCGCGGGTTAGGTATGATTTGGGGAATAGATCTATCAAAAATAGGTGATAGTGCTCTTTCCAAAAAAATAGTACTGGATTGTTTTGATAAGGGATTAATTTTAGAACGAGCTGGTCGAGAAGATTCCGTAGTGAAATTATTACCTCCACTGACTATTACTGCAGATCATCTTGAAAGAGGATGTGAAATACTGAGTGAAGTCATGCATTCAAACATAGTGGGCTGTGAAATAGCGTCACACCATAACGTTGGAGGGGAATATTTTGGAAGAAAATAATGTATTAAAGTTTAGTACATTAACTCAGTTATTGATTGATAAAGATAATGAAAAGGAAAACGGGATCACATTTGTGAAAAGCAAGTCAGAGGAGATTCGTTGTTCTTTTCATGAAATTTATAGGAAGTCCTTATGTATTTTGGGTTATCTTCAAAGCAAAGGGTTAAAAAGTAAAGATAAATTAGTATTTCAATTGGGTGAAAATTATGATTTCATTCATGTGTTTTGGGCCTGTATTCTTGGAGGAATTGTCCCCGTCCCCATTGTGGCGGATGAAAAAGATGAATTTAGGCGCAAGTTGTATAATGTATTACTAATTTTAGAGAACGGGTATGTAATTGGAAAAAAGGATTCTTTAACAAAGTTAAAAGAATTTGCAGAACAAGAAAACTATGATTTTAATTTAGTGAATGAACGTTTTATAGATTGTGAGCAAGCCCTCTTGTATACAGAAAATGGCCAGCTCCATGCGCCAATGCCTGAGGATACGGCATTTATCCAATTCTCCTCTGGTTCAACGGGTATGCCCAAAGGCGTTGTGTTAACACATAGAAATTTAATGCTGAACATAGATGCTATTATTGCCGGAGTGAATCTAAATCGTAAAGATGTCATCGTATCGTGGATGCCGCTAACGCATGATATGGGGTTGATTGGATGTCATCTGGCCATGACAGCAGCGGATGTTGCTCAATGCACTATGAATACAATGTTGTTTGTGGTGAAACCTACGTTATGGCTGGATAAGATTACTGAACATAAGGGAACCATACTCGCTTCACCTAATTTTGGGTTGAAATATGCATTATTAGGCCTTGAGAGAAATCGTAATAAAAATAACAATTATGATTTTTCAAACGTGAGAATTATTTTTAATGGTGCTGAGCCAATATCCATTAAAATTTGTGATGAGTTTATGAATCAAATGTCTAATTATGGTTTGAAAGAAAGCAGCATGTTTCCTGTGTATGGGATGGCGGAGGCTACGCTTGCTATTGCATTTCCCAAACTAAATGAGGGTCGAATTCATCGAATTGTAATTAATAGAAACTCCCTTAAGGTAGGAGAAAAGATCATCTATCTTGATGATGAGAATGATGCATCCGCTTCATCTTATGTGGATGAGGGATATGCTGTAAAACATTGTGAAATACGAGTATGTGATCATGACAGTAAGGTTTTAGGAAGCGATATGTTAGGGATCATACAAATTAAGGGTGGTAGTGTCTCAGACCATTACTATTCCAATAAAGATGCAACAGAAGAATCGAGAACTGCGGACGGATGGTTTAAAACCGGTGATCTTGGCTTTTTCTGCAATGATCGATTAGTAGTAATAGGACGATCTCAGGAAATAGTTATCGTAAATGGACAAAATTATTTCTCGAATGATCTGGAACGTATTGCTTGTGAAGTAAAAAAAATCGGTCCTAACAAAGTGGCCATTTGTTCAACAATAGATCAAGAAACACAGACTGAGAAAATACTGGCTTTCGTAGTGCATAAGGGTGATAACAAAAAATTTGTTCCTATAACATTTGCTTTAAGAGAGCAGTTTGCCAAGACCATCGGGATCAATATGGACTATATTATACCCGTTGCAACAATTCCCAAGACTTCAAGTGGAAAACTAATGCGTTTCACATTAAAAGAGAATTTTGATAATGGTTCTTATAAAGATGTTATTGATGAGTGTAATGCACTAATTGAGGAAGAAAGATTAGCGAGTAATGCTGAATTCGATGAGAGGACGAGTCATTCTAAACAACAATCACTATACAACATTCATGAGGTTAATCAAACTATTTTAGCCATATGTAATGAAGTGTCGCCGGATTTGAAAATAGGATTAAACGATAATTTTTTCCAATACGGTGTTAACTCTTTATTGTTAAATCATATTGCAGCTCGTTTGGATGAAATATACCCTAACAGGATTACTAATGAGGATTTCTTTAAATATTCGAGTATCCAAAAATTAGCTAAGTATATATGTGGTATCGAAGAGGAAGGCAGCAAATATTCAAAAAATGAAGAAAAAAATACGAACGATAACAAGAGATCAGATATAGCCATTATTGGAATGTCGGCTATTTTACCAGGGGCTTCAAATATTCATGAATTCTGGAGTAATTTGTGTGGTGGTGTAGAAAGTGTTGGTTCTCTACCAAACACGAGAAAGAATGATGTAGACAATTATTTGAATAGTCTAGGAGTCGAAGGCGTTAGAAAAGTGAATGATTCCGGATTTATTTATGAAATCGACAAGTTTGATCACGAATTTTTCAAAGTACTTAAGAGAGAAGCTATTGCAATGTCACCGTCCCAAAGATTATTTCTAGAGACGGCCTACGCCTCGATCGAAGATGCGGGGTACGGAGGCGACGCGTTAAAGTCTAGTAAAACAGGAGTTTATGTTGGTTATATATCTGACCTAGAGGGTTATCAGTATCAGGATATTCTGAAACAATCGAAGGATTCTCAGTCTGCCACAGGTGCTTTAACCGCAAATATTAGCGGACGATTGTCTTATTTTATGGATTTTAAAGGTCCCAGTTTAATTGTTGATAGTGCCTGTTCAGCCTCTATGTCTGCTCTAAATATTGCTTGCCAGGGGATAGCCAATGGAGATTGTGAGCAAGCCATTGTAGGTGGCGTACAACTAAAGGTATTACCCATCATAGGAAATGATCCTATTGGAATTGAATCCTCCGATGGTCATACACGACCTTTTGCAGAAAATGCTGATGGGACAGGTGAGGGCGAAGGAATCGTTTCGATTCTAATCAAACCCTATGACAAGGCTATACAAGATAAAGATCATGTGTATGCGGTAATTCGCTCGATCCAAACTAATCAAGACGGACATTCAGTGGGGCTTTCTGCACCTAATCCCGATGCCCAAGCTGCATTAATAATAGATACAGTAGAAAAATCTGAGCTTAGTGTTGAAGATATATCATACATTGAAGCACATGGGACAGGAACAAAATTAGGCGATCCTATCGAGATTAATGCACTAACAAAAGCGTTCAGGTCACAAACAGATCTAAAACAATTCTGTGCAATAGGTTCAGTAAAATCTAATATAGGGCATTTGTATGCTTCTTCTGGTCTGGTGAGTATTGTCAAGTGTTGCATGATGCTCAAACATAAAGTGATTCCAGCTACAGTGAACATCGAATCTTTAAATAGTAAAATTAATTTCGCTGATTCTCCGTTCTATGTAAATAGGCACTATAAGAAGTGGGACACAGAAATGATCCCTCGCAGATGTGGCGTTAGTAATTTTGGTTTCTCAGGTACTAATTGTCATACGATTCTCGAAGAATTTATTGAAGATAGAAGTACAGAACAGGCTCCTAAATCATATCCATTTGTTTTGTCTGCGACAACTAGAAACGGTCTGAAAACGTTAGCAAATACCTATTACGATTATTTGACTTCAAATAATGAGTTGAGACTAGCTGATATTTGTTACACGGCATCCATGGGAAGGGGCCATGACTCTTATCGTTTAGCTATAGTGGCTAAGAACACTAAGGAGCTTATACAGAAGCTTGGCAAATTCGATTATGCTACGCAGCTTAAAGAGCAAATATTCGTTGGTGAAATTAAAGTGATTCAGGATTTGCGAAAAGGTGTTCAGTGGGGTGAATTAACGTCGGAAGATGTAGAACAACTCAATGAATCGACCAGGAAGTACATTTCTAATTTCTTGAATGATCAGAATGAAGCCGATAGAGATCGTTTAATGGAGAAAATATGTGGACTATATGTGAGAGGTTCACAGCCCTGCTGGAACGACCTATTCATGGTTGAAAATTGCAGAAGAGAGAGCTTGCCTACTTATTTATTCAATAAAAATAGATGTTGGCCGGAATTTTTAGTTTTGCAAAACATTTAAAATATAAGGAGTAAATGAAATGAATACAAATAATTATGAAATAGTTGTAGATAGATTAACGAAACTGATAGCAACTACAGCAAGGATGGATCCTCAAGGAATAGATCGGTATGAGAATCTTATCGAGCTAGGTGCTGATTCTATCATATTAACGGATGTAAATAGCTATATTAAGGAGGAATTCCATGTAGAAATTCCTCTTACACTATTTTTTGAACAGCTAACCTCGGTAGCAGATATTTCAGATTATATATTACCTCGACTTCAGTCGGATTATTTCATACAAATCGAACAAAGTACCGATGCTCTACAAAAGATTGCTATTGAAAATAATGTTCTGGATAAAGCTACTGAGGATGTAAAACATAATGAGCATTTGGTGAATCATTCAGAAGCACCGACGAATGTACCTATCAATGTACCTGTCAATGTACAGATTGGCGATGCTTCTGTAGCAAGTTTATTTTCACAGCAGCTAGAAATAATGAATAATCAATTAAAATTTTTATCGGGTAATCACGTAGCAGCAACGATTATGACACCTAACACTGGTACAATGAAGCTCCCCGAACAAGGTCAAAAAATAGAAAACAAAACTAGTTATAAAGAGCCACATGTTGTCGAGATTAATCAGGATCATAGCAATAGCAGTTATAAACCCTATATCCCACACAAACGTATAGATTTGGAGAAAAAGCGGAGTAACGAGAAGCAAACAGAGCATATTCAAGATTTGATTGAACGTTATACAGCTAAAACTAAATTATCTAAAAAATTCGCAGCAAAATATAGATTACCTTATGCGGATTGGAGAAATATTTCAGGATTTCGGCCTGCCATTAAAGAAATGGTGTATCAGCTCGTATTCCAGGATAGTAAAGGCTCTCACATTACAGATATTGATGGTAATACCTACATTGATTTAACGATGGACTTCGGCGTTAGTCTTTTCGGGCATAATGCAGATTTTATTAAAGAGGCTATAACGAATGAATTAACTAAAGGCTTTCCACTTAGTTTGATTACAGATTTATCAGGTGAGGTAGCAGAATTAATATGTGAATTTACGGGTACAGAAAGAGTATCCTTCTTTAACTCTGGTACAGAGGCAGTTATGGTTGCGCTTCGTCTTGCACGAGCAGCAACAGGGAAGAATAAAGTTGTAATTTTCGCGGGTGCTTATCATGGAACCTTTGACGGAGTACTGGGAATGCATCCTATGAACAAAGCGAAGGAAGTTGTTACACCAATAGCTGGGGGAATTCCACAGGGTCTTGTAGACGATATTTACATTCTGGACTATGACGATCCGGAATCATTAGTGTTTATTTCAGAGCATGCGGATGAGCTCGCTGCGGTTCTTGTTGAACCGGTTCAGAGTAGAAGACCGGATCTGCAACCACGTGCGTTTCTACATGAATTAAGAAAGTTAACGGAGAACAAAGGAATCAAATTGATCTTTGATGAGATGATACTAGGTTTTCGTTTGGGAAAAGGTGGAGCACAAGAGTTTTTTGGAGTAAAGGCAGATTTGGTTACTTATGGAAAAATCGTTGGTGGTGGTATGCCAATTGGTATTGTTGCTGGAACAAAGGAAGTTATGAATTGTATTGATGGTGGTGTATGGAATTATGGTGATGACTCCACTCCACCCGATGAGGAAAGAAGAACATTTGCCGGTGGAACGTTCTGTCATCATCCATTGACTATGGCGGCAGCGAAGGCAGTTTTACATAAAATAAAAGCAGAAAGTGATACCATTTATCCCGTTATCAACGCTAGAACGAAATTTTTAGCGGATACTTTGAATGCCTTTTTTATAGAGAATCAGGCCCCTATTGAGATTGTGTACTGTGGATCTCTCTTTAGATTTATATTAAGAGGTAATATGGAAATGTTCTATTATCATCTTCTGGATAAAGGGGTCTATATTTGGGAAGGTAGAAACAGCTTCTTATCTGTCAGCCATACCGATGAGGATTTGGAAAAAATAATTAATGCAGTAAAAGAGACTTGTCTACAAATGAAATCAGTTTTTTTTTTAGTAGATGAGAAGATAGACCGTTATAGTGTAAAGGCTCACAAGACCCTTGAGTTAACCTTGGAGCAACAAAAAATGTTAGCCTCTGAAATGGTGAATCAGGGTACAAGCGCATTTAATCAACCTATTCTAATAAATATAGAAGGTCATATTGACTATAGTTGTGTGAATGCTGCGTTAGAAATCGTTGTGGCTAGGCATGAAGCATTACGTTATACAATCACAAGTGACATGTCAAAATTTTGCATTAATAGTAACGTAACTAATCCTGTTGTCGTGATCAAAACAGATGCAGATTCAGAATCTAATGTTATATCTGAGTTGGTGAATACTGGGTTTGATTATATCAATGGTCCGTTATTTAAGGTGTATGTTTTGGAACCAAATAACATATCCAATGGTAGTGTGAGAATGCTAATTATAGCTCATCACTTAATTGCAGATGGGTGGTCAGTGTCGCTACTGTTTGAGGAATTAATTGAAGCCTATAATAGCTTAAAGACAGGAGATACTCCCAGATTTAATGAGGTTGTGAGCTTTAGTGAGTATTTAGATCTGAATGAAATCGCCTTAAAAGGTCTCGATAAAACGGAATTTTCTAATTTCTGGAGAGAATATCTGAGCGATTGTGATCATGAGATTCATTTACCCCAAAGAAACCTGATGTCGGTTGCGGATACAGGTAAAAATAAAGGGGGACGTTTAACTTACACCACAGATGATAGTTTTATAAAAAAAGTAAGGAAATTAGCAGCAACCGCTAAATGCAGCCCCTTTATTGTGTTCCTTTCAGTATATCAAATCATGCTTAATCAGATCTCGGAGCAGGAAAATTTCGCCATCGCAGTACCCGTTGCAGGACAACAAGCTATCGCACCTAAATCGTTAATTGGTAATTGTAATTCTATTCTTCCAATAGTGGCGCAGCTCAATGAAGATTCAACAATTATTAATCTTGCAAAAAGCAATTTAAAAACGTTCAGGGAATTTGATGTTATTAAAAACTTTCCTATGGATTCATTAAGTATGGATATTGAAATAAGTCATCCTCAGATGAAAATTATGTTCAATATGGATCGAATGCCTCAAAGTAAAGAATTTATAGAAACGACGATTGAAATTTTGCCATTAGATTTAGAAAATGTGAAATACGACTTGTTTTTTAACATCATTGATTTTAAAGGTGAAATTGTATTTGACATCGATTTTAATAGTGAACTTTATTCAAGAGAGAGCGTATCCAGATGGTTGCAATTGTATCTTAATATTATGGAACAATTATGTGATGATCCAATTCGTCCATTATATGATTTGAACGTTTTCTCGCAAGAAGATGAGACGACGACTATTAGTGTTGTGAATAATATCAATTTAGGACAACTTGAAAGACAATTGTCTATTCATGCATCTGATTACGGCATTCTAAATGATGAATTCTGTTGCTCTATCCTGAATAAAGAGGGTAAACCGGTCATCACGAATAATTATGGCCAGTTATATTTAGGTAAAAATAGAATTGAAATTTATAATACAGGATGGCTTGCAAGAATTACGAATGAGGCCCAGCTAGAAATGGTTGGACATCAGGAGCAATGCTTCATAAAAGACGGAAGGTTATTTAGCACGTGGTTAATTGAAGAAAAGCTTAACCAATGCCCTTTACTCAGTGAAGCTGAGGTTATTTATGATGCAGTTAATCATAATATCGTCGCAAATGTTCAATTCATTACAGAAGATAAATATGTTAATAACCTGCTTGATTGGTGTCATTTGAACATTCCATTGGGTATGATTCCAGAGAAGTTCTATAGTAATGTACAAAATAGTCAATCCGAGACGGAAATAATATTGCTTGAATATAAGCATGCTGATATGACGGATACAGAAGCGACAGTATTTGAAATTGTTAGTCGTCTGATCGACTCAGATCATTTTAGTAAGGATGACGGTGTGTTCTCGTTAGGATTGAACTCATTAAAAGTACTAAAAATGATTTCTGAAATCCAGGTGAGATATGATGGTATTCGTATACCTATTTCTAAGCTGGGACAATCCTTATCGGTGAGTGGTATTGCTATTATTATCGATGAGTTATTAATTAACAGTCAAAAATCACAAATAATTACTATTCCTAAGATAGAAGAAAAACCTTACTATGAAACATCCTCCTCCCAAAAAAGAATGTATGTCCTGCACGAGCTTAACCCGAATAGTTTAAATTATAATCTTCCATCTGTCATAAAAATTACCGGTAAATTCGATATCGACAAATTCAATAATGCATTAAACACAATAGTAAATCGACACGAAAACTTGAGAGCTAATTTTGCTCAAATTGATGGTGAAATTGTACAGATTATTAAGGGTATTACTGAAATTAATAATATCCAAATTGAGTATATTGAGAGCTTAGATGAAATCAATGAAGAGCAGTGTATTGAGACGCTAAGAAAAGATTTTATCAGACCATTTGATCTGAAGAATGATTCATTAATGAGAGCGCGCGTAATAAAGGTTAGTGCAGATAACTTCATATTATTTTTGGATTTTCACCATATCATCTTCGACGGTGCGAGTGCTTTAATTTTGGCAAAAGAAATCATGGCTATCTATAACGATATCGCGTTATTGCCTCTGAAATGCCAGTATAAAGATTTTGTCGTATGGCAAAATGAGCTTTTACGCTCTGAAGAAATTCGTATACAAGAATCATATTGGAAAGATGTTTTCAGTAGCGAGGCTCCGGAAAGTGGTATTGCGACAGACTTTGTGCGACCACTTTCTAGAAGTTATGCCGGGAATATATTGAAGTATGACATTAATGCAGATGTGAAGCAGATGATATCGAAAAGATGCAGAGAGAATGAGTGCACGCAGTACACATTTTTTATCTCTGCATTAAATGTGTTGTTGTCCATGTATTCTAGACAAACAGACATCGTTGTGGGGACCTTAGTTGAGGGACGCAACCATCATAACTTACAAGATCTCATTGGGATGTTTGTAAATACTGTACCTATAAGAAACTCTTTAGATCAACAACAACGTTTTAATGATTTTTTGAAAACTGTTCAGAATAATACAATGATGGCTTTCTCTAATTCGGAGGTGCAATTTGAGAGAATCATTGAATTGTCAGGAATTAAAAGCGAAGTGAACAGAAATCCACTGTTTGATATTATGTTCTCTTATCAAGATTTCGATTACTTAAAATTAGAATCAACTGATGTTACGTTTGAATATCAAGAATTATTAACAGATGATTGTAAATTCGATATTGAATTTGAAATTGTAGATCGTGGGGACAACTACACATTATTGGTTGAGTATGCTACTGAGCTGTTTAAGGAAGAAACCATTGATCAAATGGTAAGGCATTTTATAACACTGATTCATTCGATATTACAAGATCCTGAGCAACAATGTTATGAACTTGGAATGATTACAGCAGAAGAAAAGAATCAGATTTTAGTCGAATTTAATGATACAAAAGTAGGATATGAGCGTGAAAAGACTATATTAGATTTGTTCGAGGAATGGGCGCATAAATCACCGACCAAAATTGCGATCAGGTATGAAGAGCAAGATGTCATGTACGAGGAATTAAATAGTAGAGCGAATCAAATAGCTAGGTTCCTTCTGAATAATCGTATAAGTGATGAAGATGTTGTAGGCATCATGTTAGAAAGAACACCTGACATGATTCGAAGCATCATGGGGATTTGGAAAGCAGGTGGTGCATACTTGCCACTTGATGTAGATCACCCTATTCAAAGACGATTAGATATTCTACAGGAAGCTAACGTGAAATATATTTTGACCTCGTCCAGACATGTTACAGAGGAGTTCAAGAATGGATATCATGGAGAAATCATTTGTTTAGATCAAATTGAGAAGCAATTAGATGCTATAAATCAAGATGATTTGAAGAAAAGCATCAAGCCCTCCGGCTTAGCCTATATTTTGTTCACATCAGGTTCCACAGGGAAACCAAAGGGAGTCATGATTGAACATGCAGGGATGTTGAATCATATCCTGGCAGAGCAGGATATGCTAGGGCTTGATCATCAATTAGTGTTTGCTCAGAACGCGAATCATTGTTTCGATATTTCAGTGTGGCAAATGGTAGGGGCGTTAGCTTTAGGCGGAACCACCGTTATTTATTCCAACGAATTAGTACTGGAACCGAAGCGATTCGTAGACTCTATAGTTAAAGATCGTGTGACTTTGCTTGAAGTCGTACCTTCCTATATGTCAGTGATAATGGATTATATAGAAGACAGCGGAATCCGTTTGCCAGCATTGAAGTATTTGATGATCACAGGCGAGATGGTTAAGCCTTATTTGTTAAGACAATGGTTTAATATTTGCGCTGAAATTCCTGTGATCAATGCCTATGGTCCGGCAGAGGCATCTGATGATATCTGTCAGCATGTGATCAGAAGTATGCCAGAGACCATGGTTAATGTACCGATAGGTAAACCTCTAAATAATGTACGTATATATATACTTGATTCCGTAAGCAGATTGTGTCCGGTTGGAGTTGTAGGTGAGTTATGTGTAGCAGGGGTCTCTGTTGGCAGAGGTTATGTGAATGATGAGATAAGAACGAAACGGGCCTTTTTTGAAGATCCATTTGTGGAGAATGGAGACATCGAGTCAGGTGGAGTTCAGAGAATGTACCGAACAGGTGATTTGGCAAGATGGCTGCCTGATGGAACTATTGAGTACTTGGGAAGAATGGATGAACAAGTCAAAGTCAGAGGCTACAGAATTGAACTGGGAGAAATTGAAAGTGTTATTAGAAAACAAACAGGTGTAAGAGATGTGGCGGTCATTGCTAGAGAAGATCAGACTGGAGACAAGTATATCTGTGCCTATGTGGTTAGTGGAGATCCAGACAATGAAGTTAACTTGGAGCAAATTAAAAGTGAGATCAGAAAAGATTTACCTGAGTATATGATCCCATCTTATTTCCTGACTCTTGAGAAGCTGCCTGTAACGACTAATGGCAAGTTAGATCGGCGTGCGCTTCCCGAACCAGCTATGCTGGGGATTAAAGAATATGTAGCCCCAAGACATGAGTTGGATGAAACGTTGGTTGCTATTTTTAAAGAAGTGTTAGGACTAGAGCGGGTTAGTATCGATGATAGTTTCTTTGAACTGGGAGGACATTCTTTACGAGCGATCCGAGTGGTTAATCTGATCGAGTCTAATATAGGTATAAGGTTGCCATTGAAGACTCTATTTGAGCGATCAACGGTCATTGAGTTGAGCGGAGTGCTGCAGAATATGGAAGGGACTACGTACGAAGCCATTCCGCAGGTTGAGAAGCAAGCCTATTATCCGATGTCATCCGCACAGAAGAGAATGTACATCATTCATGAAATGGATGATTTGGGAACTGTCTATAATATGCCAGGCGTCATAGAAATTAAAGGAGAGCCGGAACTCGAAAAAATAAAAAATGTATTTCAAAAGTTAACCCAAAGACATGAAGGTCTAAGAACGAGCTTCCATATGGTAGAAGGGGAGCTGGTACAAAAAATAGAAGATGAGGTAGAAATAGATTTTTCATATGAAGAGATCGTAGGAACCCCGAATATTAACGAGTTATTAGGAGAATTTTTGCGTCCATTCAACTTGGGAGAAGCTCCTTTGCTACGTACAAAGGTAGTCAAATATGGGGAAGAAAAAAACCTGTTAATGTTCGATATGCATCATATTATCTCGGATGGTGCGACGATTAATATCATCACGAAAGAATTCTCGCAGATGTATGGCGGAGAAGAACTGAAAGCTCTGGATGTACAATACAAAGATTATAGTGAATGGATGAGAAAGAAAGACATCAGCAACCAGGAAGCCTATTGGATGGATCAGTTGAGCGACGACATCCCAGTGCTGGACTTGCCATTAGACTATCCAAGACCACAAAGCCAGCAGTTCAGTGGTGCGGCTTTTGATACTAATGTAAATGCTATTACCAAAGGACAAGTACAACAGCTATGTAAACAAACAGGTACAACGGAATACATGGCATTACTGTCGACATTGATGGTGCTATTACACAAATATAGTCGACAAGAAGATATCATCGTCGGGAGTCCAATCTCAGGCAGAACGCATGAGGATACTGAAAATGTGATCGGGATGTTCGTAAATACATTAGCGATGAGAGGCAAACCCGAAGGACAGAAGTCGTATGTTGATTTCCTGGCTGAGATCAAAGAAACCTGTCTGAAGGGGTATGAGAATCAGGAATATCCTTTTGAAGATGTCGTGGATAAAGTGAATGTAAAAAGAGATATGTCAAGAAATCCGATTTTTGACGTATTATTTGTGCTACAAAATAATGAATTAGAAGAGATGTCAGCAGAGGGCTTACAATTCGGCACTGTCGAAATAGAATCTAAAATAGCCCAATTTGATCTGACCGTAACCGTGAGCGCTACATCTGAAGGGTATACCGTGAACTGGGAGTTTTGTGACAAACTGTTCCACGAAGAAACCATACGAAGAATGGCAGCGCATTTTGAACATATTCTACATGAAATAATAGATGCACCAACGAAGAAGATCAGTGAGATTGAAGTCATTACCGAAACGGAAAAGAACCAGATCTTAGTCAAATTTAATGATACGAAAGTAGAATATGAGCATGAGAAGACTATATTAGATCTGTTCGAGGAATGGGCGCATAAATCACCGACCAAAACAGCGATCAGGTATGAAGAGCAAGATGTCATGTATAAGGAATTAAGTAGTAGAGCGAATCAAATAGCTAGGTTCCTTCTGAATAATCGTATAAGTGATGAAGATGTTGTAGGCATCATGTTAGAAAGAACACCTGACATGATTCGAAGCATCATGGGGATTTGGAAAGCAGGTGGTGCATACTTGCCACTTGATGTAGATCACCCTATTCAAAGACGATTAGATATTCTACAGGAAGCTAACGTGAAATATATTTTGACCTCGTCCAGACATGTTACAGAGGAGTTCAAGAATGGATATCATGGAGAAATCATTTGTTTAGATCAAATTGAGAAGCAATTAGATGCTATAAATCAAGATGATTTGAAGAAAAGCATCAAGCCCTCCGGCTTAGCCTATATTTTGTTCACATCAGGTTCCACAGGGAAACCAAAGGGAGTCATGATTGAACATGCAGGGATGTTGAATCATATCCTGGCAGAGCAGGATATGCTAGGGCTTGATCATCAATTAGTGTTTGCTCAGAACGCGAATCATTGTTTCGATATTTCAGTGTGGCAAATGGTAGGGGCGTTAGCTTTAGGCGGAACCACCGTTATTTATTCCAACGAATTAGTACTGGAACCGAAGCGATTCGTAGACTCTATAGTTAAAGATCGTGTGACTTTGCTTGAAGTCGTACCTTCCTATATGTCAGTGATAATGGATTATATAGAAGACAGCGGAATCCGTTTGCCAGCATTGAAGTATTTGATGATCACAGGCGAGATGGTTAAGCCTTATTTGTTAAGACAATGGTTTAATATTTGCGCTGAAATTCCTGTGATCAATGCCTATGGTCCGGCAGAGGCATCTGATGATATCTGTCAGCATGTGATCAGAAGTATGCCAGAGACCATGGTTAATGTACCGATAGGTAAACCTCTAAATAATGTACGTATATATATACTTGATTCCGTAAGCAGATTGTGTCCGGTTGGAGTTGTAGGTGAGTTATGTGTAGCAGGGGTCTCTGTTGGCAGAGGTTATGTGAATGATGAGATAAGAACGAAACGGGCCTTTTTTGAAGATCCATTTGTGGAGAATGGAGACATCGAGTCAGGTGGAGTTCAGAGAATGTACCGAACAGGTGATTTGGCAAGATGGCTGCCTGATGGAACTATTGAGTACTTGGGAAGAATGGATGAACAAGTCAAAGTCAGAGGCTACAGAATTGAACTGGGAGAAATTGAAAGTGTTATTAGAAAACAAACAGGTGTAAGAGATGTGGCGGTCATTGCTAGAGAAGATCAGACTGGAGACAAGTATATCTGTGCCTATGTGGTTAGTGGAGATCCAGACAATGAAGTTAACTTGGAGCAAATTAAAAGTGAGATCAGAAAAGATTTACCTGAGTATATGATCCCATCTTATTTCCTGACTCTTGAGAAGCTGCCTGTAACGACTAATGGCAAGTTAGATCGGCGTGCGCTTCCCGAACCAGCTATGCTGGGGATTAAAGAATATGTAGCCCCAAGACATGAGTTGGATGAAACGTTGGTTGCTATTTTTAAAGAAGTGTTAGGACTAGAGCGGGTTAGTATCGATGATAGTTTCTTTGAACTGGGAGGACATTCTTTACGAGCGATCCGAGTGGTTAATCTGATCGAGTCTAATATAGGTATAAGGTTGCCATTGAAGACTCTATTTGAGCGATCAACGGTCATTGAGTTGAGCGGAGTGCTGCAGAATATGGAAGGGACTACGTACGAAGCCATTCCGCAGGTTGAGAAGCAAGCCTATTATCCGATGTCATCCGCACAGAAGAGAATGTACATCATTCATGAAATGGATGATTTGGGAACTGTCTATAATATGCCAGGCGTCATAGAAATTAAAGGAGAGCCGGAACTCGAAAAAATAAAAAATGTATTTCAAAAGTTAACCCAAAGACATGAAGGTCTAAGAACGAGCTTCCATATGGTAGAAGGGGAGCTGGTACAAAAAATAGAAGATGAGGTAGAAATAGATTTTTCATATGAAGAGATCGTAGGAACCCCGAATATTAACGAGTTATTAGGAGAATTTTTGCGTCCATTCAACTTGGGAGAAGCTCCTTTGCTACGTACAAAGGTAGTCAAATATGGGGAAGAAAAAAACCTGTTAATGTTCGATATGCATCATATTATCTCGGATGGTGCGACGATTAATATCATCACGAAAGAATTCTCGCAGATGTATGGCGGAGAAGAACTGAAAGCTCTGGATGTACAATACAAAGATTATAGTGAATGGATGAGAAAGAAAGACATCAGCAACCAGGAAGCCTATTGGATGGATCAGTTGAGCGACGACATCCCAGTGCTGGACTTGCCATTAGACTATCCAAGACCACAAAGCCAGCAGTTCAGTGGTGCGGCTTTTGATACTAATGTAAATGCTATTACCAAAGGACAAGTACAACAGCTATGTAAACAAACAGGTACAACGGAATACATGGCATTACTGTCGACATTGATGGTGCTATTACACAAATATAGTCGACAAGAAGATATCATCGTCGGGAGTCCAATCTCAGGCAGAACGCATGAGGATACTGAAAATGTGATCGGGATGTTCGTAAATACATTAGCGATGAGAGGCAAACCCGAAGGACAGAAGTCGTATGTTGATTTCCTGGCTGAGATCAAAGAAACCTGTCTGAAGGGGTATGAGAATCAGGAATA
>RCUF01000220.1_pt1 | contig 26185 bp, 23 predicted proteins | sample 2166311 | NCBI WGS metagenome assembly RCUF01 (sample SAMN09932608, study PRJNA488358) | compost metagenome | feature: garden; material: soil; isolation source: compost soil in 4-hydroxybenzonitrile-enriched culture | place: Germany: Experimental Botanical Garden Goettingen | collected 2016-01-27
GTGAGGTCGTTTCTTTTTGACTCTCCTTTCCTTTTTGAACGTATACGCCGCGAGGTGAGAAGGTCAGCGATATGTAGAGGGGTAAGGATCATGTAGATGTAATACTAAAGATTAAGACGGAAGAAAAGCAAAAATCCACAACCAGATTCGGTTGTGGATTTGACATATGGAGGCGAGGGGAGTCGAACCCCTGTCCGAAGGCAACGCCACAAAGGTGTCTACGGGTGTAGTCACAGTTTTGATGTCACCTAACAAGCTCCAAGGATTCAAAGTAACTTTCATTATTACTAGTAGGTAGCTAAACAATATATCTATCGTATAGAATAAATAGATACAACATAAAAAGAACAACTAGTTTATTAGTAAGAAAAAAAATATATACTGGTATGTCTGTTCTAAATAAAAAATACTATTACTTAAATCCCGACAAAAAAACCAACCAAAAGTAGTAATTATTTTAAATAATTCTGTACTAATGCTCTATAATTAATTGATTCTCCATTATTAAACTATGAAATGGAGTGAACTACTGTGCACAAAATGTCTACTGGTAAAATTGAAAGAATTGCTGTTGAAGCAATAAGAACAGAAGCAAATCACCCATCTTCTAAATTAATTGCTGAAGTTGCTGATGGTGATAAAGGTATTTCATTTGACGGTGAGATTAAAATTTTCAAAGATTTAAAAGAAACAGTTCATTCCTTACTAGGAAGAATTCCAGTACAAATTAAAGGGACGCAAGTCAAGCAGTTCTCACCCAACACTCGTTCCTTCTCCTTGGAGATTGACCATTACAAAAATTACTACAATGGCAATGGAGCGATACTCTTTGTCGTAGAAATACTAAGGACTGGGGAAAGTAAAATATTTTATAAACAATTATTACCTAAAGAATTATTTGAGATTATTCGATATTTCGGTGAGAATAAACAGCAAAAAAGCAGGAGTCTGACACTACGATCTTTATCTGAAACAAACTTGTATGCTGTATGCTTCAAATTTATTCAAGAAAGAGTTAAACAACCACAGATGCTAGTTGAGAGTAACCCATTTCCTGAATATTCCTTTACAGAATATAATCTAACCAGCCTTACATTTAATCCTTATAATATGCTAATGAAAGATCTCTTGGAACATGATTTTACAGTTTACGGAGTACATAATAGTCTTAGTGTTCCATTACATCACGTTAAGCCTTGTTCAGTAGAAACAACGCAATTAGAGATATTTCATATCAAAGATAATTCCTATGCGTTAGAAGTACAAACCAAAATAAAGAAAAACAAGAGAATACGTAGAATTGAGAATTCCTTAGAGATTATATTAGATGAAAAAACTAATAAAATCCAATTTAATATGAATAATTTCCACTCCCTATCATCTCAGCTAAAAGTAACTCCCTTACTCATTGATATCCTAACATCAGCAACATTAAGATTACCTGACGGTACAGTTGAACTGGAAAATGATAAATCAAATGCTTTGGAAGTAAGTATTAACGATCTGAAATCTTTTCATAAGAAGTTAATCGAGATAGAAAAAACTTTTATATTACTTAATATAAATAAAAATACTATCATTACTGCCCCTAAAAGAAGCCTGATTATTGAAAGCTTGTTCTTATTAGTGGAAGCCGTTCTGTACAACAATACTAGTGTTTTAAGAATTTCACCTGAGGACTCATCAAATTTTATAAATTATCCCATAGGAGATCTTAATATTATTTTGTTTTATGATCCAAGATCAGAAAGGAAATTAGTTAATGCTTTTTCGGAAGAGGTATCTCATTCATTCCTTACAGTTGGAAATGGTAATTATAATGAAGGCTTTCCCCACAGTATTTATATTTTATTAAATAATGTCTTATTAGCATATGCAACAAATATAGACTTCGAGATTATAAAAAATTCATTTACTCTCTTTGATCCTTTTTTAAATGAGCTTGTTTTTAGTGTAACTAATAATTTTTGTCTTACATGCATAAAGGCATACGATAAATCAAAAAGAACTGAATTCCTTGTACTAGCAACATATATTTTAGAAAAATACGAGTTTAAAACAATAAATTCATCATTTGATAATGCAACTATTTTAGTGAATTTATTTCAAACCAAAATTCGATTAGATGGGGATCTATCAAGCGAAGAACATAACGAGCTTATTAACTTGAAAAATTTTATTCCAAACTCAAATAGCGAACTCCATTTTTGCGTGAATGTATTATTAAAGAATAAAATCGAAGCAGATTTTTATTTAAATCAAATGGACACGAATTTAAAATCAAGCTATGAAGAATATCCAATTTTCACTCTTTATAAGAGCATATTTTCTAATAAATTTATTTGATTAACGCCTCGTGCTCGTCAAAAGCAGGCATTTTGACGCAATAGTTCCATAAAGAATAGCTCGCTCTGATTTTTTATAAATAGTAAATTCATAGATTAACCATTCACACTAGAAAGGTCAGCATTATTAAAATTTGAAGGTATTCGCGATTCGGTCTCTAAAATTGAACAGGTTATTATACAACTTACCCTCTTCAAATACAAAGTTACAGAAAAAGCGACCTTAATCGGTCGCTTTTCTAAGATCGAGCTTACATTATTAAGAACCTTTCATAAAAGGTAACATAAAGTAAACTCATAGTCTTATTAGCTATGTACATTTTAAAATTGAAACCCAACATTTACAAATTCGTATACTTAAATTAAAGATGGGAGGATGCTGATGAGTTATAGAAAAAACAGTAAAAAGAATAATAGAAGAGGTAATAATACAATAGATAGCTTATCCTTCTCAGATAGAGTCAGCAGATTAGTACTAATGACTGCTATTCTAGGAGGTCTATCTCTGGTATACATAAAAGCATTAGGAACGATATTAAGTACTCTGACCACAAAGATATATTTACAATCTTTTTTTAATTTTGAGCATGTCCTATCTTCTGGTATGCTTTCTACTGGAGTATTAATTTTGGGTTATGCTGTATGGTATTGTTATTGTGAATTACTTACCTTGAATCATATTTATAAATCAAATAATGAATCTAAAAAGATACTTCAACTTGCTGACAAATCTTATGCCCTTTTATTCAGATTAATTAGACTTTATGTAACCTCCTCAATACTAATAACTATTATATCTATAATCGTGATAGGTTTTATAGTAAAAAATTATATTATCATTGGATTGTTTTTCTTTGTTTTTTTTATCTTTTTAGTTATGATTATTTTCCCTAAATCCCGAAAATTAATTAGCCACAAAAAAATATTCGATTTTGTTAAGACTAATAGAGTAGCATTATTTATATGGCTAATCGTGACCTTTTTAATGTTCTGCACTATTTTTATAGCTATGGAAACCCATCAAAAATCGATGTTTAAAATTGATTTTGTGAGCAGTTCTAATACTCTCCCAATTAAATTTCATTTTAAAAACTCAGTTCCAGATAAAATCAGTGTATCGTTTTATTCAATAGATAAAAATAATAATTCAAATCTTACAAAACAAATAATTATTAATGGATCAGATTTTAGTCGTTCTTTCGTTGAGGTAACTGAGAAGCCCATATCAAGTAGTACCTTCTCCTGGCTTAACATAATAGATAAAGAAGTAAAGAAAAGCCAAGATACTGCTCTAGTAGCTAACTTAAGTAAATATGACTACAAGTACGATTTAAATTCATTGATGTATTTAAAAGAGGGGAGAAATTTTGTGAAAATTGAATTTAACTCAAACTCCGGCTTTAATGATAAATTTTATAAAATAGTTAATCAAATTGATATTGATAAATACGGGGTAAAAATAACAACAAAAGCTTTTGAGTAGTTAGTTAATTCCTTAGTTAAAACAAGGTGTGTTATTACCTATGTTATACTTAATGCAGGAAATTAGACTAATTATCTTGTCTTTGAATAAGAAGCAACAGAAAAGCGACCTTGAGAAATGTCACTTTTCTGTTGCTTCTTATGGAGACAAAGGGATTTAAAAACCCCTGTCCTAAGATAACGGCATATGAGTGATGCAGGGTAGGAGCTCGCTAACAAGTTATTAAGCTGCTAATGCGAAGTTGTTTTGTTGTTTGCCGTTTATAGGCTTTAGCGTTGATGAAGCGGTCGCGTCCCAATAGCTACAACACGCAACTACCTAGTACTGTACGTTGAAGTGTGTAGGCCTTGCCAGAATCCTGGATGTAACTGCATTTTTAAATCCCTATTAAAAGTTGATTTTTCATTTCTTATAATTGAATAGTACTCAGTAAATCGACCTTCCACATAGTTTACATTCATTATCATTCCCAATTTATATAAGTACCTAAGTAGTTCTTCATCCTCTAGGCCAACTTGAGACTTATAGTTTTTATACTGTCCTTTAAATGAACTCATAGAAAATGCATTCGCACCTAAGAGTCTTAAAAACTCAAAAAGCAATTTAGTATCTAGCACTTTGACAGAAATCTCATTTGTAAGCTCTGACAATAGCCAAAGTGAGTAACTCTTCTCAGCATTTTTAATTGTCCCATAATAAAATTTGTCAATCTTAAGAGACTCTTGTTGTATTTTAATGCAGAATTGAACAACATCCCTAGGTCTATGAAACGTTCGATGAATAATATATCGAAATATATCATTATTTGAATTATCGTTCCTATCAGACTTAAAATCTAATAATTTGCTGTTGAAAATATCATGAAATTTAATATCTGTTTCAAAAGAAGTTGAAATTCGCTTATTAATAATACTTAACAATCCGGATTTTTTCCAATCATTTCTATTCACTATAGACCAGTTAAGATCAAATCTATGGGCATCCCAACGAGCACTCTCAGCATCAAATTCATCAATTGAGTTAAAAATGTCTGATCTAAGATAACCTATAACTTTGGCATTAATATTTTTTGACTTAAATTTCTTATTCAATTCGTATATTACTTTAAACAGGCTAATAATCAGTTGGTAGTATTCATCAGATTTTTGATATTGTGTATAGTTATCGTCCAACTGATCGAACTGTACAACAAATTTATTTTCACTTTGATAGCCAATAAAATAATTAATAATGCTATTCTCTAATTTTCTGTTGATGATTGTAATATTATCAAATTGACTTGAACTTAAACTCCAGCTTCGACTATCCTCCATTGACAGGGAAGCATGACTAAATTTAATTCCACCTATATCTTTTTCTGCAATTGTAGTAATTTGTTTGTGTAAATCTACAAGATCTCGCCCAAACAAAAATTGCATATAGTTCTCCAACTCAACATACTCATCATTTTTATTACTCTGTTCATCCTTTACTATTAGAGAAACAATCTCAGTCAAAATTATATTACGCCAAATACTTTGATATTGATTGGGACGGGAAAAATTATCATCAGCCAACTTCAAAAGCTTTTCGAAAGGGAAGGAATTAAAGGGTAAATTAGCAATTAGCGTACTGTTATATGGGGCAGTTTTCTCAAGCCAATTATAAATTGCTGATTTTCCAGTACCTTTTCTTCCGATAATAAAGTACGTATCTTTATCAATTATTTTCTCCCAATAATTATCATTAACAAAATACCTTTCAATATTACCATCATTCAATCCATCAATTTCACCAAAATCAACTTTATCAAGCATTTCTTTTAAATTCATCATAATATTCCCCTTTATACAAGACTTTAAAAATAAATACTCACGCTTCCTTGCTAATCTATATGGTTAAAATCGCTCTATTTGGAAACGAACATTGCTACTTTTTCCGCAAGTGTAGAGAACACTACGATTTAATACAATAAAATTTCTTAGTTTCATATGCCCATATTGGATATATTCTCAACTGATTTCGAAGTCAGAGATCATAGAGTCTCTCCGTTTAACTGAACTACCCACTACTCCCCATAATCTTTTCTATAACAGAAAAAGTATATCCGCCTTGGTCGCCAATCGCCCAAGATAGCAGATTTTTATCTTGAATACTGATACGAAGGTCAGCCGACAACTTCAACAACTCCTTCAAGATACTGGAATATGATAGTTTTATATTCCCATAACGTGAACACACTGTCAAAAGAATTATCGGCTGTTTCATATTATATAAAAACTACAATTCAGTTACGATATGCTTCTCATACAAAACTTCGTCCACTTTCACAAACCTCACCGTGATATGCACCTGCTTCGTCTCCCTCATCACCTGCACCTGAGACACAAACTTGCCGATCAACTGATGCAACATCTGAGGATTCTGAACCTCAGCATCCATTAGTCCTATCAACGTTTGAATATCATATTTCACAGATGCAATGAACTGTTCTGGCACATCAACCTCATACAGACCTATCGACAACAGCACATGTTCTGCCCTCTTGTCTGCCAGTTCTGTCTGCATCTCATCCAACATCTCCTGATGAAACGCCTTGCCTTTGCCTGCCTGTATATCATCCTTAATTGCATCCACACGCTTCTCCAAAAATGCAATCTCTGCCGCTAAGTTGGATGCCTGAGCAATGAGATGCTTATTCTTCTCATTATGGTACATACGAATCTCTTCCTCCAACTGATTGTCCATCGACAGCCGCAACAAAGTCGTTCTGAGCTTATTGGTCACAACCTCCTCAATCCGCTCTTTACGCCAACCTACATAAGAACAATACTCCTTTCCCTTCCGCATGTAGCCACCGCATACATAATATCGTTGTCCGCCGCTCTTGGTACGTGTGGATGTGGAATTGCCAACCATTCTTGATCCGCATTTATCGCACACCATGACGCCACGCAACCAGAAAGGAGACGCTGGCTTTGTACCAAATGATTTATGAGTTTCGCCACCACCATTATTGCGTTGCTTAGCAACCGTCTGACACTGTTCAAACAATTCCTTAGTGATGAGTGCAGGATGGGCATTCTCTGTAATGATCCACTCGGAACGGTCTCTCCACTTCTTCCCCTTCGTTTGATAGTCTTGCTTATTCCACACCTTGCGACCAATGTATGATTCATTAAAGATAATAGCTCTGATAGTGCTAGCTGACCAAGTACCACCTTTTTGTGTTGGCACTTTTTGTTCATTCAACTCAGATGCAATTTTATGATAACCCTTGTTTTCAAAAGCATATTGATTGAATATCCAGCGGATTAAATCAACTTCTTCTCTTGGCCCTGGCACCCACACAGATTTCGTCTTCTGATTCCCCATTGCAATGTGTTCTGTGCGGTATCCATATGGTGGCGTTCCACCGTTGTTGTATCCTTGCTTAGCATTCTGCGTCATCCCTTTTCTTACCTCGGTCGCCAAGTTTGCGTTGAAGAACTCTGAAATAACCTCCAGCATTCCTTCTAGCAACATGTCCTGCGGTGTCTCCGCTTCGGTCAGCTCTGTAACAGAGCTGACCTTCACACCGCATTGATTAAGTAATGCTTTGTAGATGACATGGTCGTCCCGCTTACGAGAAAACCGATCAAACTTATGAACAACAACCGCATCGAACGGTCGATTTGAGCGTTTAGCTAATGCAATCATCTTTTGGAACTCAGGTCGATCATCCGTCTTTGCCGATTTTCCTTTTTCAATAAACTCGTTGATGATGAGCCAGCCTTTTTCCAGACAATATTGCTGAATAGCCTTAACTTGTGCTGGAATAGACAATTCTTTCTCTGCTTGACGATCTGAAGATACACGGGCATAAATGGCTACTCTCATGGATTACATCTCCCTTTTCTTGTTTTTGGGCATAAAAAAAGCAGGCACACCGTTTTGGCGTACCTGCGATGAAACTGCATGTTGTTGTGTTTTATTGATCTTCCGTGCCATCAACGACGCCTGAGCGGCATCCCAAATCTGTTGATCTACGATGGCTGGATGTGCGTTATCTGCGATGATCCACTCAGACTCATCATTTAATTTCCCATCTGCTTCCGACTTCTTATTCCATACTCGCTTGCCGAGATACACTGGATTGTTGAGGATAGCAAGCACTGTGGATGGAGCCCACCGTTTTCCTTCAATAACATTCTGTTGATTCAATTCACGGGCAATTCGCTTGCCTCCGTGATCTTCTGAAGCCATCTGGAACATCTGCCGAACTAATTTAATCTCTTCATCTGGCCCAAGCTCATACATAACCTTTCTGCCTGTCTGAACACGCCGATATCCAAATGGCACTCTGCCGCCGCAGTGAAACCCTTGGGATGCATTTTCTCTCATTCCCTTCAACGTCTCATGACGCAGATTGACATTGTAGAACTCGCTGATAACTTCAAGCATGGACTCCAATAGAAAACCATGTGGCGTATCCGCATCAACAGGTTCGGATGCAGATACAACGGTAACACCGTGCTTTTTCAGCAATGCTTTGTAAACGACATGATCTGCACGATTACGACTGAACCGATCAAACTTGTGGACGACAATCGCGTCAAAATGTTTATCTGTTTTCTGAGCATCTGCAATCATCCGCTGAAAGTCTGGTCGTGCATCTGTCTTTGCAGATTTCGCTTCATCTACATATTCATCTACGGTAGTCCATCCACGCTCATCTGCATATCGTTGCAGTGCTTCCCTTTGAGCAGGGATAGATAGCTCACGTTCTGCTTGTTGCTCGGATGACACACGAAGATAAATTACAATGTTCATTGTAGGTTGCTCCTTTGTAATTGATTATGAGGAAGATCAGCAGGTAAAACACAAAAAGCCCGATCTGCGAAAGATCGAGCGAAGATGAATCATTTGGTTCTCTATATAATGTTTGGTGATACGGTACTGCTTTATAGCTTGCGAAGCCTTATGTGTAAAGGACTTATCGTATTGTGCAGGCTATACACTTGTTACTGTACAACAACGTGGACACTACTCTTCTGGCCCCCTGTTTGTGCTTGTTTGAAAAGATGTATGCTATGAACGTCGTCATCAGATACACCGAGCTTGTTCAATATCGGATATAATGCTCGAGCCATATTGTCTATGTCCACCGTAGATACAAGATCATCAATGAATGTCATGTCTATTCGTTTCGGGCTGCCGCCAGGAATCTGTATACCATCATTGACAAGGGCAGTCGCTACCTGTTCTTGCAGTTCCTCATTGTAAATCCACCAAAGGCTCTGTTGCTCATCATCAAGCAACCTCGGCTTTACTTTTGGAACGACATGGATAGGTACTTTGTCAAAGCCCACAACAAAACGCTTTATTCCAGCATCTATTGTATAAAGATTTACAGATAGCAAATCAGCAGGACGCGATAGACTCTTTCTTGAGCGTGCCTTTGCCATAGAATACCTGATTACAGCTTCATAAATCGTCACATCATTACCGACGATCTCTTTATTCACACCATCTATAACTGATTTAAGAACACCAATCAACGGAAGCTCCAATGGGGTTCTACTTGAGATTATCTCTACTTCAATAGAATACGTACCAGTACGAAGGGGTACTGGTTGTTGTTGGTCTTTTAGTATAGCTCGCAACAACATAGCTATATTTGCTTCAAAGTCCATCATATCTATTGATTGTAATACATCCATACCCGGCTTACCTTTTAATCCCCTTGCTCGTTGCTGTGGATCATAATCAATAGATGCATCCACTGGCTTTCCGTAGATCGTAATTTTCGAATACCCATCATGCTCTACATCTACAACAGTGTTCTCTACTTGTACCTGTAGCAAGCTCATAGTCGCAAATTCCCCTTTTTTAGCATCATAACCGCCGAATCCAACTTATGGGCTATTAGATACTGCGGTCGCAGAACGACTTTCTTTAATGTGTTGGAATTAGGATCAGGTGAGTATGTTCCAACATCCCCCATGTACACACCATCCTCAAATAAGCACTCAATTGGAATGAACAAACCGTCCTTGATCAGAGATACAACAGTTTTGACTGCATCCTTATGAGAACGTTTCAAAACATAGCAAAACCTTTGACTGAGGATAAGGTTTCCCTGAGCATCAATCTGTACAACATCAGGGTCTATTCCACCGTAAAATTCAAGCCAGCAATATCCATATAACAGAAGAAAAGCTTGAAGTCTTTGCTTAGTCCATCTTCGTTTCGCTAATGATGTATTTGCTAGCATGGAACTATTTTTAATAGCTTGGAATGGAACCATGATATATCCGTGCTTATGCTCTTTAAGTTCTTTGGTGTCTAATGTAAATTCATCACATGGTATGAACTGTTTGGTCTTGATGTTGTAATCAGGAGCAACCCGAATTTTAGAACGGTACCATTTTTGCTTATGATTGCTTACTCGCTCAATAAAACCTTCCTGTTCCAGCCACTCCAGTGACTTGCGTACCTTAGCAGAATACTTAATCTTCCCGCTAACCTTTTTTACATATCTCAGTTCTTCATTGATTTTCCTTTTGCTTTTTTTCACCACACCCAAATTTGAATCGTAGTGCTTGCAAAGATACAGATATATTTTTAGTTTGTGTATGTCTTTAAATTCACCATATACCTCACTAATGACCTTCCTTTGAAACGCAAACCATCTAGCACTGATTTTAAACTGTCCACCTGATCGTGTAGCCAAAAGCATAGATTGGAATTGTGGTATTATCATAAGTTACGCCCTCCATCAACTTTCCTTATTATCCATTAAAGCAAATAATGGAATACCTATGAAGACAAGCATATGTTCTATTATTTTCACCGGTGATATGGATAGTACAAGAAGACTGTCAATCCCGAGCGATAGCGAGTTCATTTTAGGATTGATAGTTGGTTCATTCTACTAACACTTTATTCCGTCCCTTGCGTTAGCCAGGGGACGCCACGCGGCGAGTGACGGGTGCAGGGCAGTAGTCCTGCGGGCCCCTCAGGGGCGGTGGGGTGGTTTGTAAACTGCACGCATGATGCCGGGCCGCGAGCGATAGCGAGCGGCCTCATCAACCCATCACTACTCCAGTCGCTACAGTACGCAAGATTTACATCAACCCACGCTCTTTTAAGCTCGTAAAGGTTCCATCACCCAGCACCAGATGATCCAATACATCCACACCGACAATGTTTCCGCTCTCCACTAAGCGTTTTGTTAGCTGAATGTCCTCTGGTGATGGAGTAGGATCGCCTGATGGATGGTTATGAATGCAGATGACAGAAGCCGCAGATCGCTTTACAGCGGTACGAAATACCATATGAGGTGTAACAATTGCAGAATTGAGTGAACCGATGGAGAGCGTCTCTGGGTGTCCGATCAGATGATTCTTTGTATTCAGGAACAGTACGACGAAATGCTCCTGTTGCAGATACCTCATCTCTGGCATCAAAAGATCAACAGCATCCTGTGGCCTGCGGATGATCTGCGGTGTGTTATCGCCCGGTCTACCTAGTCTGCGTGCTAATTGTAACGCGGCGGTAATTTGGCGAGCCTTTACCTTGCCTATTCCTTTGATTGACAACAACTCGAACTCAGTGACGTTCATAAGTTCTTTAACGGTAGGGAAGCGGCCAAAGATTTCGTCAACGATATAGGAGCCGGGCTTTTCAGCGAGTGCATCACCCAGTAGTGATTTGATTGTAGACAGTTCGTTGGTAGGGTTCATTCAAAATTCCTCCTGTAAACGCAAAAAGGAGAAGTCTGATTCGACTTCTCCCGTTGCGTGATATGATATTGTTCGGTAAGATAATTACAAGTGTATTATTCTTGAGTCGCTTTCATTGAGCGGCTCTCTTTTTTTCTGTTTCTTCAATCTGCATGTTAATCAGGACAAGCTTTACAAGAACTTGAGCGTATCTCCTGCCGTCTTCTGAATCGAATTGGGCATCTATGTCCATTATCCGTATTGCCGCCTGTAGACGGGCTTTCTGAGCCAATAAATGCTTGAGCTTTTCCACGTTGTTCACCTCCTTTTATAGCAATAAAAAAATAGCCTGCTGTCGTCTCTTGACGATGCGGCCATCTGCATGATTCCTATTAGAATTGAACCTTTGTGCAATTCACTTAACCCAATACCTGTCTACTGAACTTTTATCTGCATCACAGATGGTTGGACAGTGAATTGAATCAACATCGTAACTTGCCCATTATGCAGTGCAACAACTGCATAGTTCTCTTCATCCAATTGCACACTGTAGATGAATCCTTTTTGCTCGCAAAACCCTAAATACTCCTTGTAGTCGTTGTTCTTGAAAACTTGATAATTCATTCTTTGATCTTCCTCTCTGAGTATGGTGGGTTATGCCTTAGCTACACGATCTTGGTGCCGTTGTAACTGCTGTGGAAACTCGCGACGAAAGTAAGCAGTTATCCAACGAGCGGCGGTGTCCTCATCAACTTGATACATTTGGCGGCAATAGACATACAGTATCGTCCCAGCCATGCGGATGCCTCCGTTCATGACCAGTTGTTTCAACAACTCCTCCATATCCGCAGGCAAGCCTTTCTTAACAACCATCTGCATTCATCTCCTTTGTCTGGCTTCATCTCACAGCCAATGTTTTTGTCTCTGTCAGGCAACGACAAATAGCCCCCTCTACGTTTGAGCGGGCTACTTTGTAATGCTATTATTTGCGGGTGATGATCGTTTAGCATCTTTTTTCAGTGTTTGAAGACAACAACAGCGAAAATAAAAAAAGGACTGCAACTACTGTATCAACAGCAGAAGCAGTCCTTTTGGTGAGGGGTGGGGCATGAAACGGGAGGCCCACCCTTTGTTATTTTAATGCGTGGTACCTCCGGGAAATTTGTATAATTTTTTGACCTATATGCGTCCCTTGTCACCATTTTCAAATGTATCAACGAACTCTTGAACAACTTTGAGTAAAAACTTAATTTCTGGAACATCACGATCAGCTAGTAAAGGTCTAAACATTTCGATTAGTTGATTCTTATCAGCACTCATTGCGTTGGTGTCTGTGTAAAGGAAAAGATCATGTGGTTTGATCTTTAGTGCCTGCATAATTTTCTCAAGCGACTCTAATGAGATGTTTCGTGCCCCTCGCTCTATATCCGATAAATACTTTTCACTCAAACCCGACAATTCTGAAAGTCTCTCTTGGGTTATTCCCTGTGCCTTACGGACAAGCCTTATTTTCTGACCCACCAGCTTCACAAATTCCGACATATCAATCACCTCTACCTCAAGGGTAGAGGACATATAAGACAAGCATAACACCATTAAAGTTCATATTATGTACATTTATAAGTGACCTTTGAAGATGTTTATAGTAAAATATTCCTGATGTTAATCATCAGTTGATAAGATTTAATAACATTATTAGGGGGTTACACAGCATGATTAGAAAGTTTTTTATTGGTATGACAGTAACTGCACTAACAACAGCTTGTATAACAGCTACAACAGCATCTGCCGCACTACCAACCTACGGCGAAGAATGGCAGAACGCGGAGACAACACAACAAACTATCAACTTTACCGATCTACCGTCCACGCATTGGGCAAGTAAATACATAACAGAGATGGTGAACCGCAAAGTCATCAGCGGCTATCCAGACGGCAGATTTCGGCCCAACAGCACCATTACCCGAGCTGAGTTCGCTAAGATCATGATTACAGCTTCAGGCATCACACCAAAGAAGGTGAATTACTCTTCCTTCTCTGATATTCCAGCAACCAACTGGGCTTCACCATTCGTGGAATCTGTGAAGGACTACATGACAGGCTACCGTACCGCAGATGGCAAATACATCTTCAATCCATCCGCACCTGCAACCCGTGAAGATGTGGCTGTAGCTCCTGTCAAACTTAAGGGCTATGACACTAATCGTCTGCCTGACCAAAGCACCATTGAAGCCATGTTTAAAGACTATGCTGGCATATCCGAATCTGCGAAGAGCTATGTTGCATTGGCAGTAGAAAACGGACTTGTCTCCGGCTTTCAGGACGAAACATTCCGTCCGCAGGCAACAGTCACCCGTGCAGAAGCAACTGTTATGCTCTGGCGTGCTTATCAGTATGGCAACGACAACAAGGAAATCGGCGGCGGGCAGACAACGACGAACCCAACACCAACACCAACAACCCCATCCACACCGAATACAAGTACGCCAGTTTCATCTGCACCAACCACACCAACAGAACAACCGTCCATGCCATCCGCAAAATTCACGGTGGAGACACTGGTTGGCGGCTCAGGTACAGGTGATGTAGACGGTCCTGTGCGGACAGCGAAAATCAACCAGATTGACAGCATGATTGTAGATAAGAATAACAACATCTATTTTCTGGATCAGCACAAACGCAAAGTACGCAAGTTCAACAGCTCCAACGGTACTGTAGAAACGTTCAAGGCCATTGATAGTCAATTTGACTGGTCACATACAACGGTAGATAAAAACATGCTTCAGTATAATCATGAGGATTTTACGCCTTCCCTGCTTGGATATAGCTCAATCAACAACAAGCTGTATCTGCTGGGCCAAAGCTCCAAGAAGTACTCTTACGACAATGACTTCATTTTTGATATCACTTCCAATGTAAAGATGGCAACTTACATTTTACGTGATGATGCGGATGGCAACGTGGGGTACAGCAGTAAAAGCAGAACCATGTCCTTTATCAATGTACCTGACGATAACACGATCTACTATGGCTATGATGGTGCATGGAAATTCAAACCTTCCATATTTGCAGGTGGACAAGGTAACGAAGCTGGACTTATAGGTGATTACAACCAAGGAACAAGTATTGACTTCTTCGGTAAAAGTGATGCCCTTGTCAACGACAATGCTGTTTTCATCTTCGATACAGGTAACAATACGTTGTCTAAAATCAGTCTCTTCCCTCGCAAAGTGGAGACCATCGTTACTTTGAGTAATACTCCTTATGACAGCGTCACAAACCATAGCGGCAAATTCTATCTAACCGCAGGAGCAACGGTATATGAGCTAACTACAGATGGAAAACTCAACACGTTTATTCAAGGGAAAGATTTGATCTATAACGATGGGAAGCCTGTGCAACAGATTAGCCAGATGGCATTCGACAGCAACGACAATGTGATCTTTTATGATGACAATAGCAAATCCATCCGCAGAATCAACCTGTAGACCATTGGAGGGCGGAGACGGAGGTAATAACCGTCTTCGACTTAAATGTAAGTATATGACTGAGAGAGAAACGAAGCGGTATTAACCTCAATATAGATGCAACGATGCTTCCGATGTTCTGGCTGATATTATTTCATCAGACTATCATCATAATAGAGAAAGGACGGGAATAATTGCATGGAGACTAACGCTTTAATATTGAAGATCATCGGAGCCATTATTCAAGTTATCAGCATCGTCTACACGATCACAGCCATCACCAAGAAAAAAAGACTACATATCTGGATTGGCATAGCTCTGTTCGTTGTTGCCTGCCTGTTGCTGACACAGGCAACGCACATGGAAGATCGGCTTCGCGGCGGATACTGAGCCTGAGTGATTAGAGTAAAATGAACCCACTCGATAATCGGGGCTGATTTGGAGGTGATTGTTACAATGAAGATACACAGAATATGTACGATTGGACTCTTAATGCTATGCTTGATTGCTTTGACAGGATGCTCCGTTGTAGAGCGTGTACTGACTTCTCAGCAGTCCAGCGGGACAAGAGTAGATGGCATATTTACGGAATTGAATACTGCAATCAGGGAAGGCAATCTGGATGAGGTACAACGATTGCTGAATGAGGGAGCTCAGCCAAACATCGCGGCTGATTATGGAGTTGGTGCGGAGTCGATCCCTGTAAGCAACTTGTCGCTGGCTGTGAATTTCAATAATGACCCGGTACCAATCGTAAAGATGTTACTGGAAGCAGGGGCAGATCCTGTAGAAGATTTTCCAGCGATGCATGATGCAATTCAAAAGGGTGATCTGAACGTAGTAGAGTTGCTTGCTCAATACGGTGCAGATGTAGATAGCGGCCTACAATCAGCGGTGATGTTTGATCAGATTGATATAGTACGTTTACTACTAGATTATAGTGCTGACCCGAATAAGGCTGTGACGATGGCTAGAACGACTTACAACGCAAATATTCTAAAACTACTTGAAGAGGCCGGGGCTACCATAGACAGAAAGCCAAGACATGAGACGCATCCCGAGGACTACAAAACGGAGAACGGCGTAAAGGTACGGATACGTTAGTGGGGATGAACAACATGAACAGCGGAGGGATCTAATTGTCCTTTCCGCTGTTTGCTGTTTATAGACCTTTGCCGAGAGGTTGGATATTCTGAAATATACAACTTGCAGATGTTATGTTATAAAACTATTCACTCAATAGGTGGGAGAACTTTATAATATATCATCAATCGATCATCCAAACTGCCATACCGATGCCATGTTTTGTTGCTCTGGACACTACATTCGATCACGAATCTCTCTCCAACATGCGAAGGTAAAATATTTAGAGAGAATCTCTTTTTCAACTCCCCAACAGCAACTTTATCTTGTACGGACCACTCTAGTATGTAGTTTTCTTCGGAAAATGAAGGGTCAATCTCTACTTCCATCATGAGTATATCCCCGGAGTAAAGCAATCTTTCTTCGATATTATTAAAAGCAAAATGTGCTCCAACATCATTTCTGGAAGCATTGATTTCCGTCTCGTATTTTATGTTGCCCAAAGAATCCGAAAACTGTATTATTGATGGGACATTATACATTTTTTCTTCCCCCACTTTTGTATAGTATTTTTTAATAGAATCTATGATATCGTGTGAATAACATATTGACTGCTCGGCCTGACGCATGGATATGTGATTTGCATGTGCAAGGTGATTACGCGGAGTAACTATTCTGCTCATTATCGCCCTACCCATTTCAATCCCGACAGGAAAAGCGTCAAGCAGTGCGTCTCTAAACAACCGATACAACTCAGGATGAAATAAGATATCCTTGGAATCATCTATATCTAATGCGTCAACATCTCGAGGAAATCTATTGGGCTCTGCATTTCTACGTATACTCACTTTTTCTCGAACAATTTTTTTGATTATGTAGTCACCGTTAGTTCTTTTATAGTGAAAATAATCATCTCCAAACTCACTCCTCATCTGAGAATCAATTAATCTTCTTAGCCAGATTTCAAGAGTCTCTATCGTTACACGACTCAGTTCTCGTATTTCTACAGTAGTCATATTTCGGAACATAATCTCGCCTCCACACAATCATTTAAAAAAATTAACCTTTTTAGCTCTATACTATTGTTAGTGAAGAATTGAGCAATATTAGCTATAGTCCAAGTAATGAGCTACTTTATTTAGTATTTACTACATCTAATTAAACACTGTAGAGAGGTGTTATGATGGGAAATAAGCTCGCTCGCAAGCATCACTTTTTACCACAATTTTATTTATCCGGGTTTACGAATGAAGATGTAAAAAACAATACTCTTTGGGTGTTGGACCAAACAACAGGAACTCAATGGTCATCCAAACCACGTAATATTGCTTATAGGAATGATTTTTATCGTATAGATGTACCTGACAGCGAACCAGATGGTTTTGAAAAAGCCCTTGCTCAATTTGAGGCGATGGCGGCACCCGTAATCAAAAATCTGATTCAAAGCCAAACACTGCCTGAAGGGGATGACTATGTCATTCTCATAAACTTCATAGCTCTGATGGCATGCAGAGTTCCTTCAAGGAGGGAAGTTTTTGATGAGGCAATGAGCGATGTTATGCATATTTGGTTGCAGATGATTTTCCAGAGTCCTGAACATTATGAATCCTATCGTTTAAAAATGATTGAATCCGGTCGAAAATCAGAAAATCCTAAGACATATGAGGAAATGAAACAATTCGTAAACGATGAGTCCCGATACACTATTTCGTTTCATAATCATACCCACTTGAACAATATGATGACATCTTTGAATACCATCATTCCTTTGTTTCTGGATCGAAAATGGTCTGTTCTTCTGGCGGATGAACAAACTGGATATTTCATCTGCTCTGATTCCCCCGTAAATCTGCACTGGACAAAACCTCAAGAAACGATCTGGGGGCCAGGCTTTGGATTAAGAGAAACAGATGTCACTGTTCCACTAAACAAGAATATTCTGCTACTAGGAAGGTTTGAAGAAGAATTACCCACTCAGTATCTTTCGCGTGAAACTATAGCAATTATGAACAGTTACACTGCCATTGACTCACAGAGATATGTATATTCCAGTGGTAGGGATTTTGTTTGGTACACACGTAACAATAATGTTGGAACTACTGATGATTTAATCAAAGCAATACTCAAGAATGAAAGAGATGATAAAGGAATTTAACTATACTACAATCATTGGAACAGCAAGTCATACTGTCTGGTCTTTGAATCTAGATACTGAACACAGACTCCCCCAAGGAGAGACGCTTATAGCAGTTCTTGGGGGATCAAAATGCTACAATGTTAACCGCCATGTACACATCAGAAATCTATCGTATTCAATACCAGAGGAGCCAGCAACCTTAGTAGCTGGAACTAACGTTTCCATTCATCATCGTACTCGTCAAGAAACAGTGGCATAACCGGTTCCGACGAGTCTCGATTTTTTTGCATTTCTTCTTCATTAATACCTAGAGATAAATAGATTAATGCAGATCTAGCTAACCTTAAAATGTTCATCGCCATTGATTCAAATTGATCACGTGATACAGAATACGCGAGAGTATCCTCAAAGGGATCATGATAGCTGGCAGTAGAACGCTTAACGAAGTATTCATGAACTTTTACATACTTATGTTCAAGATGATTCCGCATATCACTCATATCCCTTGAGTTCGGATCAATTGCTTCCCTGAACTCAAGGTCTTTATAATACAAATCTAGCGACAACCAGTATAAACCTCTAAGCGACCAATTTTTTCGACAGATCAATTCCTCACGAAGACCAAGCTTCTGCTGTAGCTTTTTGAACCATAGAGTTCTGAAATTAACTTTATTTTGAGGGATTTCTAGTTCTAAATAATCATTCAAAAAGTATGCAATTTTATCGAATAAAGAATATGCAATTCGGTATGCTGTTGCCATTTGTTGAATACTAAAACCATAAACAGGATAATCCAGCGTATTATATAAAAAAACGTCCTTATCGGATAAATGAGTCGAACCCTTACTTATATTCAACCCTTCATACACTAACCAACGAGCATAAACGTACTCCTGTTTTAAAGCATTGTAAAAGCCATGATATACCGGTCCTTCGCTTTCCGCATTATCCCGTATTCGAATACTTGGGCACGTTAAAATATCCTTATTTGCAATGCTATATTCCCCAAGGTCATTTAGTGGATTCAAAAATAACGAATTTTTTAAACACCAGCTTCGATAATTTACCTCCGCCTCATCATCTCCCATAGAGTAACTTGTTAGATCAATCTCCTCTTTTAAAAAATCCTTTCCCGTAATACGCTCAATCTCATATGAGCATTTTAAAAATGCCTGATCAGCATTACCATCAAGAGCATATTCGAGGGAGGTTGTTAACTTCCGATATGCCTGATGTAAAAATAAGCTCTGATGTCCATCGTCGTATAAAACTCTAGCATAGTTGAAAAGTCCATAACCATAATTTCCGATAGCCATTTGAAAATTTTCATTTCTATCTAGTGCTTTACGCCAATAGAAAGAAGCTTCAACGTAACGACCAACATGACTAAGTAAATTCGCTAGATTGGTATATACTTGACATATAAGTTTACCTGGTAAATCCCCTTCCTCTTCTATAACCTGCGCTGCTCTTCTTAAGCAAATTAATTGTTTCTCTACTTCAACTAAAGTCCATTCCCAAGAATTATGTTCTAAATTAAAATAACGAACTCCATCCCAATAATTTGCTTCAAAGTAGTCTAATATCGCTCTTTGAGTAGAAGTCAACTCTCTTAGACGAAGCTCTTTAATAAATTCGTATGCTCTCTGCAATCCAGCTCGATTATTATAATCACAGGAAAGATCAATTAACACGCCTATTACAAAGAGTACTGCGTCATTATCCATGTTTAATAGGTAATCTGAAGTAATGGAAACTAATTCATTAAATTGCGGGTCATACATAATCATCACCCTCAGATACATTTATATTTTTATTTTAATCTGATCTATTTCTATCCCACATATTATGATTTTATATATTCTTTGTGTATACAATTATATGCGAAGTTCAGCTGACAACCAGAGTCATTCCCCTCACTGTAGAATATAAGACATGTTGGAATATTCTCACATCCCCCTAGGCTTGTCTAGTCGTTGTCGGCTTAATCAAGGGCTTACCCGATCTCTACTATTACTGAATTTTCATAAAGCACATTATACTGTATTGTCACGTGAAGCCTTTGCATCTCCTTCTGCACGAACACTTTAGAAATAAACTTACCTACAAACTGATGCAACACCTGTTGTAAGTTTTTTTAATGGTTTATGGTGCCAATTCGATTAAGGGTCGGAAGCTGACAAGGATAACTTACAATGCAGAATACTGGGACTACTAAAATAGGCCCAAGCTACAATCGACAGTAAGCCCAAACCTAAGACATACCCGAGGATTACATCAAGACGGGAGATAGTGTGAGGGGCGAATACATTGATGGGGATGAACAATACGAACAGCGGAGGGGATGTAATTGTCCTTTCCGCTGTTTCTTGTTTATAAGCCTTCGCCGCAAGGCTGGGTATACGAATAAGTGAAAATCATGATGTTGGGTTACAAAATTGCTATTTTAAGAATAAATAGAATAGTGGGCTTGGTTTAATAACTATATCATCTCAACTTCAAGCTCTAAAGTAGCTGAAATCTCGGATATAATGACACTTTGTATAGGTACACAGGGAAAAATACACCAATTTATCAAATGAACTCCCAATACCTCTAGATCTTTATTGAAGCAGTGAAAAATTCCTTCCCCTACCCTCAACTTCATCTTTATAGCCTAGTAACATACGTGCCAACGTATTAGGATACTCCATCATCTTACGGTATTCCTTTGCAGGTAAATCAGGATTCCTTAACATAATCGCCTGAAGCTTGGCTATTTCTGAAACATCATAACGAGCCTTATATACCATGAATTGAGACAAGTAATTGCCTACAGACAGTTCTGACAAATTCTCATTGCCGTTCCATGAATACAACTTGATCTGTTTAATAAACCGATCTACATTACTACCTTCAGATAAAAAACGATATACCAAATCACTCTTAATCAGAGTTGTTTTTGAATCCCCCATATAGCTTTGTTCCATCAGAAACACCACAATTCCCATAAATGTATCAATGATTTGCAGAGGGATGGACTCATGGGATTCTGCCGATTCAACAGATGCAATTTTGTACCTTTTACTTCGATATACAGAATGAGCATTCATCTGTTCTTTGATTTTTGAATGCAGTCCAAGTGCATCGTATTCATCGTTGCGATCAATTTGGATGTTAACATCCAACTGGCCCTCCAAGTGTCGTGTTACTCCATAGAACAATCTTTCTGGAATTTTGATATAGAAAAGATTTCGTAGCTCCATCATTGTCAGATTTAGCTGTTCAGCAATGCTGTGAGCTTCTGTATTATTGACAATAAGTATGTTAATATTAACATCTTGATTAATGATGTAATGAAGGACCTTGAAGTATTTCTTCAAGTGCTGGTCATGATTGTATTCTCGGAAATGCAATTCACTCTTGGTTCCCAGCTCTTCATACATGCGTTGTATCGTCTGCGTTATGTCAATCATTGTCTGTTCACTGCCGCCATACGCACCGTAATAGGAATTCGCTTTTCCTGGCTGGTCAATCTTATTTGCTTCATCGAAATAGATATTATAGATCATTGTACACATCCCACATAACCAAAATAAGAACGTACGACTTGACTTTCATCCACATACATAATATCATAATTATACAGAAATAATACGGATGAGTGCAGTCTTCTCCGCTTCGTTAGCCAGAGCTGACTACACTCAATTAAAACCCTTCTCCGCTTCGTTAGCAGAGTTGGGTTTTTTGCATTCCATACGATGATACATTTATTTATGCCTTTTGTCTTCCACCTGCACACTTCTGGCCACTTTAGTGGGATACGCTGTCACATCTCCGCCTGGGGTGTGCTGAAGAAGACAAGCAGTCTGGCCTAAGGGAGAGCCGGTTGCAGGGCGTTTGCTCAGGTGACATCAAAACTGCTACGTACAGAGGTACCGCCATGTACATCATCAGAAATATGTCGTATTCGACGTCAGAGAAGCCTGAAGCCCTAGAGCCAAAGCGGTTTACCCATCCCCTTCGAGTCCGAGCAAGCAAAAACGGACACCGAATGGTGTCCGTCACTGGTACTACATATGGAGGCGAGGGGAGTCGAACCCCTGTCCGAAGGCAACGCCACATAGGTGTCTACGGGTGTAGTCACGGTTTTGATGTCACCCTGGCAAGCTCCCCGTAACCGGATCTCGCTAAGGTCAGCCTGATTGTCTTCTTCAGCACACCCCAGGCGGAGATGTGACAGCGTATCCCACTACTTGTTAGCCTCTAGTCCAGTCACATGGACGATGCTGGGTAGAAGCACGCACACAGTTTCTTAGGCTGCGAAAGCGTAGTTTGTTTGTTGTTTGCCGTTTAATAGGCTTTAGCGTTGATAAAGCGGACGCGTCCCCACTACCCGCTACCCATGCTCGAACTACCCCCGTCGAATCCAAAAACGCCCCCGTAAAATGGATAATCGGTCGTAATCTTTCACGAACCGCCAGCCTTTCAACGGCGACTCGATGGGTTGGCATCGGAAATGCCAGTTCACTATCGAGCATAAGTGCTTCTTGCATGAAGTTGTAATTTTACTACCGAAATAACTAAATTCAGTATACCACACATATCTCGTCGCATGTCTGGTTAGTTGCTGGTAGATAGACCATAATTGTATCAACTCGTACAGAGGAAAGCAAGTCGAGGCAGCTATTCCCTGCTTTTGTGTGATTATATAAAAAATCACGCAACACATCTTATGATAGCATTTGCCATGATCATCAGCACCTTGGCAGCTCCTTTATCAGTTGGAACAAAAAAAACCAACCTCCATGTAAGCTGTAAAAATAAAACCTCAGATTCGCAACGATCACATGTCGTTGTTAATCTGAGGTTTTTTGCATTACAATATGCATCTATTTACCGTGCCACTTTCTGCTTCTCACGCAGAGCACGCTGAATGTCACGCTGAGCATCTCTTTTAGCCGCAGTATCACGCTTGTCATATTGCTTCTTGCCTTTACCAAGACCAAGCAGCAGCTTCGCATAACCGTTGCGAATATAAATCTTGAGCGGCACGATCGAGTAACCCTCTTGCTTGGACAATCCAAGCAGCTTATTGATCTGCACCTTGTGCATTAAAAGCTTGCGAGTTCGAGTCGGATCGATTGGATTATAACGATTCCCCTGTTCAAAAGGGCTAATGTGCATGTTATGAATTTGAATCTCGCCATTACGAATCGTGGCAAAAGCATCCCCAATATTCACTCTGGCGTTACGTATTGACTTAATTTCAGTACCCGTCAGCACCATACCCGCTTCATAAGTGTCTTCGATGAAGTAGTCATGGGAAGCTTTTTTATTCTGTGCCAGTACCTTGCCATCATTTTTCTTCGCCATGTTCATCCTCCTCACGAATCTTCTGGCATACTAGAAATTAATTGTATCAACTATATAGCGCAAAATCAAGAATGGCGCCGACTACAACGGCAAATCCCGCTTGCGGAAAAAGTATATCGCTAGACCAAACGTCGTCAAACCGATCACCGCTAGAATTGTGAAGCTAATCCACAGATTGACGGTTCCGTTAATAATATCTCCAGGCTTATATAAAGAAAAAATGGAGAGATTCCGCAACCATTCAGTTTTATCACTGAATTTGCCCACCAGATCGAGGCTGAAAAAGCCAAAGGTGATAAATCCGGAGATGCCGAGCGCCCTCTTTTCATCATTAGACAGGGAAGACACAAGGAAGGAAATCCCGCCCACCGCAAAAAAGAGCAGGAAAGCGGCCACATTCATTTCAATGAATCGGGAAATATTAAACTCATACTCTCCTTGCAGAAACCAGGCATTACCGACAAACCCCGCAAGCGTTGTAACCAACATGATCAAGAACAGCCCCGTCGTCAGTACAACAGCCTGAGTCAAGGCCACTTTAGCTCTTGTTATTGGAGTAGACAACAAGTATGCCATAGATCCTTGGTCTACGAGCTTGGCTATCAGCTGAGTGGATAACTGAACGCATACGATGGCAAGCAGGAGAATCAGAATTAACCCGTAATATTCCCCCGAGATGAACGCCTCCGCGGTCCCAAAGCCACTTAGTCCGAACGCTCTTCCGATCCCTTCCGGCATAGCATTTACCAACTCGTCAATAGCACTCACATTTTTGCCGATACTTGGATAGATCCAGAACATTAGCAAAATATAAAAAGCGGACCCGAACGCATAATTCATAAACGTCTTCATATTCACCTTCATCATTTGCTTATAAAGAATGCGGCTCATTTCGCTGTCCCCTTCCGGTCATAATAATTCATGAATATATCCTCAAGATTTTGTGTAAACAAATCGATATTGCGCACCTTGTATTTGGCCGTCTCTTTCACAAATTCATCGTAATTCCCCTGAATAGCTACCCGAACCCGAAATCCCCCTTCAAATATCTGCGGTTCGACCTGCAGACCAGAATGGAGAAAGGACTCCATATCCGCCTGATTTTCGAATGTGATCTCAAACAGCTTCCGCTGTAGTGACTGTAGCTCATGAATATCCTTAACCGCTATAATCACTCCATCCTTGATGATCGCTGCCCGGTCACACGTACGCTCGATTTCAGGAAAGCTGTGCGAGGACATCAGAAACGTGGTACCGCGTGCTTTTTCTGCCAAAACGATCTCAATGAAAACCTTCTGCATCAACGGGTCCAGACCTGATGTCGGCTCATCCAAAATGATCACCTGAGGATCATGCATAAACGCCGCCACGATGCCTACCTTTTGTTTCATACCCTTCGACATTTTCCGGATCGGTGTATGAACATCAAATTGCAGAAGCTCAATCAAGTGATTCCTCTTAGATTGATCCTTTACACCCTGCATGGCGGACATAAAATCAAGAAACGATTTCCCTGTCATCCCATCAAAAAATGAAATCTCGCCTGGCAAATATCCTACACTGGACTGCACTTTCCCCTGATCTTTCCAAGCGTTCAGTCCTTTTATCGTCACAGTGCCTTTGTCAGGCTTCATAAAGCCCATGATATGACGAATGGTTGTTGACTTCCCTGCACCATTGGGACCTAGAAAACCAAAAACCTCGCCTTGCTTCACCGAAAAAGACACGTCAAAAATCCCTTTTCCATTAGAAAATGTCTTTGTTAAATTCTCGACGGTTAACATACTGATCTCCCTCCATGAAATGAAGAAATGAAATATTATTATAAGTATATTTCATATGTTACAATATACCTGCAAACTATCATTCGTCAATGATTTTATGAAATTATTTTATTATTTAATTTCATAAATTTCATAAACCTATGAAGCAAGGGTGAACATCACATGAACGGTTTTGAGAAAAGAGCCAATTTGATCAAAGAGAAGATCATGAGAACAACCTTGGACATGCTGCGGACATCGGACCCAAAAAGAATTCGAATCGCCGATATCTCCAAGATGGCCAAAGTATCTCAGGTTACGATTTACAACTATTTTGGAAGCAAAGAGGAGCTTCTGCGAGACGTATTCAAAAGCTATATAGATACAGCCGTGCACGAGTTCGGGGAATATATGGATGGAAATCATTCGTTAAAAGAGAAAATCGAGCATATTATTTTCCTGGAAAAAGAGGCTTACCGTGAGCTGCCACCAAAGCTGATTAAGGATCTTGTCATCGATGACCACGAGTTGGCTGCTTACATTGAAAAGCTGTACCAGGACGTTTCGATGCCAATGATGGTTCGTATTATTGAAGAGGGTAAGAACAGCGGAGAAATATCCGAGGATGTGTCCGTCGAGAACGTGCTCGCATTTATCCAACTCTATATGAACCAGTACCAGACCATTCTTGAAATGGCTGAGCGAAGCGAAGATATGGATCGGTTTCTGGAGGGGATGGTTCAATTGTTTTTCTACGGAGTATGTGGAAAAAAACAATCATAACGCGAAAATCATCGTTAAACAATAAGGGGCTGTCCCAAAAGTCGGTTTAGTGTCAAAACTAGAAATAGCGGTGCAAGGAAGACG
>RCUF01000221.1_pt1 | contig 26158 bp, 27 predicted proteins | sample 2166311 | NCBI WGS metagenome assembly RCUF01 (sample SAMN09932608, study PRJNA488358) | compost metagenome | feature: garden; material: soil; isolation source: compost soil in 4-hydroxybenzonitrile-enriched culture | place: Germany: Experimental Botanical Garden Goettingen | collected 2016-01-27
AGCGGTGCAGGGGGCGTCTTCCTTGCACCGCTATTTCTAGTTTTGACACTAAACCTACTTTTGGGACAGCCCCGATCTTGTACAAATTGATTTAAAATTTATCCTTCTTCTGATCATACTGCTTCTTCAATAATGCAAAGATTACAGCATCTACAAATTGATTCTTCTCGAAAAAATAATCTTTCAAATAGCCTTCCTCATAGAAGCCAGTCTTTTCGAGCAAATATCTTGAACCCATGTTGTCAGGATCTATAAAGGCTTCGATCCGGTTCAAGCCGAGATCCTCAAATCCGAAACGCATAATTTCCTGTATTACTTCAGTCATAACACCTTGCCGCCAATAGGTTGGATGAAGCTCATAACCGATTTCCGCTTTGTAATACTTCTTAATCCAGTTGTGAAAGCCGCAGGTTCCGATTACTCGATTATCCGGTTTGACAGTAATTGCCCAGCGAAATCCTTTATTTTCTAAATATCGGCTGTTCCATCTTTGGATAAGCTCTTGTGCTTGCCTGACCTCTACAAAGCTCTCCAAATCATAATACTTTGTTACCTCATCATTGGAGAAGTAATCAAATAAATCATCTGCATCTTCAAACGACAGATTTCTTAATATAAACCTCTCTGTTTCCAACTGAGGAAACAATTGCATGGCGATCGACCCTTTCTTACAGGAATAAGTAATACTTATTATAGGTGAAAGGATGTCGTTGTTAAAGGGTTTATCGTTGCTTAAGACTCAGATACAACAGTAAAGCGTTCATTTAAATGCTTGGGATTTTCGATTTCATCAACAACAGCAACGGCATAGTCCTCATAGCTTACATAGCTTTCACCCTTGGAATTAACAAGAAGGTTATCTTTGCCTGTTTGATATGATCCTGTACGTTGACCGATTGCGAACAATGCAGATGGACTAATAAATGTCCAGTTCACTCCGCTCGTTGCTTGAAGAATATCGAGATTTTTACCTTGATTGGAAGCTGTCGCCAAGAACATCTCCGGGAATTCAGGAGTTTCCAGCACACGGGTAGTTTTGTTTTCATCAACAAAAAGGCTTCCTGCTCCACCAACAACAATCAGTCTCGTATTTGCAGTACCTTTGATGGCTTCGATCAACACATTCCCTGCATCAACGTGAAGATGCTCTTGTCCAAACGGTGCGCCAAAGGCATTCACTACAACGTCAAACGTTTTAAGATCCTCAGCGGTCAAATCGAAAACATCCTTCTCAATAGCTGGAACGTTTTTCGTTTCCAATTTAGAAGCATCGCGAACGATAGCCGTAACCTGATGACCACGATCAGCAGCTTCCTTCAGAATACGACTTCCTGCTTTTCCTGTTGCTCCAATAACAGCAATGTTTGCCATAGTAAATACCCTCCAATTAATTAATAATATTCATTTCTATGTGTTAATTTAGCTATTTGTAATAACTAACTTAATACCGATACCAAAAGGATCTGACAGTGTTACTTCATGATCATGTTCTTGATAAAGAATACCCGATTCAGATAATCTGGATACTACTTCGTCAAGTGCTGCCTGATTAGGTAGTGATATCGTAAAATAACGCAGCCCTACTGCATCCTCTGGATTAGGTGGTGCACCCGTTCCTGCCCATGTGTTCAATCCGATATGATGGTGATAACCGCCTGCGGAAATGAATAGTGCCGCATTCCCATAATGCAAGGTGATCTCAAATCCCAGTACGTCACAATAAAATTGCTTGGCAACGGATAAATCTCCAACATGAAAATGTACATGACCGATAACGGTTTTTGGTTCCAGGCCCTTCCATACTCCATCTTCTGAAATGTTCAGAAGACCTTCGATGTCTACAGGATCAGTAGCCATCAAATATTCGCCTTGGCTATTTCTTTGCCAAGCTTCGCGGGGGCGATCAGCATAAATTTCGATTCCGTTCTGATCAGGATCATTCAGGTACAGCGCTTCACTTACTAAATGATCTCCCTGCCCTACAGGAATTTTATGCTTAATCAGATTTCGCAGCGATAAACCTAGTGCTCTACGATTAGGAACTAAAATCGCAAAATGATAAAGACCTGAAACAGAACGTTCCGGCATCACTTGAAGCTTCTCATTCTCCTCAAGGACAAGCAGTGGTGTTATGCCATTAGCAGTCAGCTCGGCCACGCCCTGTTCTCTTCTTAGAACCTTAAATCCAATCACTTCTTCATAAAATGCAATGGATGTCTCCAAATTTCTAACCTTCAACCTGACAAGGCCAATCATGGTATCCGGATCTATTATAGTCCCGGTCATATGTGTCATACCTCCTTTATAAAAGTTGTAACTCAGTCAGTTACATTAACAACTTGTAATCAGTATAGTTACAATTAAATAACTTGTCAACCTATATTGTTAAATAGAAGCTCGACATAACAAAAAATGCCCCATATCGGGGCATCTTAGTAATGAAAATATTTTTTTGCAATTATTTAAAGCTGAGCAGGCACAAATTCATTAATATTCCGGACAATATCTTGAAGGGTAACCCCTGCTAAAGAATTCTCCATTGCAGATTGAGCGGTTGAAAATATCGGTTCGATAGAAGCTTGTATATGCTTGCCAACCGGACAATCAGGATTTGGCTTATCATGAACTGAGAACAGAGCATCCACCTCAACAACATGTACAGCGCGATAAATGTCGAGCAACGTAATTTCTTCTACCGGTCGAGTTATTTTTGACCCTGCGACACCCGGGCGGGCTTCCACAAGTCCTGCCTTGCTAAGCATTCCCATAATTCTGCGAATGACAACCGGATTTGTGTTAACGCTGGCGGAAATATATTCAGAAGTATTGACACCATCTTTATTGAATTCGAGCAGGGACAAAATGTGTATTGCTACAGCGAAGCGTGAGCTGATCGTCATGTGTATCCCCCCCTTTCTATTCTCAATGTAACTATTATTGTTACATTATCGATGAATTGTCAATTACTCGCTGCAAAATATGCTTAATTACCGTTCAAACAGGTTACCTAGATTACCAAGAATACTTCCTTCTTCCCGGCCACCGGAATGACGGGAAGCTGATATGATTCGATCTGCCATACGGCTGAATGGAAGGGATTGTACCCAGACTTTGCCTGGACCTCTCAGTGTGGCAAAAAATAACCCTTCTCCCCCGAACAGTGCACTTTTTACTCCCTTTACGAATTCGATATTATAATCGATAGTAGCCGTCATGGCTACTAGACAACCTGTATCTAGACGAAGGACTTCACCAGGAGCTAAATTACGCTCAAGCACGAGACCGCCGGAATGAACAAATGCAAGTCCGTCCCCTTCAATTTTTTGCATGATAAAGCCTTCCCCGCCGAAAAAGCCGGTTCCCAGCTTGCGCTGGAATTCAATGCCTACAGACACACCTTTAGCCGCGCATAAAAAAGAATCCTTCTGGCAAATTATCTTTCCGCCTAACAGCTGCAAATCCAGTGGTATGATCTTGCCGGGATATGGAGAAGCGAACGTAACACCTTGTCTTTGATAACCTGCATTTGTAAAAACAGTCATGAACAGTCCTTCACCAGTTAACAGACGCTTGCCTGCTCCCATCAGCTTGCCCATGATCCCACCGTTTCCGCCGCTTCCATCTCCAAAAATCGTTTCCATCCGAATGTCTGGGTCCATCATCATGAAGCTGCCTGCTTCCGCAACTACGCTCTCCCCTTGATCCAGTTGGATTTCCACACACTGCATTTCACTGCCTAAAATTTCATAATCAATTTCATGCGCATTCATCGCCATTTTGTACCCCCACTAAATAGTAGTTTGCTTAAAAGATCATTAATAATTAATTATGTGAAATATTCTGGAAGTTCTACAATCGTTCGAGCATCATGACCATATGCTCTATCATTTGCGGTACATCCTCAATAACCTCTTCACCAAATTTGCGCCGAAATGATACTGTAATTTCTTGAAGAGCGTTTGAATTGTGATCACCATAAGTATAACTGATCTTCTGAACTAAATGAGCATCACCCCAAATTTTATGAGCTAAAGTTTCTGACGCTACGCATTCAAGCTCAGCATTATCTTTATTTACGTATTTGTAGAAAACTGGTTGCAAGTGGCATCCGTGAATTTCAGCTAGTGTGCTGTCAAGTTCCAAAATTTCTCCTGCCAAATCTTTGGTATCGGCCCACAAACGAAGCTCCGCGCTGCAGTCAGTACGATCCGGCAGGGTAAACTTTATTGCGTAGTACCGAGACATTGTGGAGAGCTCAACACGATCATTCCGATCAACAACCTGCAATTCTCCGCACAAATCCAGATCATATACCGCACCTTCCACTACTACCTTTAAATTATCAAAAATCGTTGGGTCAAACATATGTATGCTCCTTTATGAAATTCATGGTAAATCGTAGTTACATTATACTCTCAAATATAATCTAAAAAACAAAACAGCCCACAAGTGAGCTGTTCTGCATCATTTTATTCATATACTGGTACGCCGCGGACTTGTTTCGCTAGTTCAATAAAAGGACCCTCTGAAAGATTGTTAAATCCTAAATGTGTCGCTCTGAGGCTAAGTAGCTTATCCCCTGGAGCTACGCCAAATTCTTCCCAAGTTTGTACAGGCAGTTGGATGTAACGTTCACTGTTCAAATACGTCCAGCAAAATATACGATCCTTAAAAGCTACTGACTGACCCTTAGGAATGGAAAAGCTCTGAATCTCAGGTATACTTGCGAACACTTTGGCAAGTGGTGAGTTGTCAATTAGCTCCTTGCATACGACACTAAAGCCTTTGGCGGTGTTACGTCCTGACATCAAAATGACATTGGTATCAGGTCTGATGCGATATTCCTGCAGGGCTTGATCCGGCAGGCAAAATGAACCATCAGGAAGTATTTTGCTCCAAGCATAAAAGTACTTCCCTCCCTTAGCAGTGACCGCCATACTTATCATCCCTCCGAGAATTTTGATGAGATTATGATGATTAATCTATCTCTTTATTAGATTAATCATCACTCAAGGGACAGGAATTGAGATATGACTAAAATCACGATCATTAAGAAATTAGGAAATTTTGGGATTCGTTACTCCGTCATTTCTTCAAACTTTTTTGCAAAAAATAATTGATATAACCGTACAACGATAATCTTGACCATCATATAAACCGGGATAGCAAGAATCATTCCAAGAATGCCTCCAAAATCTCCGGCGATTAACAAGAGAACGATAGTAGTTAACGGATGAATGCTAATGGTTTTCCCGTATATGTAAGGAGATATAAGATTACCTTCGATCTGCTGCGCAATCACTACGATAATAATGACCCATACTACCATCGACGGAGATACAGTGAACGCTACAATCACACACGGAATTGCACCTAACAATGAACCGAAATAAGGTATAAAATTGAACAATGCTCCAACGATCGCAAGCATTAGCGGGTAAGGCAATCCAATGATCCAGAACCCGATAAAGCTCATAACGGCCAGTACGATCGCACTGATCATACGTCCGGCAATAAACCCTTTGAGCATGTTGTCAATTTGCTGGAACACTTCATTCCCATCACCGCGGTAACGACCAGGAACCAGTCTTAGAATCGAAGGTTTTACTTTGTTATCTTCCTTCAGCATGTAATAAAGCAAGATCGGGACTGTACCCACAACAATAAAAAAGTCATTAAGGAATGTGAAAACATGCGACATATATCCAGTAGCCGCTTCAATTGCAGAATTCACATGCTCTGTGATTTTCTCCATAAATTTGGAATTATCGCTGCTAACCATAGAGAAATATTGATTGTTTTGAATTTCATTCATTTGGCTCTCAAGCCCTGTAATCAGCTTAGGCACGTTGTTAATAAACTCAGTAACCTGTTCTTGAAGTGGCGGCCATACAACCATCAGAAATATAGTCACTACACCCATGAACAGCAAATAAATGAGCAGGATGGACAGCATACGGTTCAGCTTCTTCCCTTCCAGGAAAGAAACGATCGGCCGCAGTAAATAATACAGGAACGCTGAAATCGTAACTGGAACAATAAGAATTGAAATAAGTGTTACGATCGGATTAAAAATAAAGTTCACCCTGTTCAGCAGTAAAATGATCGTTAAGATCATAATGATGCCCAAGGACCATCTGTAAAACGGTTTATTCAACAAAAACTTTCCCCCTCACATTACTTTTCAGGAATTAAAGCTATTCAGGAAATGTATCTACTGCTGCATCCAGAAGATCGTCAAACAATGCATCATCCTGTTCAATCGCTTCATCAACCTGTAGAAATTGTTCTTCAACACCAGGCTCATTGGCGTAGTTCAGACTGTAGTCCCAGTCTTTTCCGTTTTTACTGAAGAACGTAATTTCATAATCAGCCGCATGAGATTCTACACGAAAAATCGTTTTACCTAAAAAAGATCCGTCCCCTTCTTTATTCATTTCTGCATTAACAATAGTAAGATTCATTCAGTATTTACTCCTTTTTCATCGATATTTCCTAAAGTTTCTAATATAATCGATATGTTGCGACGTTTTGGTACATCCTATTGCATTATCGTACCATGTTTCACGTCAATAGCAAGAAAGATGTACGAGGTGAATATTGAGTGAATAAATTAAAGAAAAACACGGCACATCCACTTACTCCGGCAAAGATTCTGTCATTCGGTTTTGGCATCATTATTATTTTAGGAACATTTCTATTATCGTTAGGCCCTGCATCTGTATCGGGGAAATCAATGCCGCTTATTGATGCATTCTTTACCGCAACATCTGCAACTTGTGTAACTGGTCTCGCCGTTGTAGATACAGGCACCCAGTTTTCGCTTTTTGGACAACTTGTCATTTTGGCATTAGTGCAAATTGGCGGCGTGGGCTTCATGACATTAGGAACCCTCATCGCCCTTGCTTTTAACCGTAGAATTTCGCTGCGTGACCGATTAGTACTGCAAGAGGCTATGAATTACAATTCCATGGAAGGACTTGTTTCACTGATTCGTCGTGTTTTCATATATTCTTTTGTTATTGAAATGACAGGAGCATTACTATTAACGATCAGATGGGCAATGGATATGCCGTTCGGCAGAGCCTTGTTTTTTGGAATTTACCATAGCATTTCTTTCTTCAATAATGCCGGCTTCGATCTGTTCGGTTCAACACATGGTCCTTTTAGTGGTCTAGGTATGTATGCTGAAGACGTATACATTAACATTGTAGTCATGATTTTAATCTTTTTAGGTGGTATCGGGTTTATCGTTATGTCTGATGTACTTAAATATAGAAAAACTCGTAATTTGTCTCTTCATACAAAAATCGTATTATCGATGTCGGCCTTTTTAATTGTTGGTGGCGCTGTGATTATCTTTGCTCTGGAGAACGGCAACCCATTATCTATGCAGCCATTATCTTTGGGGGAACGAATTTTAAGCTCATTTTTTCATTCAATAAGCTCCAGATCAGGTGGAGTTACCACACTCAGCATTGCAGATATGGAGAACTCGACTCAATTTTTGCTGATCATGCTGATGTTCATTGGTGCAGCCCCGGGCTCAACAGGCGGCGGAATTAAGGTTACGGTGTTTGCTATATTGCTGGGTGCGATGTATTCCATGATTCGTGGTAGAGAGGATATTGTATTTTTCCGTAAACGCCTATCCAAAGGATCAATTTTGCGTGCGATTACTCAAACATGGTTGGCACTGTTTCTCGTTATCTCTGCTGCAATGGCGTTGTCTGCCCTTGAAGACCGGGAGTTTCTCCCCCTTCTTTTCGAAACGACCTCAGCATTTGCAACAGCTGGCTTGAGTCTTGATTTGACTCCAAAGCTGACTGACATCGGTAAAATTGTCATTTGTATCGTTATGTTCCTGGGGCGTGTCGGTCCAGTCACTCTCGCGTACGCTCTAGCACCAAAATCAGGTAAAGAATTATACCGTTATCCGGAAGGGAAAATTACCATTGGTTAATAAATTTGCACAAATAAAAAATATCAAAGTTGGATAGTGACACTGATTCGTAGTATGATATTACCATATAGATTTCTAAAAAATGGAGGAGTGGCCATGTCTGATTTCGGTCAAAAATTACAAAAATATGCAGAGCTCGCTGTTAAAGTAGGGGTAAATGTGCAGCCCGGTCAAAATTTGATCGTGAATGCAACAATTGACTCCGCCGAGCTTGTCCGTCTAATTGTCAAAGAGGCATACAATGCAGGCGCTCGCTTTGTCAAGGTTAACTGGAGTGATGATGTAGTCACTAGATTAAGATACGAAAAGGCTGCGGACGAATCATTCCTGGATGATCCTAAGTGGTATGCAGGAGAAATGCTTGAATATGTACAAAATGGTGCTGCCGTTCTGCATGTTATCTCTTCCGACCCTGATTTGTTAAACGGAATTTCGTCTGAGCGAATTACAAATCATCAGAAAACATATGGTCATGCAATGAGCCAGTATCGCGATCTGCAGATGGCTGATAAATTCAGCTGGTCCATTGTTGCGGTTCCGTCCATTTCCTGGGCTGCTAAAGTATTCCCTGAGCTTCCGGACAATGAACAAATCCCTGCATTATGGGAAGCTATTTTCCGTACGGTGAGAATTGATCAGCCGGATACAATTGAAGCATGGCGTAATCACATTGCGAATCTGTCTTCCAAAGCCCATTATTTGAACGATAAAAAATATCAAAAGCTGCACTATATCGCTCCAGGAACTGACCTGACGATCGGTCTGCCTGAAGGCCATATTTGGGTAGCAGCCGAGAGCATTAATGCACAAGGCAACACTTTCCTTGCCAACCTGCCAACGGAGGAGGTCTTCACTGCCCCGCTTAAAACAGGCGTTGATGGAACTGTGTCCAGTACCAAGCCTTTGAGCTACAACGGCAACATTATTGATAACTTCAAGCTGACCTTCCAAAACGGACGTATCATCGATTTCTCAGCCGAGGTTGGAGAATCCAGTCTGAAGCAGCTTGTTGAGCTGGACGAAGGCTCTCATTATTTAGGTGAAGTCGCTCTCGTACCGCATGGCTCACCGATTTCTCAATCGGGCATTCTTTTCTATAACACTCTATTTGATGAGAATGCTTCCAACCATCTTGCGATTGGTAATGCATATGCCTTCAACCTTGAAGGCGGTAAATCCATGACGAAGGAAGAGCTTGAGCAGCATGGTCTTAATGCAAGTTTTAATCATGTTGACTTCATGGTAGGTTCTGCGGAAATGGATATTTACGGTGTTACAAAAGACGGCAAGGAAGAACAAATCTTCTCCAAAGGCAACTGGGCGTTTTAATTACTGTTTAAAAAAACCTTCACCCCACTTCCATTGTGGGGCTGAAGGTTTTTTTGTTATTTCAACAGAATCTTAACTCAGTTCAATTATGGAAAGTTTACTTGACATAAATGTTTCTTTATTATATTTTACTTATGGAAAGGTAACTTTCCAATGTGTATTGGAGGTGACCATTTGAAGAACAGGCTGGAAGAGCTTCGCAAATTGAACGGAATTAAACAGGAAGAATTAGCGTTAGCTTTGGAGGTGTCCAGGCAAACCATAGGTTCCCTTGAAAATGGAAGATACAATCCATCAATTCTCTTAGCCTTTAAAATCGCTCGTTTTTTCAACTTGAGTATTGAGGACATATTTATCTATGAGGAGGAATAAAGCAGTGAAAAATTACAAATCCGGTAAGTATATAGTGTTTTCTGTAATTGGTATTATGATTTTTGCAGCAGGTCTTGTTCTGATAAAATCAATGCCGGATACACAGGGCATTATGCGTGTATTGCCATATCTTTGTATAGGAATCGGAGCCGGCATTTTTGGACAAAACCTGGGGGAAGTTCTGAAAAATATCGCAGTAAAAAACAATCCGGAAGTTGCAAAACAGATGGTAGTAGAGGCTAATGATGAGCGAAATTTAACGATAAGTAATAAAGCAAAAGCTAAAGCATATGACTTGATGCTGATGGTTTTTTCGGCACTGATGCTGACCTTTGCTTTAATGCAGGTTAATATGTATTTGATTCTGGCTTTTGTGGCTGCCTATCTGTTTATTGTTTTCTCACAAATTTATTATTTGAATAAATACCAAAAAGAGATGTGAATATTTATGAAAAATAACCCGAGAGCAGGCACTTTTTTCAAAGTGTCCAGCTCTCGGGTTTTTGGTTTTAATGCTGGAGCAAACCTACGATCTCATGCTTTAATTCCAGAAATGCCCGATGCTCTCGAATATTTGCCGTTCTCTTCTCAGGCAGCTTCACTTCAAATTGCTTCAATATTCGTCCTGGATTTGCACCCATTACGACAATGCGCTGTGACAGGAAAATGGCTTCGTCTATATCATGTGTAATAAACAGCACGGTTGTCTTCTCTCTTTCCCACACTTCTAGCAGCATTTCTTGCATTTCGAGCTTCGTTTGGGCATCCAGGGCTCCAAAGGGTTCATCCATCAGCAGCACTTTGGGCTGATTAGCAAGTGCTCGTGCAATGGCAACGCGCTGCTTCATTCCACCGGATAACTCCTTCGGATAGGACTTGGCAAAACTCTCAAGCCTGATGATCTTTAAGAAACGATTGGAAATTCCCCTTCTCTCCAATGTTGGAATGCCTTTTAGCTTTGGGCCATACTCAATGTTCTCACGTACTGTAAGCCACGGGAACAGTGTGTATCCCTGAAACACCATCCCCCGCTCTGCACCCGGTCCTACAATAGGTTCATTATCTAGCGTCAGCTCACCACCTGTTGCCTCATCAAGCCCGGCTACAATACGAAGCAATGTGGATTTTCCGCAACCAGAAGGTCCTATAATAGTTAGAAATTCATTTTCCTTAATATTCAGATCGATGTTCTCAAGTGCAGTAAAGCTTTTATTTTTGGTTTCATATGTTTTATGAAGTCCCTTGATTTCAATCTGTCCGTTCGTATACGTCGAAGGAGCATCCCCCACCTCTGTATACGTTTCACGTAAAGATAGCTCTGCTGACATTATGCTCATCCTCCTCCGAAAAGATCATTACTTCACCAATCTAACAACGATCCATTTTTTATGCCCAAGGAAACCATCTGCGGTTTAAAAATGCAAAAATCCGATCACTGATCAAGCCGAGCAAACCAATCACAATAATTCCGACGAAAATTTGATCTGTATTTAGAAACCGCTGCGCCTTCATTATGGCATAACCCAAGCCGCTATTAACGGCGACAAGCTCTGCAACAACGAGATATGTCCACGCCCATCCAAGAATGAGTCGCAGCGTATGCATGAGCTGAGGCCGAATCGCTGGAATTAAGACAGTCTCAATGGCTTTGAGTCTACCTGCTCCAAGAGTGAATGAGGCGTGCAGAAGATCATGAGGTACACGCCTTGTAATATCGGCAACCATTAGAACTAGCTGGAAGAAGCAGCCGATAAAAATAAGCAGAATTTTGGCCCATTCTCCGATACCTGCCCATACCATAATAAGAGGAATAAATGCTACAGCCGGCATATATCGAATAAATTCCATAGGCGGTTCTATGAATGCTTCACCGTATTTAAAAGTACCTGCCAATATGCCTAGTGGAATGCCAATGAGACAGGCTAACAGAAATCCGGAGCTGACGCGAAATATACTTATTCCGATATGATGCCAATAATCTCCAGTGCCTAATAGAGTAAACAGTTCGATTAACACCTCATGCGGAGCTGGTAAAAATGTTGAATTCACTGCATGAGTGTAGCTAAGCAATGACCAGACCCCGAGCAGTGCCACGAAAGACATGATTGCAGTCAAGGAAAAAGCTCTGGAGCCGATTTCTTTAAAGATTTGAATTTTATGAGGCTTTCGCCGGATATTCCCTGCCATCCATCATCACTTCCCTGCTGCTTTTTTTACGAACTGATCATCAAACAGAATGCTGATGTCATCAATGTCGCCGACCATATCCAGTTTATTTAAAAATTCCGCTGTTTTTGTACCTGTGTATTCTAGTGAAGTGTAGCTATCTCCCTTTTCAAATGCTGCTATATTATCTTCTGGCGTAAACAGCTTGATGCTGTCTAGTCCTAGCTTGAAATCCTCCGGTGTGGTTTCTGCTTTAGCTGCCAGCAGCTGAATAGCTTCATCCTCATGTTCCTTGAAATACTCAAGTCCTTCAAACCAGGCATCAACGATTTTTTGTACATCGCCTGGTCGATTCTTTACAACATCCTCGCGAAATACGAGTAAATCGGGAATGAGTCCGGGAGTATCTTTGGAGGAGAATAATACTTTACCCTTGCCTTCCTTCACTGCTTTCGTCTGGAATGGTTCCCACAATACAGCAGCATCGGATTTACCGGAAATAAATGCAGGCCCTGCATCATTTACTGTCATGTTCACATAGTTAATATCTTTTTCACTCATTCCGTGTTGTTCCAGCGCAGTCAGGAGGAGCAAGTGATCCACTGTACCCAGTTCAGTAACGACCGTCTTCCCCTTTAAATCTGTAACAGACTGAATGTCAGGTTTACTGACGATGGCATCACCGCCATGGGAGTTATCGTTGACAAGAACTGCCTTTAGTTTAATTCCTTTCGAGACAGGAGCTAGCGAATCACTTAATGTTTGGCTGTTGGCATCTACCTTGCCTGTTGAGAGAGCTTGCAGAGAATCGCTGTATACCGGGAAAAATTCCAGCTTGACGTTAACGCCATGCTTTTCGAACAAGCCTTTCTCTTCAACCAGATACCACATATACCAGCCTGGCCATGGACTTAACGCAATAGTAATCGGTTCATCCGAACCGTCCTTTGCCCCTCCCTTTGTCTCGTTGCCACATGCTGATAAGGCGAGAAGTGACATTATGAGAGAACAAGCCAGTGCAACCTTTAAAATCTTTTTCATCTACCCCACTCCTGTCTATTGGCCCTTATGCAGTCTCATAAAATTAGAGACGATGATTGGGCATATAATAAACAAAAGCCCGGGAGACAGATCTCCCAGGCTTTTATCCTTCCGTGTTATATAGCTTAGCTTAAGAGCTGATAGTTCTGACTTAATTCGCTTCGCTATACGCTGATCTCTCGGACCTGTCTTGAAAGCAATAGCAGTAGTTTATTCTCCTGCCGACATATGCGATCAACGGAACCCTAGACAGCTTTGTTGTTCCTGAAGAGATGCATATTCTTCAAGAACCGATATTTAATTTTTGTTAACTAACCTAACATTTATCTGCATTATAAATGGACGAAAAACAAAAAGTCAACACTTATGTTAGGTTTCATTACATATATTCGATTGAAACATTTAATTAATCTCATTAAATATAGGGAGAACTTTTCTCCATGAGCCTAAATGGCTAATATCCTCGGCGCCATCTGCGGCATATGCTTCACATAGAAATCCGGTAACCTCCGAAAGATCATCAAGCTCAATTTTTCCGAGTGATAATGGAGAAGGAATTGCGGATAAGAAACGCCCCAATTGGTCAGCAGGCATTTCCCAAACCTCAAGTTCAATGGATGCTCCATCGACATCCCTTTCTTCAGGATTTATTTTAATTAACCCCGGTTTCTCAGGATTACCCGCAAGCTTTACAAAATTGTATTTCGGAGCAGTTCTCGCCTCGCGTATAAATACCGCACCATGTTCCAGCATTTGCGACTCAAGCGGATAACCTCGCATATGAAGGCCACATACTGCGATTTGAACTGTATTGCCGGCATTCGGGTAAATACACGGCTCGTCTGGAGCGCTAAATCTGTCAGCAGTTCCAATCAGCAAGCCTTCTTGATTCCATAAGCCAAATAAAGTAATACCAAAAGGTAAATCAATATCCGCATCCTCGGATGGTATGGATATGGCGCATAAATCCAATAAGTTGCAATGATTCGTGTAGATTCCCATTTGACTGTTCGTGTGAAGGGGTTCATCACTGACTTGCTGTCTCGTCCATGTACCGCCGCAGGTAGGCATAATGAGAACATGATCCTGCAACAACTTTCTTGCTTCCAGCTTATATCTTTGTAAGAGATGAGAAGCTTCAAACAGCGAGGATGCAGTCCACGCCGCAGCTGTACCAGAGCGCAAAATAGTCTCAGTAATTGGCAATAAAGAAGCTGGATGATTGTTTACAAATGTCCCGAGGTCACTCCATCTCTCCGCTACAAAAGGTCCATCATACAAAATTTTTGCAGCTTCGGTAAAAATACCGATGTCAACATATTTTACAGGGATGCCCATGTTCTCGATCCGCTGAACAGTGGCATTCCAGGCTTTTCGGTACGCCGCTTCATACGGGCCGAAGAAGCGCAGCGGGCCCCGCGGCAGGCAGAGCTGCGCGGGAAGTGCCGGCGAGGGCGGCGGGACGTTGCGGGACCAAGGGTCCTGCGAGTCCAAGCCGCGCACGGCAGCGTCAACGGCAAGCGCATCAGCCGCTGTGTGACCGAATACGGTCACACAGTCCAGGCTGGCGCAAGCCGGCACTACGCCGCGGGTCGGCCAAGCGCCCAAGCTGGGCTTGAGGCCGACCAGGCGGTTCAAGGCGGCCGGCACTCGGCCCGAGCCGGCCGTATCAGTGCCAAGCGCAAACGCCGCTTGGCCGCGGGCAACAGCTACGGCTGAGCCGGAGCTGGAGCCGCCGCTGATCAGCTCGCCGCGCAGGGAGTTGCGCGTCTCGCCATAGGGACTGCGCGTACCGACCAGCCCGGTCGCAAACTGATCCAGATTGCATTTCCCTACCGGAATTGCTCCAGCATCAATAAGCCGTTTTACGATGGAGGCATGCTCGGAGGGAATGTATTGATAGTCTGGACAAGCAGCTGTTGTAGGCCAATCTTTTACATCGATATTGTCCTTAACCGCGAACGGGATTCCCCATAAGGGATGATCTTCGAAATTCATATCCTCCAGTGCATCGAGAAACTTCTGAATTCGCTCCATAGACGGTGGCGTAATCCAGATGTTGTAATGCTGGTCAATCGAAGCGCGACTAATAATTTCTTGAATCACTTCCTTGGGATGAAGTTCACCGCTGACATATTTCCCCCTCAGATCTTCAATCGTTAGAGCGAATGGAACGTTCACATCGAATCCCCCCTTCTATATTTCAGCTGAAGCAAACGCCTTGAGCCCGATAACTAACTGACCTGCGTGAACCTCTTCCCCCGGACTAACATGGATCGATGATATAATGCCGTCACAAGGTGATATTTGATTAAATTCCATCTTCATACTCTCCTCAATAAGCAGAGTGTCCCCTTTTTTCACTTCATCACCCTGCTCGACGAGTATTTTCCATACACTTCCCGGCATGGAGCTGCGGACACCTGTAACGCCCTGAGGAAGCTCCTCTTCCGGAGCAGCTTTGTCGTGACCTGTGTCGGATACATATTCAGCGAGCCCAAGTGCCTTCCAGCGATCTCTTTCTTCCCGGAATGAACTTTGCTGCTTGACGCGAAACCGCTCCACAGATTCTTCAATTTCATCAAGAAAGCTTAAATATTGACCTAAATCAAATGTTGTCTCCGTAATTTGCGCTTCATATCTGCCGCGCAGGAAATCCTCTCTTAACACAAGGAGTTCATTGGCTGTGACAGGATAAAATACAATTTGATCAAAAAATCTAAGCAGCCAAGGCTTGCCTTCCTTGAAGCTCTGCGTACTGCGCAGTCGATTCCACATCTGGATCGTTCGGCCAACAAACTGATAACCTCCGGGGCCTTCCATCCCATATACACACATGTATGCTCCACCTATACCAACTGCATTTTCCGGAGTCCACGTCCGTGCAGGGTTATATTTGGTTGTAACGAGACGGTGTCTTGGATCAAGCGGTGTAGCTACTGGAGCGCCAAGATATACATCGCCTAGCCCAAGGACTAAATAATTGGCACTGTAGACAATCTCTTTGACATCCTCAATCGAATCAAGACCGTTTATCCGTCGAATAAACTCAAGATTGCTAGGACACCACGGAGCGTCTGGACGCACATTATTCTGATATCGCTCTATCGCCAATTGCGTAGCAGGGTCATCCCATGATAATGGGAGATGAACAATGCGAGACGGAACGCTAATAGACTCTAACGGTGGCAGCGCCTTATCCAGCGACAGGATGGATCTAGCCGCTTCTTTTACCGTAATTAGGGATGGATTGATATGAACCTGCAGGGAACGAATGCCTGGTGTCATTTCTATAATCGGCAACCGTTGATCCTCTTGAATACTCTGCATTAGAGCATGAACCTGAAAACGAAGCTTAAGATCCAGCTCCATATCCCCGTATTCAATTAATAAATACTGATCTCCGGCACAACGAACCGTAATTGCAAATTCGCGATGTTTAGCTTCTGCTAGAATTGGATATTCCGAATCGATTTTATTAATTTTGTCAGTTAATTGGGGCAGCGTTCGTAAATGAAACTCTGTTGTCGATTTCAAGAAAAGCTCCTGATCGTGTCTTAAGCTCTCGGCATCCTCCAGAGTAAGCAATTGAAATGACAATTTATCTCCAGGATGCAGTTGTCCAAGCTTCCAGAATTCTGCGCTTGCTACCGTAACGGGACATACGAACCCTCCAAGGCTAGGTCCATCTGGCCCTAATAGAATCGGCATGTCGCCTGTAAGATCAAGCGTTCCGATGGCATAAGCGTTATCGTGAATATTAGATGGATGAAGTCCGGCCTCGCCGCCATCTTCTCTCGTCCATTTCGGCGCAGGTCCAATAAGTCTGATACCGGTTCGAGAGCTGTTAAAATGAATCTCCCAAACTGTATCTGTCAGCTGTCGCAAGTATCCCGGATCTAAAAACTGCTTTGTGCAATGCGGCCCGGGAATTACACCTATTGTCCAGCTTTTTGTAAGGGAAGGTTGAGCACTTTCATGTAAGGTAAGTGATTGAGCTTGCTTCGCAAAGTTCTGAACATCGACCCCCATAACATTACTGAAGGGCTCTATATTTTGATTAATCCCCAGAACATCCCCGCTTCGCAACGCCCTGCCCCCATGGCCGCCAAAACCGCCTAACGTAAAGGTAGATGAGCTCCCAAGCACCTTCGGCATATCAAAACCACCAGAAATTAGAAGGTAAGTTCTCATTCCAACTTTTGCTTCACCAAAAGAAAGAGTTTGACCTCGCTTGGCTGACAGTGGTGTATATAGAGGGATCGATGCATCATCCAATCTAGCCTCCATGTCGGCTCCGGTGATACAGAACGTTGCATCTCCACGGAAACGATATGACCCGCCTCGCAAGGTTAGCTCTAACCCGCTCGCCTCTTCTTCATTTCCGATAATCTGGTTGCCTATTCGAAAAGATAAAGGGTCCATCGGTCCGCAAGGAGGTACTCCAACATCCCAATGCCCCACGCGTCCCGGCCAATCCTGAACGGTAGTTTGCAGCCCTCCGTCAAGAACCTCCAAAGCTCCTTCAGCAGGCTTGAAATTCTCCAATAGACGAGTGTGGACATATCCATCACGAACTTCATCCTGATTTAATAGCGAGCGCAAATAAGAGAGATTGGTTGTGACTCCATAGAATCGTGTCTGCTCCAAAGCTGCGGCTAATTTCTCGATAGCCTCCTGACGATCCCTTCCTTTTACGATGATTTTAGCTAGCATAGGGTCATAGAGCGGAGTAACGATAACGCCATTTTGAACCCAGGTTTCTACGCGAGCTCCATCAGGTAAAACTACAGCATCAAGCGACCCTCCGCTAGGCCGGAAGTCGTGGTGACAATCCTCGGCATAGATGCGAACCTGTATGCTATGCCCGTCAGGCTTTGACGATACATTAGAATCCAGATTAATTAGCATATCAGCAGCTTCCAAAACCATCCATTCGACAAGATCGATACCGAGCACTTCTTCAGTAACACCATGCTCCACCTGAAGTCTGGTGTTCACTTCCAGGAAATAATATTGGCCCGCTTCTGGATCGTATAGAAACTCAACAGTCCCAGCGCTCCGGTAGCCCGCTTCCGCAGCAAGCCGTCTTGCAGCTTCATGCATACTCTCCCTTAGGGATGATGGAAGCAATGGAGCTGGAGTTTCCTCCATCACCTTTTGGTTGCGGCGTTGAACAGAGCAATCCCGTTCTCCCAGAGCCACAACTTCACCAAATCGATTACCGAAAATTTGCACTTCGACATGGCGGGCACGCGCTATATATTTCTCAAGAAACAGTCCGCCATTTCTGAAATTGGTTTCTGCCAGATGTCGAACGGCATCATAAGCCGAGATCAATGATGATTCATCATTACACACTCGCATGCCAATTCCGCCGCCACCCGCTGTACTTTTCAAAATAACCGGATATCCGATTGTCTCCGCTTCAGCAACGGCCTCTTCTACGCTAGAGATAAGCGGAGTCCCTGGCAATAGCGGCACTCCTGCATTAATGGCGATTTCCCTAGCCTCATGCTTTAGTCCGAACATCACCATTTGCTCTGGTGTAGGACCGATAAATACGATTCCATATTTGTGACAGGAGGCCGCGAATTCTGCGTTTTCACTTAAAAATCCATAGCCCGGATGGATAGCTTCTACCCCTGTCTCAATCGCAATTCTTAGAATCAGCTCGCTATTCAGGTAACTCTCCTTAACAGGCCCCTCTCCGATCAATACAGCCTCATCGGCCATTTCAACATGCAGACTATCTTGATCCGCCTTCGTGTACACCGCTACAGAAGCAATGCCCATTTTCCGCAAGGTGCGGATAATCCGGACGGCGATGGCGCCGCGGTTAGCTACTAATACTTTTGTGAACGACTTCATCGTCTAGTCCCCTTTTATCGTTAAGTTTGGATAGCAATTAATGAATAGCACTAATCCCAGATCAGAACACGAATTGGCGTAGGATTGTAGGCGTTGCAAGGATTGTTCAACTGCGGGCAATTACTGATGAGAATAACTGTTTTACAGAGTGATGTAAGCTCCACGTAAGCACCTGGAAAGGAAATGCCGTCAGCAAATGTAAGACCGCCCTCCGGAGTTACTGGCACATTCATGAAAAAGTTTATGTTCGGAGCTAAATCTCTCTTAGTGTAGCGCTCGTCAAAATTCGAGAGCTGCAGCATGAACGTATCTCGGCAATTGTGCATTTGCAGCGTATCGTGAGAGTATCTGACGGTGTTGCTTTGTGCCGAGCATGATCCGCCAATCGTATCGTGACGACCGCATGTGTCCGCAACGATTTCCAGCAATTCCTTCCCGGACTCGGAGCGAAGGATTGATCCTGTAGTCAGGTACACATTGCCTTGCGCTGTAATTGTGTTGATTGCGCTGTAATGATCCTCGGGGTCTTCGGCATCGTAAAACAAGGTGTCAGCAGCTTGATTGCCGCATACATCTATAATCCGTATGGTTTGACCGGGTAAAAGCTCCTTCATAAATCCATTTCCTGCGAGAATGGTCTCATCGTAAATCGCGTTTTCAACACTGCGTTTACTTTCAATCGATTTTAAACGGGTCATAGTCTGACACCTCCTGAAAATGCTTGCTCTTGAAGAGCGTAATATTGCCAAGTATTTTCAAATGCCCTGCGATTCTCTGGTCGATAATTCACACAGTAATCCAATGGATTAGAGGGAACTGCCGGAACGGATTCCAATTCTACGCTGGCAAGCGGGTATGATGTTTCCGGATTCAGGGGGTGAGGAGTATTGGAAATAACCACGAGCACATCCATCTCCATGCGTAAAGTGATAAAATCCCCATCTGAAGCATGATCCTGCTCAAAATGCATCGTCCCATCCTCACCGCAATAAACCTTGGAAAAAAGATTAACTGTTGGACCGAGATCCCGCCGCTGCATACCATTTCTGATCATCTCAACAATAAAATTCTCTTCTCCGCTGCGATTCCAGGCATTTCTTTCTTCTTGATATGTGGTGAGACCGTATTTTTCATCAGTCAGCTTTCTTGTCGTATAGCCTCCGATCGGATCATGCCACCCGAGGGTATCCTCTACAATGGAGGCAAGCACCCTTCCGTTATCACTCAGGAGTACGTTTCCCTTGGTCAAATGTGAGGTGTGCTGAGCTTTTAATGTATCCGGCATATTATATCGCTCTGACAAATCTTTTGCGTGAAACAGTATTAAGGAAACGTTGGAATGTTCCTGCAGTGAGGTGAATCGAATGGCCTTACCTCGACCTACGACGCCAGACCATTTAGCGCCGGGTTCTAATTTCAGCTTCCAAGCATTGTTCATATCATTGTCCTCCTTCGTGTATAGAAAAATAGCAAAGCCCGGGAGATTTGATTCTCCCAGGCTTTTATCCTTCCGTGTTATACCTAAGGATGTTTTCTATCTTTAGGTACATCCGTCTCTCGGACCAGCCTGTGTTATTACACAACGGAACCCTAGACGGTATTAGCGTTCTCTTTGAATCGAGAACTTATTTAGTTCACCTGTCATATAACCTAACATTTAATTGGATTATAAACGTGGTTAATAGGTCGAGTCAATACTTATGTTAGGTATTTTAACATATTTTTATTGAATTTAACGCTTTTGATTTATTAATATAACATTTAGTGTTATATTTTTCTCGAACAACTATTACTCCTCCCATTTGAAGGAGGTGTGAAATTAAAAAAAGAGCACCTGGCAAAAGACCTAATTAGTCTATTGCACAGGTACTCTATAATATGTACTCATAAAATCATTAAAAAGAAAAAATACTCATAAGCAGCACAACGAGCATAAGAATGGAAGCTCCGTATATGAGCGTTAATTTAACCAAGTTCTTTTTGGTCCGTTTGTCGTAATCAGGGTTCCCTGATTTGTTCTCCGGTGAATTACCAATAATCAGCGTTGCAATCGCAGCAATGACAACTAGCAAAATTATTGCAATATAAAGCCACACTAATATATTCACTCCTAGACAAAGTAATCATCATACTTGAAACCGTTTTCTCTTATTGTAATGGAATGTCGTTAATACGTCACATCCTTTTTATTTAATGAGTCCCGGGAAGGTTTACTTTGATATTTTATGGTAAAACATTCCTTTTATATTAAAAATATAGTAGAATCATTGTTATGAATAAAATAGATAGACACCGCCATTGCGTCGGAGAGGGGAATATCATGCCGGAACGGTTGGATTGGCTGCTCGATGCTGATTTTCATAATCTTGCCGAAAGCGTTCAGGAAGAAGTATATTATGCGTTCTATGACCTTGTGTACGGGGCCATTTGTTATGTAGTTAAAGACCATCAGACAACCGAGGACATTATTCAGGAGGCTTTTCTGAAGGTTGTCGAGAAGAAGCCCCAGTTTGAGCATGAGAGTGCCATGCGAGCTTGGTTGAAAACGGTTGCGAGGAACACAATGATTAATTTTTTGCGAAAAAATAAAAAATACAGTAACCAACTCAATACAGACAGTGTTTATATGAATATAGATCCCACTCAATATGGAAGCACATCTGTAGAGCAAATAGTTGAGATCAAACTTATGGAAGAAGCGATAATGAACCATTTATATACCCTGAAGCCTGAATACAAAACAATGGTTGAATATCGCTGGAAGCTAGGGATGAGCTACAAGGAAATTGCCGAGGAGCTAGACCTTTGTGAGAACATTGTCAGACAAAGGCTGTTCCGAACCAGAGAAGGGATCAAAAAAATGCTGTTCAAAGAATGGGGTGGCGATTATCTCAATAAACCGGCCCAATCCCGGATATCCAGATGAGTATGAAAGCTTGTTTCAGCTTGCCTTCTTGAGGGCGGTGAACACCATGCCATCCATTATTGCTGCACCTGATCGGAACCGCTCCTGGAATAAAATGAAGGTACGGCTGTTACAGGAAAAGGATCATATTAATGTTGTGAGCCCGTCGAGTTCTACTGCTGACGACGAACCTGATCATGACGATTCAATCATGTTTTATTTGTAGATTAGATTAGTAAATTGAATCCATACAAAAAGGCGGACACTCCATTATCGGAATGTCCGTCTTCATCGTTGTTTTCTATGTTAAGCGCCGGCTTCTTCAATAGGAAGAAATTGCTGCTTTAGCAGCTTTACGCGGGAAATTCTCTTGTTGTCGATTTCTTCCACCATGTATAAATGATCTTCATGCTCTACGGTATCACCTATTCGGGGTGGTAGTATTTCAATTCTGGAATAAAGCCATCCCCCGATGGTGTCATAATCCTCAGAGTCCAGCTCAAATCCAAACCGATCGTTAACTGATTCTATGAGCATAAGTCCATCGATAGAATACGTATCTTCATCGACTTGCTCAATACCTGGACGCTCCTCATCAAATTCATCCTGTATTTCCCCTACGATCTCTTCCACGATGTCTTCCAGTGTAACCAGACCAGAGGTTCCTCCATATTCATCAATCAGAATTGCAATTTGCGTCTTGCTTCGCTGCATACGTTTCATCAAGTCGCTAATTTGAATGGATTCTGGTACAGCCATAATCGGTCGTAGAATTTTACGATAATCCTGCGTATTGGAACGAATCAGATCTTTAATATGAATAAATCCAATAATATGGTCCTTGTCGTTGTTGCATACCGGGTAACGAGTTCGTGTACCATCCAGTGCAACTTCAAGGTTCTCATCCAGAGAGTTTTGTGTATAGAGGCAGATCATTTCAGTACGAGGAATCATGATCTCTCTCGCGGTCGTATCCGCAAATTCAAAAATATTATCCATAAGCGACATCTCAGTACTATCAATCAGACCGCTCTCACTGCTCTCCTTCATCATGACTCTGATCTCTTCTTCAGTAAGAAGGGAATCATTTCCTGACCTTGGTGCAATACCAAACAACCGCAGCAATGCTGTTGATAAACCGTTTAATACCCACACAATCGGGTACATTAATTTGTAGAATACTCTCATCGGTCTAGCGGTTAGTAACGTTACAGTTTCCGCCTTGTTAACGGCAATGGTCTTCGGTGCTAGTTCACCGAGAACAATATGAAGTACAGCAATAATTATAAAAGCAACCGTTATAGAAACAACATGAACAGCTGCCTCTTTAAACCCTGCGAGTTCAAATAGCGGATTCAACATGGCAGCGATAACTGGCTCACCTAGAAATCCTAGTCCTAGTGAACATAATGTAATACCAAGCTGGCATGCGGATAAATAACCGTCCAAATGATTTAGTATGCTTTTAGTTATGATGGCACTCTTTCGCCCTTCTTCGACTAACGTATCAATCCGGCCATTTCTGATTTTTACAATAGAAAATTCAGCCGATACGAAAAATCCGTTAAGCAGAACCAACAGTAACATTAGTCCTAAATAAAAAAGACTCGGTAAAGGGTCACTCAATAGTTTTCCTATTCCCGCTCCGTTCGCAGAGAATAGGTGCACCTCCTTCGCGGTTTGAAATGATAAATATTAATAAATCGATTGTATATCGTCAACTTCCCAATGGGTCCATCTCCCTTGCTTGGCTGTAAATTGATGCCGAAATATGATTTAGTTTAATTATATTATTATACACTACACAGTCAAACCTTTGTGTATGACAGTATTACAAGCTATATCCAAACAATTTCTTTAACAAAATATAGAACGGAGTTTCCCTATGTGCAGGAAAACCCCGTTCTATATTAGATTATGAAGGTATTATGCTCTTCTAGTTGGCGGATTGCCTACTGTGCCTGGATATTGATATACAAGCGGTTGATCAAATGTTGCGTAATCCAAATTCACCATCAGGAGAATGGTGCGCACACCTGTATTTGGATCACTAATAATAATGTGATCGCGTCCTGCTGCCTCAAGTACTCCTTTGAAAATTTTGGCATTCCATTCGGAGTTGTTCTCGTATGTCATGTAAAACGTACCGACTTTGCCAAGATTTAAACGCAATATGTTCTCAATATAAGATTGCTCAAACGTAGGGGTTTGTGTAGGAACCACAGTTCCAGTAGTTGTCATTGGGCTGCCGCTTGGAACCTGAGGCGGTGTTTGCTGCTGTGGCATTTGCTGTTGTGGCATTTGCTGTTGCTGGTAACTAACAGTACCCCAAGACCCTGGATTGCTGTTGCCGATTTTATATGTTACTGGACGATAAGGCTGATTAAACATATGAAATTCCTCCTTAGATATTAATACACACTTGGACAATCCTCTCCGCTTGGGGCAAAGAAACAGTGAGCTTTGAAACGACCGGTATTTTGCTGGTTGTACCATGTATCAGGGCAATCTCCTGCCGGTCTGAAAAACCAGAGAGCATTCGATGCTGGCCATGTTCTCTCTCCATTAATAGCTCGCTGCGCGAGTCGGATATCCCGATCACGTGCTCTTTGATAAAAATATCCTTTTTGAGTTGCTTCAAAGCCACCTGGAGATTGAAACACCATATCATTCATATTCCTTATGTTCTTGAAATCAAGGCAATTGCCGAGGATTCGGTTCACACCGACATTGCCAACCATCATCATCCCCTGCTCACCTTCGCCTTCAGCTTCTGCGCGCATCAAACGAGCAAGCAATCTTACGTCCCCGGTGTTCGTTTTAATTACTGCCATGTCACGTCTTCCCCCTTTCCTTCTTGCTGAATGGTACATCATATGTGCAGGAGCCTATCTTGGTGCAAATGAGACAGAAACCTATTGAAATTTATATGATCTATAGTAAGAATCAAAAATAACTAACGATGTAAACGATTGCAATTTTGAACTTTTGGTGACTTTTTTCTATGGACGCGCTTACATGAATAGCATATACTGAGAGTAACTAAAATTTTTCCAATTCATATTTCTTCCTGGATTCACATCTTTCATCAGGTTCTCGATTCATAAAGCCTTTTAGGAGGTTCTAACATGAAAATCGCGATTATTGGCGGTGGCCTTGCCGGGTTAACTGCCGCTGCATATTTATCAGACAGCCCTGATACTGAAGGAATAGTATTCGAACGCAGCCCACAGCTTGGTGGTCGGGCATTTACGTATGAAAAATCCGGATTTACTTTGAACTATGGAGCTCATGCCGTATACGGGATTGATCGCCATACCCTTCAATTTATGGAGCAGGAATTGGGACTTAAGTTCCAGAGCAAGCAAGTGGATAAACGCAAGGTTATGTATGCCAAGCATGGATCTCTAACCCCTGCCCCACTCGATTTTGTGAATATAATGAAAACCGACGTGCTTACTGCGATGGAAAAAGTTAGGTTTGTGGCGGAAATTGCTGCAGTGATCGCAAATATTCATCAATTGAAGCATTATCCAACCTTGGGAGATTATCTGAACCGTTCGCACGCCTCATCTGATGTTAAAGAGCTTTGGGAGCATCTTGTGAGCTCGAATTTTTTTATTACACCTGAGGATGCAAGAAAAGTTACTGGAGAGGCCATTGCGGAGTATTACCACAACCTTTTCCTTTCGCAGAAGCCTGTCAATTATATTCTTGGCAGTTGGGCAACGATTACGAATCAGCTGGTTGAGAAAATTGATTGTAATGAGCGTTGGAATATTGCGGTAAAGGAACCGGTAGAGTCCATTACGAAAGTGAACGGTAAATTTATTCTTAATACTAAGACACGCGAAGCTCTCGAATTTGACGAAGTTATCTTTGCTATGCCTGTGCAGCAGGTAGCAAAATTACTGGAGTCAACGCCTTGGAGCAGCAACATGGAACCTTATAAGAACAATACTTCTACCGAAGTTCTCGTCTATGATATCGGTTTTTCCAAAGTAGTAGCCCGCCCATTCCATTACATTAGTGATATGGACAACAAGCTGTTTATCAGCGATGTATCGGCCACGGATCATACGGTTGTACCAGAAGGTGGCCAGCTACTGCAAGGGATTGCTTATCTTAATGATGATTTTGCCGATGAAGAATTAAGAAAGCAGTATCTGGAGAACAAGACACAGCAAATGGAAGTGCTTTTTGATACTTATTATCCCGACTGGCGTGAACATACAGCGGTTAAGCGAGTATCCAAGAAAGCGATGGTATCCAGCGTAAAAAATATTCATTCCAACAAATTGTTGCCTAATCGCGTTCACGATGTACCATTCCTCTTCTGCGGAGACGGATGCACAGGAAAAGGCGAGCTCGCTGAACGCGCATTTTCGAGCGGTCGTGCCGTCGCGCAAATGCTGCTCAAAGAGAAAGTAAGAACTAAAGCACTTATTCATTAATTGCTGTTTGATTTGAGCAAAGGTGAATTTTCAAGACAAACAAGAGGCTGTCCCAAA
>RCUF01000222.1_pt1 | contig 26044 bp, 25 predicted proteins | sample 2166311 | NCBI WGS metagenome assembly RCUF01 (sample SAMN09932608, study PRJNA488358) | compost metagenome | feature: garden; material: soil; isolation source: compost soil in 4-hydroxybenzonitrile-enriched culture | place: Germany: Experimental Botanical Garden Goettingen | collected 2016-01-27
CGCATGTACGGTGGTGTGAGAGGACGGGGGCTTGCCGCCCCCTCCTACTCGATAATAGAAGTAATGGTTGTGTAAAAACAAAAATTACACGGAGGGATTACATGTTCGTCCAGATTCGAACAATGGTTGTAGATCAGGGTTATGCCACCGGTATTATCGAGTGATTCAGTGCACCAAGTCCACAAGAAGAGATGGATGGTTTGGTGGATATCAGCATTTTGCTTAGTAGCAAAAGAAAAGAATATGAGGAAGTTCTTATCATCAGTCGATGGGAATTGGAAGATGATTGGAAGAATTGGGAGAAAACCGATACGCATGTTCAACTTCACCGGGAAGGCAAGAATAAGGAACGCCCCGCTTTTATCCGGCAAATTTATGTGAAAATGTACAACGAACAAACCATTAAAAAGGGGAAAAACATCGATAAGATGTTCATTAATATGGAGAGTGTTGAGTAATGTCTAAACGACTTTACGGAATTGCAGTTGTAGGTTTTGGGGGGATGGGAAGTCAACATATCAATTTATTAAGAGGTATGCCTGAGTTCTTTATAACAGGGATATGTGACATCGATTCACAGCGAAAGGAAATCGCCGGAGCACAGGGTCTCCCTGTCTACGTGGACTTCAAGACGGTAGTATATGATCCCAATGCAAGCATCGTTCTTATTGCAACCCCAAATCATTTGCATAAAGAGAATAGAACGGAATTACAAGAGATGATAAAGGCGGTTGAACTGTCCCAACGTATCTTTGTTGTACATCAAAACAGACGTTGGGACGAAGATTTTCTTGCTATACAGAAAATTAATGATGAAAATATTATCGGTGATATTTTCCATTTGGAGTCAAGGGTCCACGGTTCAAGAGGTATTCCGGTGACTTGCGTCAGGAAAAGGAGTACGGTGGCGGCATGATGCTGGATTGGGGAGTTCATCTGATCGACCGAATTCTGATGATGATAAAAAAGGTAAGTCAAGTTTAATGTCAATTGACCCATATCACACAGCAAGAAGTGAATGATGGGTTTAGGCTCCTGCTCACCTTTGAAAGCGGTAAAACGGCATTGATCGAGGTGGGAACCAGTCATTTCATTCCTCTTTCCAAGTGGTATATCTGTGGTAAAGGTAAAGAAGGTTCGGCCATTATAGAAGACTGGAACATGACAGGAAAAATATCCGACTAAAAAACAAGGGAAGGCAATGATGCCAAACCGGTCGTTGCAGGTGCCGGATTAACCAAAATAATGGCACCTCGTACAGATGAAACGGTTTGGGTTCTAACGCTTCCGAGAACTCAAACGGATATCCGTGATTTTTATAGAAATGTACTGAATACAATTGAAGGTAAATCTAAAATTATTGTAACTAATGAACAAGTGATGAGAGTCATGAAGCTGATGGAGGCTGCATTTCTGTCGGATTCGATAAATCAGGCTGTGAACTTCGAGTGATTGGTAAATTGGTTTTTATTAATCCGTAATCACGAGGCCTTATTTTCTTATGACATCGCTTCGTGTTCATAACCTCAGATACTGTCATGGCTTTGGATTATAGTAATATTCCTGCGGGATAGTTCATTTTTTAAAATTTAAATTTTAATTATCATTATATTGCCTAATAAATATTATTATGTTATTTTATTATTAATTTAGTTTTAAAGTAATATATTGTAAGGTGGGTTCCAGTTGTTTGAAGAAGACATAGAGATTAGAGTCAAACAAATAATGAAAGATATTACTTCGGAGAATCGAGATTTCAGTTTAAATGAAGAGTTGGTTATGGATTCCATGAAATTTATTAGGCTGATTGTCGAACTAGAGCAAAGCTTTAATATCGAGGTGGACTTTCATGATCTTGTTTTAGAAAATTTTTTATCTCTAAATTCAATTTGCGCCTATATTAGTTCGAGAATACAGTAATCTGATGTAGGAAAGTACAATCATGAGGTGAGAGTTTGATTGTCGGGTCAGGAATTGAACTAGCGCGTGTCTATCAAAAAATACAAAAGACGAGGTGTTATATTCTCTGCTCGAAATATAGAGTGGATGATGCCGTTGTTTTTTTAGAAGAGGCAAGCGCTATCATTATCTTCGAGTTAATCAATGAAACCATCGCTACGGCAAAAAGAACTTTTTCGATCATTCAAGACATTCAGGGATATTATTTGGCGGAGAATTCGATGATGATTGAAATGGATGAGTTGGATAATAATCATGATAACATTGTAATCGACTATGCGGTTTTATATGAAATGGTTGAGCTCGAGGAGAAACGTCGAATTACTAGACCGGGTTATGTCCCTAGGTTTGTAACGGATTGTTATGAAGACGTGGCTATTGGACTGATGTTATCCAGATTTTCTGATTTTTTTGTATCAGGGTTTCATCCCGGTAATGGTAAGAAGAGTTATTATGTTATGTCAAACAAACCTTATGCCGCGGAGAGGGATAACTGTACTAATAACGTGGCTGTGACTATGATGTGTTGCGGATATGGAGACTTGGCTCTTATCTTGAACCAGCTCCAACTCTTTATAGATGACCGAAGCCAACTTGGGAAAACGATTCACATCATTGCACCGACTTCTAATGTACATTTGTTTTTGCACCGATGCCTTACAAAGTGTGAAGTGATATTAAGGGATTTTTCTCATAATATTAGAAGCCACGAGGCTATTCTTAACTCCGGTCTGTATGAGGAGGTTTACCACCTTCCGGCTCCTTTGATTAATGATGGTTCTTCTAGACATATGCTTGATATTTGGAGCATTTCGTTGGGATACAGCATGCCGTCAGAAAGTCGTATGAACAATCGTTTGTTGGATTTGAAACTCTCGTATGATATCGATACTAAGTTACAAAGACTAAAGCAAGAAATTGAGCCAAAGCCAATTATCGGATTTCAATTCTATACTTCTTCCGATGAGATGAGGTCATGGCAGTATGGAAGAGTGCAAGAGTTCGTTTCCCTGTGCAAAGATAGATACAATCTTATTTGCTTAACGCCTCACCCTTATGGTGAAATTGATGGTCTTGAAGATTTTAGCGATGTTGGCATTGTTGAGTTGTTTCCGTTGATTAGACAACTGGATGCATTTGTCGGAATTGATAGCTGCTCAGGTCACATTGCAGGAATACTTGGTATTCCGAATTTAACGTTGTGGGGATTAATAGATCCTTACCGTTTCTTTGCAACAGCTTACTCAGAGAACTATCCGATTAGTTTTCGAACGTTTAGTATGAATTACAGTTTAGTGCCAAGAGACGGTGTGTTGGAAAACATATCAGGTGATCTCGTTTTCCAGCGATTACAACAAATTATGAATCACGAGATAAAACTAAAAAAGCAAAGAATAACCATTGAGGATACGATTATGCAGAATGGCATTGAGAAAGTGGGTTTTTAATTGTTGAGTTTTATTGTTTTGAATCGGTCACATACGGAAGGTGAAAATATCACCGAAAAGATAAGGGGAGAACTGGCAGGAGAATTTGAAAGGTGGGGATACAAGGTCTCGTTTTCATTAAAAGAAAAGAGAGACGCAGATGTTTTCCTGTTGCCAGAATCCGAAATGTTATCACAAGAAAATAATCACATGTTCACTATTATCATTGCTGATGAGGAGTTTTGCGGGTATAACTACTCTTTTCAAAGTGCAAACGACATATGGAACAGTATGTATCCTATAAAGATGGTTATTGTTCCAACTCGAAAAGAGCATGCAATCAAAGATTTGATGGTTAAAAACTACAACTTCTCACCATTGTGCTACTTAAAAGTGCCTGAAAATCGCAGTTATACACAAGCGGCATCGTTTTTGATTAAGTGTACCAAATTGGTATAACAAGCTAGCTGTTTACCTCGGTCAACCACAGCTGTCAGGAGTGCCGTAAAAAGGTATTGGCTGGTAAGAACTGCAAAGGCAATTCTCATCGAATGAGCGGTTCGATTTGGCATTTTCAAAGCTATCTACTTCGGTTTTTCCGTTCTACGAAGATAGTAGCATAAGCCTAGCGCTTATCACGACGGTATCCAGTTACTAGTGACCAAAGGTAGTACGTTTATAGAGATTTGTACGACTCTGGTGATCGTCTTAATGATCAGAAAACGTTTACGGATTTCAAGCGAATATTAGATTGTATTACTTTCTGCCTTAAGATACGAACTTTCCCTGTAACGAATCGGTCTGCATAGATCCAGCAACGGTAAATCGTCCTGAAGCAGACAATGTTCTTTCACCAGTTCTAAGTATTTCTGCAATCTGTTCTGGTGACTAGTTTTTATTTAACTTCGAATTCCTAAGCAATCTCACACGTGTATTTCCCGAATGTAACACTGGCTGTTTTACGATAATGATGCGCTCTTGGTAATTGTAATATGGGTGTTAGATTTATTCTCCTAGATTTAATTTCTCGAGCAATGGTCGAGTGTTGTCACTCTATCAAATAGCAATCTCTTGGGTTGTCAATCAAGTCTATGAGCATCTCTAGTTGTCTGCGTTATAAGATGCTAAGACCTCACGTTTTGGATCCTTGTAGAGATGATTTGGTTGTGGGGGACTTTCATTTTACACGAATCTATCATGAACTTTTTTTGGGTATTTGTACTTTATATTACCGTTAGTCAAAATAATGTTTGTAGCACAATTTTGTGGTTTTTATGACTCCTTATACTTATACTATTTTAAAATCTAGTGGTGATTAGATGATTCATAATGAAATAATTGGCTTGATAGATAAAGTGATCAGTTCGCAGATGGATTCGAAGGTTCTTGTAATAGGAGATATCATCTTGGATGAATACATAGAATGTCAACAGAGTTATTCAATTTCGGAAGACACCCCTTGCGTCAAGATAGAAAGAACGGCAATGTTTGCAGGTGGGGCTGGGAATGTCGCGCAAAATTTATCAGCAATGGGGATTAATTCAAACTTGGTAAGCGTTATTGGTGAAGGAAATGAAAGTGAAAAATTGTTGAAGTTGCTAGACAAGAGAGTTGAAACTTCTTTCATTATAAAGTGTTCCGATCATGAAATCCCTATTAAAACGAGAATCTTTGTCCATAATATAAAAAATGCGATTCTTAAGATCGACAAAAGAGTGACCGAAATAAATCAAACTCTTGTTTCTGAAAAACTTATTGATGATCTTGATTCAATTATCGGGGATGTAGAGTGTATTGTGGTTTCTGACTACGGACTTGGTTTGGTCTCAGAAAAGCTTCTTAGAATTATTATTAATAAGGCGAGGTGCAGCAATAAACATGTTATTATCGATCCGCGAGGAGATAACCCGGATAAATACATCGGTGCATCGCTCATTACTCCAAATTTAGACGAGTTCAACACTTTACTAAGAACAAACTTTCAGACGTTGAGAGCAGCTGTTCCAAGAGCTATGCAATTACTAATGGAGTTCGATATTGAATCAATCATTCTAAAGAATAACAAAGAAGGGAGTGTATTCATTCGATTGCACGAAGAAGAATGCTATGTGCCTGCGCTTAGTAAAAAAAACGATTGTACAATCGGTGCAGGAGATTCTCTTATTTCTGCGTATGCTTTAGGGATATGTAAAGGTATGAGCCCCAAAGAATCATTTTTACTTGGTAACATGGCTGCGAGTATAGCTGTAGCTAAGCCGTTTACATATGCTGTAACATTGGAGGACATGTTGAGAGTTGATTTCTTTAAATACTCCATGAAAGGATAAACAATGAGCAAAATAAATTCTTTTTGCGTAATAAATCAAATGCTGCAACTTGAGAAGTTGAAGGGAAAAAAAATTGTTTTTGCATGTGGTTGTTTCGATTTACTTCATTACGGTCATATAGAATACTTAGTAGGAGCTAAAGATTTTGGAGACATTTTGGTGGTTGGAGTAAATTCTGATTATTCGATTGAAAGGATTAAGGGGCGTCCTCCGATTTTTACTTCAGAACAACGGAGCCAAGTCTTATCTGCTTTAGCATGTGTCGACTTTGTTTTTATATTCGATGAGGACACGGTAGATAAATTTTTGCTTGAGTTAAGACCGAATGTTTTTGCCAAAGGTATTGATAGAATTGACTATTGTGCTGAAATGAAAACAACAAGTGCGTTGGGCATTCAGATCGAATTTATCGGTGAATCCAAAAGATCATCCTCATCCGATATTCTCAATAAAATGTTTAAACGAATCGAAGACAGGAATGGTGGTATGCAACAATGAAGGAAGTAAGAATTGGAATAATTGGTGCTGGTGGAATTGCATCGCTTCATGCCAGAGCATATAAGCAAATTAAGAATGTAAAGATTGTTGCGATTGCCGATACGAACTACGAAAAAGCACAGCATTTAATTAATCAATTAAATATCTCAAGTGCAACTGCCTATAATAATTATCAAAATCTTCTTGACAAGTATCTTGATGCGGTCAGCATATGCACACCCAATGCTTCTCATCATACAATCGCGATTGATGCTTTGAACGCAGGTAAACATGTATTGGTTGAAAAACCCATGGCTCTAACACTCGATGGAGCAATAGAAATGGTGAGGACATCTAAAGAAAATGAGAAAATGCTATCCGTAGGTTTTCAACCTAGATACGACAATAATATTCAAACTGTGAAAAACATAGTAGACTCAGGTCAACTTGGACATGTCTATTACGTTCAAGTTGGTGGGGGAAGAAGAAGAGGTATTCCAGACGGTACCTTCATAAGTAAAGATCTTGCTGGAGCTGGTGCTACGATTGATATTGGTTGCTATTCACTTGACCTTGCATTATATGCAATAGGCTACCCTAAACCAGTGACTGTTTCAGCAAGTACATTTAATCATTTAGGGACTAACCCTAAATACTTTACAAATGCTCAGAACTTTGAGGTTGAAGATTTTGGAGTAGCACTTATTCGATTTGATACGGGACAAGTACTTAATTTTAAAATAAGTTGGGCTATGCATATGGATAGTCTGGGACCAACTCTATTTTTGGGAACGGATGCGGGGTTGAGAATAACACCTTCAGGGAGTGGACCGTGGGGCGGAGTGTGGGATTCAGGAGTTAGTTCAATTACACTTTTTCACGATTTGCTTGGAAATCATGTAGAGACTATCGTCCCTACTAAGTCACATATGGTGAATATCTTTTATGAAAAAATTTATGATTTTGTTACTTCAATTGCTGAAAATGGTCCCGCACCAATTCCAGGTGAGCAAATCATACGAAATCAGGCAATTCTTGACGGAATTTTACGCTCTTCCACATTGGGAAAAGAAGTAAATATCGATATACCAGAGTTCTGATTATTAAAAGATAAGAAAGGGGGGGGACCGATAAAAGAGGAATTGAATTTTTTTGATAAGGTGAACCTAAAAAAAAATGATGCGTTACGTCGAGGAAAGCAGATTTTTGATTTTAGCGTAGGGGATCCAGATTTATTGCCCCCTCATCAAGTAAAAGATATCCTTATCGAATCCTTGGAGTTGCGTAACATCTTTTCTTATCCCGAAATATATGGAGAAAAGGCATTTATATTACAAATACAAGATTGGTTTCATAAGATGTACTCCGTCACATTGTCAATGGAATCGGAGATATTACCCTTACTTGGTGTAAAGGAAGGGATTACTCATTTAGCTTTGGGAATGCTAGAAGTTGGTGATCTAGCGGGCTACGTTACTCCGTCATATCCTATATATGAACAAGCGATTCGTCTGGCAAAGGCGACTCCTATTCAAATTGACTCGTCAGCTGATTACGGGTATTTGCCTGATCTTTTCCAAGTGGAACAAGCTGCGATAAAGGGTATGAAGTTATTGTATTTGAATTATCCGCATAACCCAACAGGAGCAGTTTTAACTAAGGGCTATTGCAAAGTGATACTTGAATTGGCTCAGAAATATAATTTTAAGATTTGTCTTGATTGCGTTTATTCCAGGATTGATCCGTTCCAACAATATGATCATTTCTCAATATTAAGTATGCCAGAAGCTATCAGTCATTGCATAGAGTTCTATTCTTTCTCAAAAAACTATAACCTACCTGGTATTCGACTTGGGTTTGCTGCTGGAAATGCTGAAATGATTACATCATTGAAGAGGGTTAAAACCAATGTTGATGTTTCGGCATTTAAGATGGTGCAGTATTTATGTGGTGCTTTGCTGGAATTAGAATATTCAGGGGATTTAGAGGATTATTTCCGTCAGAATAACTCTATCTATAAAAATAGGATCCGTGTCGTGCAGAAAGTTTTAAATGAAACAGGATGCACAACCTTCCCAAGTTCCGCTACTTTCTATGTATGGTTTCGTACCCCTAATAGTTATGACGATCAGCAATTTTCAGAAAACTTATATGAAAGACATGGAGTTTTGATCGTTCCGGGATCAGAGTTCGGTAGTGGTGCACAGGGATGGCTCAGAATTAGTGCTACTCAACCGGAAGTGGTTCTTTCACAAGGCATCGAAGCAATAAGAGATATGATTAAGGTAAGGAAGGGATCTTAATAATGTTCATAAAAGATATCCTTTCTCTCTGGTTGAAGAGAATGGAAGTAGAAGTTGCTTTTGGAGTTCCTGGGAGTTATATTTTGCCTTTAATTGATTCCGCAACTAGAAGCGGGATTGAGTTTATACTGTCCCAGCATGAATACGGTGCCTCTTTAATGGCAGATGGCTACTCAAAGTCTTCATCTAAAATTGGTTGCATAATTACGACTACGGGAATTGGTGCAACAAATGTTGTGAGCGGTCTATTAAACTCGTGGTCGGATTCGCAACCTGTCATCTTGATTACAGGCCAAGTTCCAATCGGGAATTTCGGTAAAGGTGGCATGCAGGAGAGTGTGGGTCATGGTAGGACGGTGAATTTAGAATTAATGTTCTCAAGTATAACAAAATACTCTAAATTAATTGTTTCTCCAGATGAATTATTGGAAGTGCTGAATGAAGTAGAATTTCAATTGCTTTCCGGGAGAAAAGGACCTGTACACTTATGTATTCCAATCGATATTTTACAAACGGAAATAGACTTTGAAGTATTTTTGCCGAAAAAGGCTTTACCCAACATCAATTTGAATAGTGAAATAAATCAACTAGAAAACTATTTAACTGATTCGAAGAAACCATTACTTCTATTAGGGGCTGGCACACAGTATGGTCAAAATTGCATAGCAATCGAGACTATTGCTGACATGGGGATTCCGGTTGCAACAACATTAAGAGGTAAGGGATTGTTGGATGAAGAACATCCTTTATCATTAGGTTGTATCGGGCTTTATGGTGAGTCAGCAGCTAATTATTACTTAGATCGTCATGCTGATTTAGTTATTGCGGTTGGTGTATCTATGAGCGAGTTTACTACTCAATGTTGGGATCCAGTTTTTGAGAGAACAAGATTGGTTCATATCGATATTGATATAACCCAAATCAATAAGATATACAAGGCTGATTTAGCAATTGTTTCATCGTCAGTGCTCTTCCTACAACAATTGCAAAACATGGTTTTGTTGTGTGAAAAGTCGTGGGAGGAGGCTAAAAATGTGGTTGAACAATCGAAATCCCGTTTTCCCACAATTAAATATCTCGAACGATATCATTCGGAAGAGTTAGACAAAATGCACCCTATGGAAGTTGTAGTTGGAATAAATAATATAATACCAAAGGACGATACGATCATTGTTTCAGATTCGGTGACATGGACAGAAACAGGTCTGAAGCTACGTGGTGCAAATAAGCATATTGAGGCAGTTAATCAAGCTTCCATTGGTTATGCGCCGGCTTCAGCGATAGGTGTTAAAAAAGCTTGTCCGGATAAATATGTAATCTCCATTTTTGGAGATGGTGGATTTAGACAGACTGGTCTTGAATTAGCAACAGCTAGAAGCTATGACATAGCTGTTCTTTGGATCAATTTGAATAATGAGAAGTACGCTTCAATATTTAATGCTCAAAAGGCATATTATGATGGAAATATTGTCGGTACAACATATTCACCTATTGATTTTCAGATGTTCTGTAGATCCATGGGAATTGATTCGATTTTGGTTACGAATATAGAGGAATTAAACGAAGGAATTACCTCGTTCTTCAATAATGAAAGACCAATGTTGCTAGATGTGCGGATCGATGATTCGTCGCCTGTAATGAAAGCTAGACAATTAATTCGCTATCAACAGTGGAAGTTGAACGAGTCGTCGGTTAAGGATAAAGATGAAGAGAAACAAGTGCAAAAGATAAAGATGTTGATTAAAAATCGTTATTGATGCAAGTGAAAGCAGGTGGATACATGGTGCTTAGCGGAATGGATGAGTCGTACATTTACGGAAAGCGGTTGATACTAAGAGAAGCAAGAAATGAAATATTAGTGCTGGAGGACGAGAAAGGACATGCAAAAGAGTATTTAGATTTAATGAGCGCTTATGGTTCATGTAATTTCGGGCACTGTAATCCCAGTATACAACCGTATTCTGATTATTCAGCCGATATTGCTGCTTGCTTTTATCCGCAAGAAGCTTATCAATTTAGTGACTGGTTAGTACATAAGCTCTCTCTTCCGAATCATCAAGTTATGTTTCAAGTAGGGGGGAGCCTTGCAGTATCGTCAGCAATATCCATGGCACTCCATATGCGCAAAGGTAAAATTGTATATGTGGAAGGGTCATTTCACGGTTTGGGACTTGACTCATTATGTGCTACAAGTGTTCATCAAGATTACGCATTTCAAAACACTCAATTAACGGAGAGCCTGAAAGAGCACTTTGTTATGTTGCCTCCCAACATGAGGCTACAAGAGATTGGTATTGGCTGGGATGAAGTCTCTTGTTTTATCTTTGAACCCATTCAGGGGGCCAATGGTTACATTTCATTACCGCACCAATGGCTTTCTGAAACGGTAAAGGAGGCAAAGAGACAAGGTGTTATCGTTATATCAGACGAGATTCAATGTGGATACTATAGACACGGTCATTTTAGCGTAGCGCATTCTTTGGAATTGAATGTTGATCTTTATCTTTTCAGTAAGTCCCTTACGAATGGAATGTTTCCGTTTTCCTGCGTCGTTTTTCCAAAAAGGTTCAGTGAGAATTTGAACCAGCCGTTTTACTTGGTTCATACATTTCAAACTTCTGCCCTTGGGTGCTACGCTGCTATGGAAACAGCACGTTATATCGATGCAAATGATATAAGCTCGAAGTGCGAAAAACTGGAAAAAGAATTCCGGTACTTCGCAGATGTTATTGGGCAAGATTTAACTAACATTCATATCACAGGACCGACAATGTCATTTGAAGTAAAAGGGATTCCGGCTAGAGAGATAGTGCAGGAATGTTTGAAAGAAGGTATATTGGTTTTTACTGGGGGAGGGAGAGGGCAAAGAGTACGCATTGCACCACCAGTAACGATGGGGTCCCAATCTTTAAAGGAAGCGTTAAACATTATTGGTAGAATTGCTTCACAAAAAAGAAATTAAATAAAGGAGATCGTAAGATGGAAAAAATACAATTCTTCAATGAATTGAAACGCTATTTAATTGAACGCAATTTGACTAATGTAACAGAAATTGAAGAAGATTCGGATCTCATTCGGACAGGAATCGTAGATTCATTTAGTCTGACAGAACTCATTCTATTTATTGAAGACTTGACTGGTCATGAAATTCCAGTTGACGATTTTGAAGTTGATTCCATCCGAAGCTTTAATGCAATCTACAATACCTTCTTCTGTAACCACAGGGAGTGAAATTATGGAGCAAATTGATATGATAACAGGTTATCATCTGGCAGAACAACAATTTGATAAATGTCTCGTCACTTTGAACTGCTTCCATGGTGCAGAGGAGGTAACCTTAAGCCCAATACTTAGTATGGATTTTCCTTTAGCAAAAGAGTACTTTGAATCATTTCCTCAGCATGCTAGCTGTACGAACAACGATCAGGATGAATTGATCTTAGGTGATCATTATCAGGAAAAAGAAGAGGCAAGGGAACTTCTATCTCCTACCTGCTGTTACCCACTTTTCAAGTTTGCACAAGAAAAGAAGTTTTTAGAAAGTAAACTATATACAGTTAAAAATCTCTGCTTTCGCAAAGAAAAGATCTATGAGGATTGGAGACGAGAACGATCGTTTCGCATGAGAGAATATATTCAGTTTAGTACAATGTCTAAAACAGAGTTATGGATATCTCAAGTAATTGCGGAAGTTAAAGTTTTTTTCGATGAGATGGGTTTTACTGTAAGTGTTGAGAATGCCTCAGACCCTTTTTTTAGTACGAAATCATTGAAGGGGAAGTTGCAGCGACAACAAGAGTTGAAAAAGGAATTTGTTGTAGATGGTCTTGCCATTGCATCAATTAATTTTCATCTTAATTCTTTTTGTAAAAAATGCGAGATTATGGTTGATGATCAGGTAGGATATTCGTCTTGTTTTGGCTTAGGTTATCACCGGTTCTGGTATATTCTAACTCAAAAATATGGTATTGACTTATCTATTAAGTTGTTAGAAGAGTATATAAATCGAAAAACGAAGAATCGTAATCGGGGGGAACTAATAGATGTATAACTCTTTCAACATCGAACTTATCCAAAAAATAAGAAACAAGTTCCAAGACATTGGTTGTGCTCAACTAAATGATGCTTCTCAGAAATATACGATTCCATTGGATCCACAAATCATAAATCGCACCAACACCAAAAAACTTGCAGGACCTGTATTCCCAGTGAACACAGAAAATGATATGCTGCCAGGTTTGGAAGCACTGTATAAAGCGCCAAAAGGTTCTATTTTATTCATTAATAATCTTAGCCCTCAATCAGAGGCATTGGCAGGGGATATCTATGTTCTTGATGCTGTACAAAGAGGTCTAGGGGGATTGGTTATTAATGGGGCAGTACGCGACTTGGATGATATTCGGAAACTTGACTTTCCAACTTTTTCAAGGAGTGTAACATTTGTGTCTGCTAAAACAGCCGTTAAACCGGCCCGAAGTATACCTGAAATAGTTTCAATGGCTTCAACTACTATTGAGCCCGGAGACTGGATATTCGGTGATAACGATGGAATTCTTTTAATTAAGCGCAAACACCTTAGTGCGGTGTTCAATGGAGCAATAGTTGTCGAAAAGCAAGAGATTGAATTAAAAAGAGCAATTCAAGATGGTGGTAATTTAGGAGATCTGTGTGGATTGTCCGATTATCTGGCCGGAAAAGGTCCGCTTAAATTCGAAGTGTAGAATTGGAAAAACAAAGGTGGAGACGATAATGGAAGAAAAGAAAAATGATTTAACGAAAATTCTTGATAAAATTATTAAAATTTCGATTGATGACTACTATAACCCATACGAACATTTTAAATGGCCTGCATCGTTGGACGAAACGAAGTTGTGGATGTCTAAAGAACTGTTGAGTATCTATGGAACCGAGTACTATGATGCTTTGAATGAATCCGAGCTTATTCAGTTGTCCAAGTGGGAAAGTGTTAACTTTTATAGCATGAACGTACACGGTATCAAAGAACTGATTGGTGAAGTTATTCAACGGATTCATATGCCCGGTTTTGAAGAACCGTCGAGATATTTTCATCACTTCATTGGAGAAGAAAATGAGCATATGTATTTCTTTGCTCAGTTTTGCTCCAAATATGGAGGTAAAATATATCAGACTAAGAAAATGAAAATAAAGACGAGGAAAGAAAGAGATATTGAAAACTTCATTGTTTTCTGTCGTATTCTTCTGTTCGAAGAAATAGTCGATTTTTACAATTTAAGAATGAGTAATGATACCAATTTAGATCCAATTATTCAGGAAATAAATAAGATACATCATCAGGATGAGTCAAGACACATATCTTTCGGTCGGCAACTCGTAAAAATGCTTTGGAAGGATCTATGTTGCAAATATAATGCAGATGTCATTAGAGAGGTACAGGGTTATTTAAAACAATATATTATTTCTGGTATCAATGACTTCTATAACCCTGCCATGTACCGAGATGCGAAAATTAAAAATGGTTTGAAAATAAGAAATGAATTGACTACACATCCTGCTCGTATCAAATTCCACAAAGAAGTGACCAAGAAAGTAGTAAACCACATGCTTCAGAATGGAATTTTAATGGATGAGGTCTTTCAATGAAAGAAACTGCAGATTTATTGGCAGAAATCTACCTAGCAAATCAAAAAAAAGGTCTTAAAGAAGAGGAGATTTCAAACCAATATCATGTCGATTTGCAGTTTGTACTCGATAGCCTTGAAGAATCAAACCGAATAATTAAATATTATGATAGTTTTTATAGGGGTAGAAAACATAATTTTTATGCCGAAATGAATCGAGATATATTAAGCAGTATGTTCCATGCCTCCCTTTTGCTATCTGGAAGTGCATCGGGTAATTTAACTTTTTTACCAGAAACCGGTTTAAGTATAGAGGGACTTGACAGTCGATGGGCGAGCTGTGAGACTATAGTTCTAGCAAAATTGATTGAAAAAGATGGTCTTGGAAATTACTCGAAATTATTATTGGAGCCACTGTATACGTCATTTCAACCACATAACGGTTTTGTTATTGCTGAACGCGAATTGAGGCAATTTAACGGGCTCCAGTATGTCAATAAGTCGTATGAGCATCTAGATGAGGGAATGGAGTATTGCCGAAAATTATTGCAGATCGGCCATACTCCGATGATAAAATCTTCTCTGTTTGATTGGAATAAAAATGAGGAGAGTTATCATTTAGCAATCGTGGAAGACGTTTGTTTAGAAAAAAGATATATTGAAATTTACGATATATACCCTTATTACTTTCCTGAACTTAAACCACATGACAACTTGTATAGGATTCCTTTTTCTTATTTAGAAGAGAAAAATTTCGGCTGTAGGCGTTGGATGTTTGGTATCAAAGAAATGGACCTTTCTTATCTCTTTTGTGATCCTCAACAACAAATGCCATGGGAAGAACGCTTATTGGAAATAATAATAAAATCTTTGATCAACATGAACTCTGATAAGCCAAATGAAGGTTTGAATGCACTTGCCTTTTTGAAAACATTCATATCGGAAGAACTATTCGAAGGATCTAATTTTGTCCAATGGTTAAATTGGTTAGCTCATTTAATTCGGATGAGACCGTTGGAAAATCGCTATCTGTGGTATAAATATTGCAAGGATGATCACCTTTTAAATGAATGGGCAGAAATATTTAAAAAGTCGTATGAGAAATGGACTCAACTTTCAAACGCCTTACTTCTAATTGCTGTTAGAAAAAAAATGGACAATTCATTATATAACATTATGAATGAAATAAATGAAATTGATCATTGTATAGTGAAGGAGTTTTATGATTACACGGTTTATAGAGCATAAGTTAAGAGGACTTATTCGTACAATCGAATGTGACGAGAAGGATGTTCATTTAAGCATTCATCCCGATCCCCTTGCTAGAGTGAAACTGGTGCTCATTCATGGAAGTTTAGGGGGAGGGATTTTCGGTTGGGGAAATGTCCTTCCACACTTGATCCCCCATGCTACCTGTGTTATTCCCGATTTACCCGGATTCAATAATTCGGTGAGTTTACAAGAATCAACACCATTAGAAATGGCGAAAGCGATTTATTCACGACTTAAGAAACTGGGTATCGATGGTCCATTCCGGATTGTTGGTCAATCGATTGGTGGAGCCATTGCCATCGAAATGTATCATTTAGATCCAGCTAAAGTAGAGTCTTTGATTCTGTGGGGAAGTCCCGGATTGACAAAGCCAATGGATGCTCACATGGCTGAATTATTTCATGTTGAGACCATTGAAGAGATGTTGATTTTGCATGAGATGCTCTTTAACGAGAATAAAATTCATTCAAAGAGAAGTCAAATTGCTTGGTTGAACTTACATCAACACTCTATGATAGTAAACGCGGCTATGCACGAATGGTTGTTACGCGGCAAGTCCGTCATTAATAAAGAGATTTCCTGTCCTGTTAAAATCATTTGGGGAAGTGAAGATAAACTAGTACCAGTTATAGAGGCATATGAGATTGTCAAAAAAATCCCTCATGCAAAGCTCAGTGTACTTAATGGGGCTAGTCATTCAGGCGATCTTGAACGTGTGGAATCACAAATTCGGCTTGCAAAGGAGATACTGGGAGGGATTTCGTAGTGGATGAAAAGAAAATTCTTATTACAGGTGGACAGGGCTTGTTGGGTTCAAATATCGTAAATTTATGTCTGCAACGAAGCATAAAAGTTATAAGTATTGATAAGAAAATAAATAGTAAAGGTACTGAGGATAATAGCTGCATTGAACTTCAGGTGGATGTAACCAACTATGATGAAATATACTCAATTATTGATTCGACGAGACCAGATGTTATCATCCACACTGCAGCAAGTCTTTCTCATACTTCAGAGAATGATCCTCATCAAGCAAACCTATTAAATGTAATGGGTTTGAGTAATATATTAGAAGCTGCCAGGGTAGCGGGGGTCAAGCGAGTAATTTATGCATCCTCTGTAAGCGTATATGGCACCGTAAGTCAAACTGGGAATTGCGAATTAAATGAGAATTCACCTGTTATTGGTACTAATGTATATGCGGCACAAAAAATATTAAATGAATGTGAAGCTAGAGCGTATAGAAAACGTTATGGTATGGAAATTTCTGGAATACGCATTAGCTATATCTACGGACCAGGTGCTTTTTTACAGAGAGGTTCCACGAATATAATGATTTCGATCCTAAATACGATTGCCTCTAAAAAGTCACCCATAGTAAACTTTCCTGCGGACATGGAAATCTGTTCTCAGTATGTTGGGGATATATCATATCTTTTCGTAGAGGCTGCATTGTATCCACATAAATTAGAACCGTTATATCAACCAGGAGGAATAAGATTCAAGCTCAGTACACTATCTGAAACAATTAGTCGATTATATCCACCCTTGGCAATAAGATTCATGGAGCCTCATACCATGAAACCAGAAGATCTACCAGGACAATGGTATGATGATAGTCTAGTTCAACAAACTTTCCCTCATGAATATACTTCACTGGAAATTGGTATCCCCCGTCATATCATGGCACAAGCACCAACACAATAAAAATCAAGAGGGAGGGACTCATTTGCAAACCGTAAAATACACGTGGTTTCTTTTTCAAGGTAATTATCGACGCCTTTTTGTAGGATTTCTGATTTTGACATTATCTAGTGTATTAGTAATAATCCCGCCGATTGCTATTGGAAAAATGATCGATTATGCATTTCCTTCAAAAAATATTAATACTATTACGGTTTATGCTTCTATTATTACGCTATCCCTTATTCTTAGTTTCGTCATGCAAATGTCCTCTAAGTATATTTTAGAAAACTTGATTGTTGACGTAGTAAAGTCGATGAAAGAAAGGATATTTCGTTTATATCAAACGAAGCATTTACATAAAGTTTTGGCTTTGGGCTTTGACGAACTATACCAACGGATAACCAACAGTACTCAAAAAGCAAAAGAAGATATTCTCTTGATAACGAAGGATTTTCTAGGGGTTTTTATTTCGGGTGTTCTTAGTTTGGTTGTTATAGGACGAATTGATATTTTGATTCCAGTTCTCTTTGTACTTGTATACATCCCGTACATTATGTTCAGAAGGTACCTTTTTAAGATAAAGGGACATAGTTTTCATGAGCAAGCGGAATCATATAGTTCAATTATACAATCTATCCGCGAAAATATACAAGGGATTCGATTGATTAAGGTTAACAGTAAAGAAGACGAAGAAATGAACTTATTTCAAAAGAAGCAAAAAAAGAATATTCGGATTCAAATAAATCACATTAATTTTTTTAGTCAACTAGTCATTCTTAATATCTTAGCTAATTTGATTCCAGAATGTATAGTGTATGCCTATTTAGGTGCCAAAGTCCATAACGGCTTCAACTCGATTGGAGACATTATTATTGTTATTGGCTTACTAGCGCAAATAAGATTGTTTATTTGGCAGATTTCTCGATTTAGTATCATGATGAAGGAATACCAAGTCCACCTAAATCGCATATATGAGATTGAAAATATTGAAGAAGAGCCATATAACATAGGTCAATGTGCTCGACCTATAGAGGGGCACATATCTTTCCAAAATATCACCTTTCGTTACCAAAATCAGATAGTTCTGGATAAATTATCACTGGATATTTTGCAAGGCCAGTCATTTGGTATAGTAGGATTGAGTGGAGCAGGGAAAACCACACTCGCTAATTTAGTGATTGGTCTTGAAAAACCTGAAAATGGTGTGATTTATCTGGATGGGATCCCATTGTCGCAATGGAATATTCAAGCTTTGCGACAGAATGTTTCTTTTATCACCCAGCAGCCTTATTTGCTTAATAGTTCCATTCGAAACAACTTAACCTACGGATTGGATGAAGCGACTGATGAGCAGATCTGGAACGCTCTTAAACGGGTAAATCTATATGAATTTGTAAATGAGATGGAAGATAAACTGGATACGGTTATCGGAGAACAAGGAATTCAGTTATCTGGCGGGCAAAAACAACGGCTTGTGATCAGTAGAGCATACTTACAACAATCTTCTATCGTTATCCTTGACGAGGCGACGGCTGCATTGGATTTGGAATCAGAACATCAAGTACAAATGGCTTTAAATGAATTAGCGAAAGGTTTAACGAGTATCGTTATCGCTCATCGGTTGTCAACGTTACATGACATGGATTGTATTGTCGTCATTCATAATGGCAAAGTTGTAGAGAAGGGATCCCATAAGGAACTAATTGGCAGTAATGGACATTACAAGTGCCTTTACTTGGAGCAATATCATTCAGTTAGCAGCAGTCTTGGGCAGCATAAGGAGCTGGTTCAGTGATGAGAAATAAAGTAATCCGTATTGTAGCCTTTATTGTTTTCTATCAATGCTTAACCATTTCATTTCCTTATTTCTCCGGATTTTTAATAGACCTCCTCATTCATAAAGATTGGGAGAAGTACAATTTATTTTTACTATTTTTTGCATTTATACCATTGTTTCAAGGTTTGTTAGAATGGCTAAAAGCAAAGGGTATCACAGTAATAAGTGAGGAGTATGCAGCATCTAAACGAACTGAGTTATTACGGAAATTATTTGCAGCGCCGATTACCTTTTTTTCGAATGCTAAAACAGGAGTTCTTTTAACAAAATTTACGGATGACATCAAACAGTATGTCGATCATATGAAGCTTAGATTTGAGCTTGTTGAACATGGATTTACTTTCGCACTAATCATCATTATTTTGGGGAGCAAAAGTTTAATGCTACTCTTATTGGTTTTAGCCTGCGGGTTAATTTTTATTATTCAGTCGAAAGTGATTGCACCATACATTCATTCTTTAAGTTCTACAACCATGCGTACTTTAGAGAATAGTAACGAGTATTTGCAAGAAAGGATCCAAATTATTCCCCTAACACGTATAACTGGCAAGTATTTATGGGAATTAGAAAGATATAAAGAGATTTTAAATGAAGAAGCAGTTAACCACAAGAAAATGAATCGAATTACTTTTTGGAATGAAACTACGTCCGCTCTTATACGTTCAATTATCACCGGAGTAATTTACCTGTTTTGTGGATGGTTACTGGTTCAGAATGCGATTTCATTGGGAGATATTGTATTATCCGTAGGCTATTACTTTATTCTGGTTGGGCTTTTAGCAAACACCTTGGAGTGGACTAAAAGAATAAAGAAGTATCAAATATCAAGGTTAAATGTTGAGGAGCTTGAATCGTTAGAGCCCGATACGTATCAGCACGGGAATTTATATGAATCAGCGGTGGAGAACATTGATTTCAATGAAGTTACGTTTAGTTATCCTGAAAAGCAGCCGGTATTAAGGGGAGTCTCCTTTAGCATGAAAAAAGGAGAAGTAACGGCAATAGTTGGCATTAGCGGAGGGGGGAAATCCACAATAGCCGAACTTATGTTAAAGCTATACCCGGTTCAATCTGGTACTATCACAATCAATTCAAAAAAAAATATTGAAGAAATGGATGGGAAAGTTTGGAGGGAGAATATAAGTTATGCATCCCAAGATATATTCTTCTTTACAAGAACGATAGAAGATAATTTATTGTACAGCAGTACAGAAGAAAATAAGGGGAAAATGCTTGAACTTTCCAAAGAAGTAGGTTTGCATAATATTATCGACAAACGAAAAGACGGATATTTGTCCGTAATGAATATCGGTGCAAATCACTTTTCGGGTGGACAAAAACAACGATTATCCCTAATACGAGCTCTATTAAAAGAAAAGCCTGCGATAAGAATCTTTGATGAACCTACTTCTGCCCTCGATTATTTATCGGAAACAGCCGTTATGAGGGAAATCTATAGAAATAAAGAAGATGCAATAACAGTGATTATTGCTCATCGATTGTCTACAATTCGCAATGCGGATCAAATTATTGTGTTACATGACGGAAAGATAGTGGAACGTGGTAACCACAAGGAGCTAATGCTCGAGGAAGGAATGTACTTCAATCTTTATAAACATGAAAATGCACAATGAGGGAATCACGCATCAATTAAACTGCATTTATTATTTAGGAGGATGGTACTTTTGAAGAACGGTTACTACTTATCGGCGTACTTACATATTGACCCTCTCTATCATTTTATAAATGTTCCAGCTAGACATGATCAAAACCTTTCACTCTTTTTAAAACAAGAGAATAAGATTACATTAGTTAAAACGTGGGAAATCGAAAGATTGACTGGAATAAAGCATTTTCATAAATCTTTCTTTGATAAAGCTCATGCAATGAGTGTGATTAATACTTTGCTTATGGAACTAAATATATCTTTAAATGATATTGTGGAAATATGGGGAACACCAGAAATTCAGACGGTAGATGATTACCACTCTTGTGAAGAATATCCGAATATATCATATCACAGTATCTCTCACTTATTTTCTTCTTTATTAATGGATACGGATCAATTCTATAATTCAACCATTATTAGTTTGGCTGTTGATGGAGGATCTGACTCTATCATTGATGAGCATGTTCGTCAGAATAAAAAGTATTACTGCGGATGTGTCTCAGTGAATGGGAAAGTCACAATTGTACCGATCGCTTCACCTGGTCATTTATGGTATTGGGCTAGTGAACATTTTAGGCTAAAAGAAGGTACGCTAATGGCACTAGCGACAGCGAGTACTAGTGAGTATTTCTATTATGATCAGGAATTGATTCTCATTGAAGACTGGAACTCAGCGGTGAATAAAAAAGCTCAAAATTCTATCGCCTTGGAATTCATTAAATCGCTTGAAACTAAGGTTAGCAGGCTAGTGGTTCAAGATCAAGATTTACTTTTTAACGGCTTTGATGAACGTTTTACAGAAGAAGAGAACAAAATAAGTATGGTTATGAAAATTATTCAAAAGCTTTCAAATCAAATTATGGAATATACTATCGATTCGATTATTCAAAAATTTCAAATTGATCCTAAGGAAAGTTACCTCAGTTTATCAGGAGGGTTTTCTCTCAATTGCCCAACGAATAGCCACTTGATGGGAAAATACCAATTTAAGGGGTTTATAGCTCCACCTTGTGTTAGTGATTGTGGCATGTCCATCGGAATAGGATTATACGCATTCTACAAAAAAAACGGCGGTCAAATCAACTTCAAACTCAGTCATGCCTATTATGGTAATACTGACTTGAGTCACAATGCAGTATTCGAAGATTCTAGATTTATACAGTATATTGAGGAAGTTTCGGAAATGGATCTTGAACAGATTTTCACGGACTTGGAAAGACAACCGGTTGTTTGGTTTAATGGATCGGCAGAAATTGGACCGCGTGCTTTAGGAAATAGGTCTTTGATTGGTGATCCACGTGTTGAGGAGACCAAGACTTTCTTAAATATTGTGAAACAGAGAGAATGGTGGAGGCCTGTTGCACCAATTGTTCTGGAAGAAGATGTGCATGACTGGTTTGAAAATGCTTATCGCTCCCCGTTCATGTTGCAGAATTTTTATGTCAATCAAATGAAGAGAATATTTATTCCGGCTATTTGCCATCTGGATGGATCCGCAAGGGTACAAACGTTAAATTCTGCAGATAATCCTGCATTGTATGAAGTAATCAAGCATTTTAAATCAAGAACGGGAATACCTATTTTATGTAATACCTCTTTAAATGATCGTGGAGAACCGATTATCGATACAGTCAGTGGTGCAATAAGCTTTGCATTGATCAAAGGGATTGAGGTTGCTTATATTAATGGAAAGCGAGTAAAACTCATAAATCATCAGTTATTTGAAAGAAAAAAAACACGTACGAGAAATGTAGATTTTGTCTACTATTCAGAGATAGAATACACTTTGGTAAACCCGTGGAAGATTCACAAAGAAACACTCGAAAATTATCTTAAAATGATTGAAGAAGGATTTATTCCTAGAGGGCTTTATGAACCGACAAATAAAAATGATGCAGAGAAAATAAAGAGAATTGTTAAATTCAGTTATAGATAATTGGAATGGTCTCTTTCCAATACACAAATGATATCTAATGAAGTTAGATTATTTGATTAACAATATAAGGGAGGGAATATGCTTGTAAAGTATTTCATCTCATCTAGTAAGCCATGGAATGATTCTCCTGTGTAATGGCTGGTAAGAATTGATATTTTCTAAATTGGAATTGAGAATGCAATATGGAAGTGTCGTATTATAGGTTTGAATTTCATGCAGTAAACAATATGAATAAAAGTGGGAATTAAGAAGTGTGTAGTTAGTTCGAATGTCCTCGAGTAAGCAGTCGAAAGGAGCCGAAGCAAATTGGTTAAAGTAACTATAGAAGAGGAAGAATGTTATAAGTGCGGATATTGTATGCTTTTTAGTTTATGTCCAGATAATGCAATAAGCCGTGATGACAATGATATTGCTTTAGCTAATAGTTTTTTTATTGAATCTGCTAAATGTACAGAATGTTTAGAGTGTGTTGCTATTAGTCCTTGTGATGCTTTCTTGATTGAACTTGAGAATGGGAAAAAAATTAAAAGAGCACCTATGTTTGATTTAAAAACAATTCCTAATTTGATACCTGTTATAAAAAACGAAAAAAATGCAAAAAGTGTTGAGAACACCTTCTTAAAAAAAGTTAACTATATAACCAATGAAGAATTTCCAAAAGTGGAATTTAATTATTTAACGTTACATTCTGATTTTAAAGACAATCATATAACTACTGATAGGTTAAAAATAATGTTGCTATGGGGTGGGAGTTTTGAGGTTCGTATAATAGGAGGAAATGATGAAAAGTATATTGAATCAAAAGGAGAGCAGACTTTTGTTATGATTCCGCCGACATATTCATTTGCTGTCAATGTGATGGGAAATCAACCAGTTGAAATTGTTGAGATTTGCATTACAAGGGAACTAATATCAGAGGAAGAAATACAGTCTGAGATGGACCAAAAATCTATCTGTAGAAAAGAAAGTGAAATTGTTTTTGAAGATGGGCCGATTTCTAAGTATGGCAAATATATAACTAGAAATGAAGTCGATTCATTGGATTTTCAGTATCTGGTTATGAAGCCTAATTCGGAAGACGCTCATGTTCATGATCATGAAGTTGAAATAATGCTACTTTGGGGAGGAGAACATGAGGTGTGGACTAAAGGAATTACCGGTACACAAATCTTTAAATCAAACGGCGAACAAACCTGTATTATGGTTCCTCCTGGTTATGCTCACGGTGTAAAAACTGCTAATGATCCCGTGAATATTGCTATTACCTATATACCTGCTATCGACAAATGGCCTTGAAAATATCAAAAAATATATGTCAAAAACGAAAAAGGTGATTAATTAAGTGCGAAATATCTTGGTTCAAATTAGAGGGAATGAAGATAAAGAGGATACCTATTCATTAGATTATTTATCATGCTATGAGAAGCCTTTAGGTATTGCATTAGATGGATTGTATGAGAATTCTTCAAGCTTGTTTTACATATATTTGAAACTATTTTCATCTTATAATACATCAATGGATCCAATAAACGGACTTTTTGAAATGGCTGAAATGATTTTACCGAAGATTGGTTTTATACTTCACAAGCATCAACCTAAGAATCCAAACGACATTCATGCAATAATTAAAAGTCAAATTGATATTAAAAGACCTGTTTTCGTTAGCGGCAATCAAAAAGAGATTCCTTATTCTATCTATTATAAAGATGAAGATTGGCCGCATTTGTATTTGATTTACGGATATGATGATGACAAAGAACTATATTTCATTATAGACGGAACACAGAATAGAAGAGACATCAGTCAGTATACTGATTTTGTCTTAGAATCAAACATTCTTCAAAAATCGTATACATCATTTGTTGAAACTTTTCACTCAGAGTTACTCTATTCAATTCAGACTATTAATCTTGTACCTAATCAATTTGATTGCTATAAAAAAATGCTAGAGGAAGCGGAAGTGTATATTAATAAACAACCTTTTAAAGAATTAGATATTATGAAAGGCTATTATGACAGAATTACCGAATTAACTGAAAATGAAATTCTTAGTTGCTATCAAAATTTATTGCAAATCATAAAAAATAAAAAAGTAATGTTTAATGAAATGATTAAAGTAATCAAGTTGAATGCTGGTAACACATATCATTATGGTGCGATAGAGGAGCTTTCAGTTGAGTTGTTTTCTTCATGGAATAAAGTAATAGTTAATTACATCATGAGTCTATACAGAAGAAAAAAACTTAATATCCAAGAAGTTTCATATTCCTCTATTAAGATAGAAAAAAAAATGAAAGATTTATTGATGTCAACAAAAATAATTAAATCATTAACTGAAACACCAAGTCAGTGGTTACTAGAAAACAATAAGGATTCAATAATAAAAATTAACAGCGAAAACTCCATGGAATTTAACTTTAGTACGAATAAAGTATATAACACATGGGTTAATGATGATTCTCCAAAAGCTTTTTTTAGGAATAATGAATTTGTTAAAGGGAATTTTGTATTTCAAACCATACTATCTTTTGATAATTTTTATAAAAATCCATTTTTTCATGGTGGCATTATTTTCAGGACCACTACTGGCATGCTTTATTTTTGGGGAGTACATTGTTCTAATACATTAATTCTTACTAAAATAGGTGAGAATACACCCATGATTATCAAACAGATAAATTCAAATGCAGTAAAATTACAGATAAAAAGAGTAAATAGGGATTATTATTTTGGTCACAGTGAAATAACAGAAGAAGAAATAAAAGAAATATACATGGCAAAAAAAATAGATGACATTTATTCACTCGGTTTAGGATGTAAAACTTGGGAGGAATCGAGTTTATTAACACTTCATTTTTCTAATATACAGCTTAATAAGCTTTGATGATTTAAAGATTATGGATAATTTTCTGTATGCACAAAATTATATAATATGAAAGTGGATTTAATATGAGGGATAAAAAATATAATATTGTAATAGTGGGGTACGGCGGTATGGGCAGTTATCACTGTCATTTGATTGAGCCAATTAAGCAGCTTTCTGTGTGCGGTGTATATGATATTGCAGATTATCGTAGAGAACTGGCTGAGACTAACGGATATAAAACTTACCATTGTTTTGACGCTGTTCTAGCTGATGAAACAGTAGATGTAATACTAATCGCTACTCCTAATGATGTCCATAAGGATATTGCAATTAATTCTCTACAGGCGGGCAAACATGTTATATGCGAAAAGCCAGTTACAATAAATAGTAGGGACTATTTGGAAAAATTAGAAGTTGCAAAAAGAGAAAACCTTGTGTTTACGGTTCACCAAAATCGCCGCTGGGATGAAGATTTCCTTATTGTTAAGGATTATGATAGAAAAAAAGAAATTGGGGGAAGTTTTTCATGTAGAATCTCGGGTTCATGGAGCTAACGGAATTCCAGGAGACTGGCGTCAGTTACTGGCTTTTGGGGGAGGAATGCTGTTGGATTGGGGGGTACATTGTGAAATCACGCTTATCGATATCCTCGGGACCGAGGCAGACGATGTAGTAGACCGTGTTC
>RCUF01000223.1_pt1 | contig 25965 bp, 29 predicted proteins | sample 2166311 | NCBI WGS metagenome assembly RCUF01 (sample SAMN09932608, study PRJNA488358) | compost metagenome | feature: garden; material: soil; isolation source: compost soil in 4-hydroxybenzonitrile-enriched culture | place: Germany: Experimental Botanical Garden Goettingen | collected 2016-01-27
ACGATTCGGTGCATGGCTGTGGTCTGAAGATCGTGAATGGTCATTGAAATGAGATGGAAATTATAAATATAGTATGCTAAAAATGAACTTATATTTTGGATAAAGCGTAAAATAAAGATAAGGGCCTGCGAGGTCTTTATCTTTTTTTTGTTGGACATGCATCGACAAAGATTTTTGTTATAGCGAAAATATTTAGCTAATATAATGAATAAGTTTCGATGCATGATACTTAGGACAGGAGCTGAGACGTTAATGAATTCTATTTGTGTATTTGCCGGGTCCAGACCTGGACATTCATCGGTATATGTTGAAGCGGCAGGCAAGCTGGGAGAAGCCATGGCTCGCCATCATATCCGTCTGATCTACGGTGGCTCCAGTAGGGGGCTGATGGGAAAAGTGGCGGATGGCATGCTGGCGGGTAACGGTCAGGTCACTGGCATTATGCCCACCCTGTTATTTGATGCAGAGATCATTCATCGGGGAGTTACCGAATTTATTGAGGTAGCAAGCATGCATGAGCGTAAAGCGGCAATGAGCGAGATGGCCGATGCGTTTATTGCCCTTCCGGGTGGCTTGGGAACCTTTGAAGAGCTGTTCGAGGTATTGTGCTGGGCGCAAATCGGCATTCATCGCAAGCCGATTGGGCTGCTGAATGTGAATGGATATTTTGACCCGTTAGTAGAAATGGTGCGTCATAGCGTGCAAGAAGGGTTTACCGGGGCTGAGCATCCAGCGTTATTAAGTATCTCTGCGGACCCGGACGAATTGCTACATATGTTAAAAAATAAAGCAGAGAACTTGAAATAAAGCGTTTTTCGTGCTTGCACAACTGATTGAGGCAAGGTTATGATAAGACCCATAATCAAATAGCGGACAGACAAGGTGCCTTTGCGGTTGAGCAAAGGGTAACAGGGAATCGGGTGCAAATCCCGAGCGGTCCCGCCACTGTAAGGAAGAGGATTTTTTAAAATGGTCACTCGTGAAAAACGGGGAAGACGAAAGAATCTGTTGATGCCAAGCCAGGAGACCTACCTTGATCTGTATGCACCGTTAACCTTCGCGGAGAGGATGGGTGTACGAAATCAGGAAATCAGGCACACGTTGCTTTTTCCATGTTGGTTAGAGGTTTGCGTGGATATGAACGTGCAGCAGCGTTTGAAGCGTAAACAGACAGGTGGAAAACAACGGCAGGCTGGAGGAAGACAAATAGTGTCTTCTTACGCTGTTTTTTCGTCTGATGAGAGATACGTACATAGAAACCCCATCCGGGCAGGATGGGGTTTTTTGAGTTACACGATGTGCATAAATCATTGAAATAGATAGGATAGCTACCCTGAAAAGGGTGAATAGGAGGAGCACGATGAGCCCATTAGGAAAATTGCTGGTGATTGGATTTGGACCAGGAGATATGGAACATATCACAAAACGGGCGCTGGATGCGCTGGCCGAAAGTGAGGTCATTATCGGCTACAATACCTACGTTGATTTGATCCGTCCGTTGTTGAACGGACAGGAGATTGTACGCACAGGGATGACAGAGGAAGTGAGCCGTGCGCAGGAGGCGGTTCGCCAAGCAGAGATGGGCAAGAAGGTAGCTGTCATTTCCAGTGGAGATGCAGGAGTCTATGGTATGGCAGGGCTGGTGTACGAAGTGCTGATGCAAAAAGGCTGGCGACGCGAGGACGGGGTTGAGGTAGAAGTCGTGCCGGGGATCTCGGCTATTCAGTCCTGTGCTTCACTGTTGGGGGCGCCAGTGATGCATGATGCTTGCACGATCAGTCTGAGTGATCATCTGACCCCATGGGAAACGATTGTGAAGCGTGTAGAAGCAGCGGCTTCGGCCGATTTTGTGATTGCATTATACAACCCGCGCAGTGGTCGGCGTACCCGCCAGATTGTGGAGACGCAGTCCATTTTGCTGCGTTACCGCGATCCGCAAACTCCAGTTGGGTTGGTGAAAAGTGCTTATCGTGAACGTCAGCAAGTTATTGTAACGACGCTGGAAGATATGCTGAATCATGACATCGGGATGCTGACGACTGTAATCATCGGCAATTCCTCGACAACGGTGTATGACGGCTTGATCGTGACTCCGCGCGGATATCAGCGCAAATACACGCTGGATGCGACCGAGCAAGCGCTCAAGCCACATCAGCGGCTCCGCACGGAAGCGGAGCCGTGGTCGCTGGGCGCACAAGAGGCTGCACCGCAGGCAGGCGCAGCCCCGACTACGCCCGCTGGACCCTCCGCGAGCGGCGCTGCGGTTGCGACGCAGGCACGCCCGCAAGCGATGGCTGCCGTGCAGGCAACGACCGCTGTGCAAACCGGCGCAGCAACCCCGGCATCGCTGGCGGCAGAGGCACTAAGCCGCCTCGCTGTCGGCGGCAAGTTGCCCGGCGCAGCCAACGCTCGCTGGAGCGGGCAAGCGCCTACCGCCGAGAGCACCGCCGGAACGTCAGCGGTGGCCGGAGCGGGGGCCCCGGCCGGGATGGCGACAGGCGGCTTTGGCAAGCCTGCGCTATTTGAGGTGGGCGTTTCCCCGGGTGTGGGAAACAAGAAGTTCACCGCTCGCCAGATGGCGCTGCTCGCCGAGGTAGCGGGTGATGACGGCGAGCTGGAATACACGCCAGATCATCAGATCGTGCTGCGCGTACCGTGTGCAGACCCCGAGGAACTGGTCGGACGGCTGCGGGATGAACGATTCATTGTCATGCCGATTGGCGATGTGTTTAAGGTAAAGGCGTGCGACTTCTGCAATATGGAGAAGGATGACGCTGTGCCTGTGGCTGAGCATCTACAGGTTGTACTTGGCGGATTACAGGCACCCAAGGAAACGAGCATTGCTTTGAATGGATGCGGTATGGCCTGCTATGGAGCGGTGCTGGAGGATATCGGCATCGTCTATCGCAAGGGTGGGTACGATCTCTTCCTCGGTGGCAAAAAATTCGGCCGCAATGCTCATGCCGCTCAGCCTGTAGCGGAAGGAATTCCGGGTGATCAAATTACGGACATTGTGGAGAACGTCATCGCTGAATATAAGGAAAAAGGGCATCCGAACGAGCGTTTTCATAAATTTTTTAAACGTGTAGGCGTCGTTGCGGGTTTCCGGCATGAAGATGCACCAGCAACGGTAGAAGTGAATGCGGTTTGTGGTGATTAATGGACTGAAGGCCTGATGAACTGGATACAAGCATATATATAAAATAGGGCGTCATGCAGGCTATCCCTATTAAAGAGGAGGAAAAAACAGCAGTGGATGCAATATTGTTAGTTGGACATGGAAGTCGGGACCCGGAGGGGAACCAGGAACTGCTGGAATTTGCACAGGCAGTGGCAGACCGGGTACCGGATATGTGCGTGGAAACCTGTTTCTTGGAGTTGGCACGTCCCAGCATTGCTGATGGGATGCAAACATGTGTGGAGAAAGGGGCGACGCGTGTCGTTCTCATTCCGATTATCTTGTTCGCAGCGGTACATGCCAAAATTGATATTCCGATGGCTATTGATCGGGCAAAAGCAAAATATCCGCAGGTGGAATTTGTATATGGACGCCCGATTGGCGTTCACGAGAAAATTGTCAGCATTCTGCAAAGCCGCTTAAAAGAGGCCCGTCCGGTTGCAGTTCCAGCGGGAATGAATAGCGCTGTAGAGGCATTTGCCGAGGTATCCGACGAAGAAACGGCGGTACTTGTGTTAGGACGCGGAAGTAGCGATCCAGATGCGAACAGTGACTTTTTCAAAATCACCCGTATGCTGTGGGAACAGCTTTCTTATACGTGGGTAGAGAGCAGCTTTATCGGTGTGACGCAGCCTTCTTTTCCCGATGGATTGGAGCGTTGTGTACGACTGGGGGCCAAAAAGATTATCGTGCTTCCCTATTTTCTGTTCACGGGTGTGCTGATTAAGCGCATCGGAGAAATGACCCAGGAATTTGCCGAGGCTCACCCTACATTACAAGTGGAAATGGGAGGATATTTTGGTTTCCATCCTCAACTGATTGAACTGGTACTGGAGCGAGCTAAGGAAGGCTTGTTCGGCAAGGTTACGGCCAATTGTGATAACTGCCAGTTCCGTCTGGAGGCGCAGGAGCACCACCATCATCACCACGACCATGACCACCATCACGATCATGAGCATCATCACCATCATCATGCACATGAGCACGATCATCATGATCACCATACACACAGCCACGATCACACTCATGAGCATGTCCATGCTCACAGCCATGATGACCATGATCAACATCACGAGCATTCACATACGCCATCTGTAGTGAATGGAAGCGGGCAGGTGAAGGGCTCATGATATTCATGCTATGTGGAACGAGCGATGCTCGGGAATTGGCGCTGCAAATCCGTGACAATGGCTTCAACGTATTGACCTCGGTTGTAACCGAAAGCGCGGCAGCCAGCTTGTCCGAAGCAGGGCTGGACGTACGTACAGGTCGAATGACAGCCGATGAAATGAGTGCAATGATTCGGGAGCAGGGAATACAGGCGGTTGTTGATGCCAGTCATCCTTTTGCAGAAGAAGCACATGCGAATGCAATGACAGCCGCTCGCGAATCCGGAGTTCCTTATATTCGCTACGAGCGGGCGGGACTGGTGTATGACAATCATCCATTGCTCCACATCGTGTCTTCCTATGAAGAGGCCGCATTAGAAGCGAAGCAACTCAAAGGCTCTGTCATGCTTACGACAGGCAGTAAGACGCTCGGCACGTTCACCAAGCATTTACTCGGAGACCCGGAGATTCGTCTGGTTGCACGCATGCTGCCGCGCTTGGACAATATGGAGAAATGCGGCGAACTGGGCATGGAGCAAAAGAATATTATTGCCATGCAGGGACCCTTTTCCCGCGAGATGAACGAAGCATTGTATAAGCACTATGGCACGACCGTGATGGTCACCAAGGAAAGCGGACGCACGGGAGCAGTGGATGAAAAGGTTCAATCTGCATTGGAGCTGGGGATTCACGTACTTTTGATTTCCAGGCCGGAAGTGGAATTTGGCACAGTATTTGATCATTTCGACGGAGTCATCGACGCACTGCGCACAGCAAAAGAGAAAACTTCAATTTGAGTTGAGCCTTACCCCTGCGAGTCCAGTCCATCAGGAACGACTTCTGGCATGTATTTAAAATATAGTCATCTTAAAACAGGTGTTTTTAAGAGGTATCTATGATTTTGTAGCAATGAATTGTCATTTTCCTAAACTATTTTCTAATTTTCCATAAGGGAGTGGTCGATACGATGGATTTTAAAACAGAATTCAAACCGCTAACGGTGCAGCCGCAGGAAATTGAGGGCAAAAGCTTCGAGATGATCACAGAAGAATTGGGAGAGCATCCTTTTACAGCAGAGCAATATCCCGTTGTACAGCGTGTCATTCATGCATCTGCTGATTTTGAGCTGGGCCGCAGCATGGTGTTTCATCCAAAGGCGATTGAAGCCGGGGTTGCAGCTATTCGCGCAGGACAGCAGGTAGTGGCGGATGTGCAGATGATTCAAGCGGGGCTGAGCAAGGATCGTATCCGTCAATTTGGCGGGGATGTGCATGTGTACATATCTGACCCTGACGTCATGGAAGAAGCGAAAAGACTGAATACGACACGCGCCATTATTTCGATGCGCAAAGCGATTCAGGCGGGCGAAGGTGGCATTTATGCCATTGGTAATGCGCCGACAGCGTTGCTGGAGTTGATCCGTCTGGTAAAAGAAGGAGCGGCTAAACCTGGACTGGTGATTGGCATGCCCGTCGGTTTCGTATCGGCAGCAGAATCCAAGGACGAGCTGCGCAAGCTGGATATTCCGTTCATTACGAATATTGGACGCAAGGGCGGCAGTACAATTGTCGTAGCAGCATTGAATGCGATCTCCTTAATGGCTGTCCGCTAGATGCGGTTGTCCGTTTGCTGTATCATGAAATGAATTAGAACATGATCAGCAGAAGAGGTTAAGGAGGAATTGGCATGGAAAAGGAAGCGGCGTCCGCCAACAGGCCCAAACGGATGAAAAGCGGTGAAGCTCCCGCGCCGGACAAGCCAATGCGGTCAGGCTTTACGACTGGAGCTTGTGCGGCTGCAGTGGCCAAAGGAGCGGTACAACTGCTCATCACGGGCATTCCACCGAAGGAAGCAGTGATATCGCTGCCCGCGGGATTCGATCATGCGTTTGAGCTGATCGAGCCTGTGTTGGACGCGGACGAAGCTTCCTGCACGACGATCAAAGACGGTGGCGATGACCCAGATGCCACGCATCAGGCGAAAATTATCGCCTCCGTTAGCTGGCGCGAGGAGCCGGGTATTGAGCTGGATGGCGGCATCGGCGTAGGGCGGGTAACGAAGCCCGGTCTGCCTGTGCCTGTCGGGGAAGCAGCGATTAATCCCGTGCCGCGACGGATGATTACGGAGGCTGTGACAGGCGTGCTTGAAGAGCACGGATCGGCCAAAGGTGTCCGTGTCGTCATCAGCGTACCGGACGGTGAAGAAATTGCCAAGAAAACGCTGAACGGACGGCTTGGCATTCTTGGCGGTATTTCCATACTAGGTACACGCGGTGTGGTCGTTCCGTTTTCCACGTCAGCTTATAAAGCCAGCGTCGTGCAGGCCATATCGGTTGCACAAGCGATGAACTGCCAGGAAATAGTCCTGACCACAGGCGGCAGCAGTGAAAAATATGCCATGCAAATGTACGATCAGCTGACGGAAGAGGCCTTTATTCAGATGGGGGATTTTGTCGGCTTTGCCATTAAGCATGGGAAACGACTGGGAATGAAAAAGATTATTCTCGTCGGTATGCCTGGCAAGCTGTCGAAGGTAGCTCAAGGTGTCATGATGGTTCACTCCAAGAGCGCTCCGGTGGATTTTGGTTTTTTGGCTGAGGTCGCGCGTGAAGCGGGGGTGGATGAGTCGCTTGCAGCGGCAGTGGCAGAGGCGAATACAGCTACGCAGGTGGCGGATATGATGACCGAAGCGAATGCGCTGAGCTTTTTTGAAAAGCTGTGTACCTATGGATGTCAGCATTGTCTGGACCATGCAGGTGGTGGAATTGTCGTGGAAATGGTACTGGTAACGATGAAGGGGAACGTGCTGGGGAGGGCGAGAGTCGGTGAGTAGAGTGATTCGTGTCATTGGTATCGGTGAAAATGGAGCGGCAGGTCTGTCGCAGGAGACGCTGGAGCACATTGAGCGTGCCGACCTGCTGGTTGGTGGAGAACGCCAGCTAGCCTTTTTCAAGGCATTCGCAGGGGAAAAACGAACATTAAAGAGCGGCTTATCTGCCGTGGTAGAAGAATTGGGACGGTTGCGCAAGGACAAGGATATTGTCGTGCTTGCGTCAGGCGATCCGCTTTTTTTTGGAATTGCAGGTTATTTGTCCGCCAAGCTGGGGGCTGAACATTTGGATATTTTGCCGCATATCAGCTCGGTTCAGCTGGCGTTTGCGCGTCTCGGTGAAAGCTGGCAGGATGCGGTGCTGGAAAGCGTACACGGCCGTCCGATGACCGGATTGGCGCAGCGGATTGACGGACAGAACAAGGTCGCACTGTTGACGGACGACCGCAATCATCCCGCCGCAGTCGCTGCCTATCTGCTGCATTATGGCATGACGGAATATGATGCCTTTGTCGGCGAGCATTTGGGCGGACCGGATGAGGCGTATCAGCATTATACGTTGGATGAGATGGCGCAGAGAACGTTCCAACCACTGAATGTGGTTATTTTGCGCCGCCGTAAGGGAGAAGACGTGCCTGCAATTCGCCGGGGATTTGGCTTCGAGGATGCGGAATTTCACCAGCGCAAGCCGGAAAAAGGACTGATCACGAAGCGTGAAGTACGCGTATTCAGCTTGTCCGAGCTGCGTCTGACCGAGCGAAGCATCGTATGGGATATCGGCGCAGGTTCCGGCTCTGTAGCGGTGGAATGTGCGCGGCTGGCCAAGTATGGGCAAGTATTTGCCATTGAGAAGAACGAAGGCGATCTGGCTAATGTCGAAGCAAATAAAATCAAATTCCGTACCGATTTCCCGGTTATTCATGCCAAAGCGCCTGCCGGAATGGAAGATCTGCCAGACCCGGATGCGGTGTTTATCGGTGGGAGCGGGGGAGAATTGGCCGAACTGATTCGTCTGTGTGCTTCCCGTCTGCGGAAGGATGGACGAATTGTAGTGAATGCTGCAACGATTGAGACGCTGCATGACGGGATGAAGGCGATGCAAGCAGCAGGTCTCGAAACTTCGGTGACGTTATTGCAAACAGCGCGCAGCAAGCCGATTTTGAATATGACTCGTTTTGACGGACTCAATCCGATATATGTTATTACAGGACAGCCGTCGGTGGACGTGGCTGACGAAGTAGCAGGGGAGTAAGCTGGTAATTCAAGAGGGGGAGAGAGACAGCATGAATACGGCAGCAACAGGAACACTTTACGGCGTAGGCGTGGGGCCGGGTGATCCCGAGCTGATTACGGTCAAGGCGTATCGCATGATTCAGGAATGTGCAGTTGTGGCTTATCCGAAGAAACGCCGGGGAGGTAAGTCGTATGCTCACGAAATCGTGGAGTTGTACGTCAACCCGGAGGAAAAGGAGATGCTGGGACTTATCTTTCCAATGACCAAGGACCCGGTTGTACTGGAGCGTGAGTGGAACAAAACGGTGGTTGCTTGCTGGGAGGCACTGAGCCAAGGCAAGGATGTAGCCTTTGTCACAGAGGGAGACCCTAATCTGTACAGTACCTTTATTCATTTGGCACGGCTCATGAAGGATCTCCATCCAGAGGTGCCGATTGTATCTATTCCGGGCATTTCGTCTGTGTTGGGAGCGGCGGCAGCGCTGGAATTGCCTTTGGCAGACGGAGATCAGCAGGTCGGTATTATTCCGGCTACGGATGATCGGGAAGCGATGAAGCGGGCGATTGAGAATCACGATACGGTCGTGTTTATCAAGGTTGCCAAGGTACTGGATTTGATTTTGGATGTGCTGGATGAACTCCATCTTGGGGACTGTGCATCAGTCATTACCAAGGTCACTTCTCCTTATGAAATGGTATGGCGCGACGCACGTGAGCTGCGCGGACAGGAGCTTGAATATTTGAGTTTAATGGTGGTGAGCAAATGACGTTGGAGCCCAAAGTGTATATCGTAGGAGCAGGTCCCGGCGACCCGGAGCTGATTACTGTCAAAGGCTCCCGGATTCTACGCACGGCCGATGTGGTATTGTACACGGATTCACTCGTAAACGACGAGCTGATTGCCACGGCCAAGCCAGAGGCGCAGGTACTGCAAAGCTCAGGCATGGATTTGGAGCGGCAGGTCGAGATTATGAGCGAGGCTGTGCAGGCTGGACGCAGTGTAGCTCGCGTACATACAGGTGATCCGGCAGTGTACGGTGCGATTTTGGAGCAAATGGTGTTGCTGAAGCAGCGCGGAGTAGCATACGAAATCGTACCAGGCGTCAGCTCGGTCTTTGCTTCTGCGGCGGTGCTGGGTGCAGAGCTAACTGTGCCTGACCTGACGCAGACGGTCATTCTGACGCGTGCCGAAGGCCGTACACCTGTACCGGATCGGGAAAAGCTGCGTGACTTGGCATCCCATCACTGTACAGTGGCACTGTTCCTCAGCGCAACGTTGGCAAAGAAAGTGGTCGTTGAGTTTTTGGCAGCAGGCTGGAGTGAGGACACACCTGTAGCGGTTGTGCAGCGCGCGACCTGGCCGGATCAAAAGATCGTACGCACGACGCTTGCTCAATTACCCGCCGATTTGCGTGCAGCAGGCATAACGATGCATGCCATGATTTTGGCAGGCTGGGCGCTCGATCCGGGACTGGTGGACAAGGACGCGCATCGTTCCAAGCTGTATGACAAGTCGTTCACCCATGGCTACCGGAAGGGAGTGAAGCCCGGTGAGTAATCCATTTGCCGCTGTGGCGATCACGAAGCATGGAGTGGAAATGGTTCGCAATTTGGGAGCCAGCTTTCCGGGCACGGATGTGTATTACATGTCCAAGTTTGAGCGTGGCGACGAGCAGCAGCGTGGCATTCAATTGTTCGAAGGCTCGGTCAAGCTGATTTTGCCGGATTTATTTAAACAATATAACGGTATTATTTTGTTTATATCTCTCGGTGCAGTGGTTCGTATGATTGCACCAATTTTGGTGGATAAAAAGGTAGACCCAGCGGTAGTTGTCATTGATGATCGTGGCGAGCATGTCATTAGCGTATTGTCTGGCCATTTGGGTGGCGCCAATGAATTGACCCGCCATGTAGCGGCTGTATTAGGCGCACGTGCTGTAATCACGACTGCATCGGACGTGCAGGGCACGATCCCGGTGGACATGTTTGGTCGGGAATTGGGTTGGGTGGTCGATAGCTTCGACAAGGCCACTCCTGTGAGTGCCGCTGTTGTGAACGAGGAGCCTGTTGCGCTCATACAAGAGACAGGCGAACGGAACTGGTGGCGTTATGACAAGCCTGTACCTGGACATATCAAGGTATATGCTTCGACGGCAGAAGCATTGCAAGAACCGTTTAACGCCGCGTTGGTCGTGAGTGACCGTTTATTGGAGCCGGAGGAAGAGGAGCAGCTTCTTTCTAATGGCGTGCTGTACCGTCCGAAAAGCTTGGTGCTCGGCATCGGCTGCAACCGTGGGACTGCATTGGAGGAGCTGGAGGCGGGTGTGCTGGACACCTTGCAAGAGCTGCGTTTGTCCGTGAAAAGCGTACGGAATATTGCCACCATTGATCTGAAAAAGGACGAAGAGGGCTTACTTGCCCTTTGCGCCAAATACGGTTGGGAACTGGTGACGTATACTCCGTCAGAGCTGAATACGGTGCAGCTTCCCAATCCATCGGAAACCGTCTTCAAATACACTGGCGCATATGGGGTCAGTGAACCTTCAGCCTTGTTGTCTTCTGGTGCAGACCATTGGCTGCTGGAGAAGAAAAAAAGCGGCAATATGACGCTGTCTGTAGCGCGGGTTTCCTATGACTGACGTCATGAAGCAGGCTGTACAGTCTGATCCGTCTGCTGCTACGCGCAGAAGCCGTATTGTTGTTGCTGGAACAGGCAGCGGCGCAGGCAAAACGACTGTTACCCTCGGGCTGATGAAGGCGTTCGCCGACAGCGGCCTGCGAGTGCAGGGTTTTAAATGCGGGCCGGATTATATCGATCCGACCTATCATACTGCCGCGACCGGGACCTCTTCCCGTAATCTGGATTCATGGATGACCTCACCGGATACGGTGCGTGAAATCTTTATCCGTGCTTCCGAAGGCGCGGATATTTCCGTGATTGAAGGCGTCATGGGGCTGTATGACGGCAAGGACCCGCTCAGCAACACCGGCTCGACCGCTGAGATCGCCATGCTGACGGAAAGCCCTGTATTGCTGGTGGTCGACGTGCGCAGTATGGCACGAAGCGCCGCCGCTATTGTGCTCGGCTTTCAGCGCTTGGAGCCCAAGCTGCGCATTGTGGGCGTAATTGTGAATCGCTGCGGTAGCCAAGGGCACTATGGCATCGTCAAAAAGGCGATTGAGCAGGAGTGCGGCATCCCCGTGCTCGGCTGGTTAAAGCGTGATGACGGGCTGGATATTCCTGAGCGTCATCTGGGTTTAGTACCCGCTGTGGAACGCGGCGAGCTGGAGCCGCTTTTCCAACGGGCGGCAGAGCTGATCCGCGCGGGTACGGATCTGGATGCACTGCGGGCATTGGCGGATTCGGCTCCGCCGTTGTCTCTGCCCGCACAACCGTTGTTTCCCCCGGATTGGCTTCCATCAGCAGGGCATGAAGCTGATACCGGGGAACGTCCCGTCATCGCCGTCGCCAGAGATGCGGCGTTCAATTTTTACTACCCGGAGAATATGGATTTGCTACGTCAGGCGGGAGCAGAGATTGTCTATTTCAGTCCGCTGGCGGGAGAACGCGTACCTGAGCAGGCAAGCGGCCTATATCTGGGCGGCGGTTTCCCCGAAGAGTTTGCCGCAGATATCGCTGCAAATACGGGCTTTTTGGAAGATATCCGCAACGCGGTAAGCCTGAATATGCCAGTATTCGCCGAATGCGGCGGTTATATGGTACTGGCACGGACACTTACGGATCGTATGGGGAATGCCTATCACATGGCCGGGGTTATTCCGTCGGACGTCCGCATGCAGGAGAAACGGGCTGCACTGGGATACCGGGAAGCAACCGCTTTGCAGGATTGCTTGCTGCTGGAGGCTGGAGAGACCATTCGGGGACATGAATTTCATTATTCTGTCATGCACTATGATGAATCATCCGCCCCCTACTCCTACGCCTATCAAACCAAGGGGATGCGTGGTCTCCAGAGCGAGGGTTATGCGAAAGGGAACCTTTTGGCAGCCTACACGCATGTTCATCTTGCATCTCTTCCCAAGGCGGCAGCACGCTGGGTAGAACAATGCCGGGCTTACGGTCAATAGGTTTGCAAACGAGTCCACTACTTCATATAAACGAAAAAAGCCGAGACCCCTAAAGGGCCCGGCTTTTCTAAATTCAATAGATTTAAACCTTACATAGTATGGAAGCGTATACATTACTTTTTTGGTGACTCGCTTACATGAGTTTTTTCAGCTGGGAAATCCTTCCCTGGCTCACGCCAAGCATGGAGGCAAGTTGCTTTTGTGAAGATGCTGGATGTTCTTCCATAAGCTCTCTCATTTTTTCCAAAATAACATCTGTGCGCTGATAAATTTTTTTCATATGCATATTTTGCTTAAGTGGAGGTGAATGGGTTTCAGTCGCTGTGACCGGAATTAAATCTTCCGTTTTCATCGAGGCCGCACATTCATCGCAGATAAACTGATCTTTAAAGTAGGTGTTGGTATCAACCGCACCGCAAAATATACAGTTAGTTGATTTGTACTTACGGAGCATGAGTGTCTGGTCTTCAATAAAAAACTCTAATGGATCGCCGATGTCAATCTCCATCGTCATGCGCAACTCTTTAGGAAGCACAATTCGCCCCAAGCTGTCCAAGGGCCGGGTCATTCCAGTCCTTTTCATTCATGCAACCTCCCCGGTTTTTTAAGATTTATAGAATGTATAAGGTTTGAGGCAATTCTTATCAATTCTATAACCGCAAGCATAAATTCTTACAAAAAGCGGCCCTTCATTGTTAATCAAGCATGGACGCACTTTTTTTCTTACGAGTATACCATAAACAGGCCGAATCGCCATCGTTCAGATTTATAAAGTTTGAATAAGTTTTAATAAGTTTATTGCGAGCGAACATATATGCTATAATCGTCTGCTAAAGGATTTAATAGGCCGTCTGTAGAATTATTTATATATGCCGTAGCTCGGACAATGATGGCGGTGTTATGGGAAATGGATAAGGGCCAAACGGAATTTTCTGAGCGTTTTGACCCCACAAACAAGAATAAATGACACGGGCCCCGCCTTTAAAGTCCTTATATACAAGTCAGGCAAGGAGGATTTATCATGGAAAAAAGAAAAGCATTGTTGTTAGGAGATTATTCGTATCCGGAGTTTCACCCGCTGCAAGGGGTGGACGAAGAGATTAGCCATATTTTACAGGATTGGATGACCGTACAGTGCAGTGAGAATCGTAAAATGCTGCTCAAGGAAAATCTAACCTCATTTGATCTATGTATCTCGTACTGCGATAGCCGCAAGGAGGTTCTGTCACCTCAACAAACAGCAGGATTGCTGTCTTATGTTAGTGGCGGGGGTGGATTGCTTGTGCTGCATAACGGAATCACATTGCAAGGACGGTATGAAATTGCACAGTTAATGGGGGCACGTTTCTTGCGACACCCGGCTGCGGGTCCACTTTCCTTCAAAGTAACGGAGCCGGATCATCCGATTATGGAAGGAATCGAGCCGTTCGAGATGCAAGAGGAGCCGTATCGTTTTGATTTTGATCCTTTCACTGAAAAAACACTACTGATGGAATATGAACACGAAGGCCAGTGGTGGCCGGCGGCATGGTCACTGTCCTATGGCTTGGGTCGGGTCGTCTATTTGATGCCTGGACATAATCAGCCAAGCTTCCAACACGAGGGATACCGCAAGCTGCTGCTTCAGGCTGCCAAGTGGGCTGGACGCTTTCCAGGTTAAACATAGATCATTCCATTCATTGAGGAAGGGGAGCTGCGAACTTTATGCGGCTCCCCTTTTCAGGTTATACTATAGGTAATCACAGGTAGGGGAGGATATATTATGAGCGATTTGTTCAAAAAAGCCATCTCATTGGGGTGGGGCCTCACCGTTGTCAGCAAAGAAAAGGTGGAGAAAGCCGTCGAGGATCTTGTAAACCGGGGAGAACTTGCGCCCTCGGAATCCAAAGCGCTGGTCGATCGTCTGATCGAACGAGGGGCAGAGGAACAGGGACAATTCAAAACAGTGATCCGCGAACAGGTTAGCCGCATTTTGCAGGAGCTGGAAGTCCCTACCGAAAACGATGTCACAAGTTTGGAGCAACGTGTGGCATTGTTGGAAAAACAGGTAGCGGAGCTGGAAAAAGAAAAGGCGGCGCTTACGGGTTCGAGCGACGCTGAAGAAGCGAACCGGCTGGATTAAAATGGCGGTTCGTATGAAGCACGCCGGTCGTTACCGGGAAATTGCCATGGCGCTGGCGCGTCATGGCTTTGGCTATATGGTGGAAGAAATGGGACTGTTCCAGCTGCTGTCATTGCCTCGCAAGTGGCTGACGAGAGAAACTCCCGAGTCCAAAACGCTAGGTGAACGGATTCGACTTGTGCTGGAGGATCTGGGGCCTGCATTCATCAAGCTTGGACAGTTGGCAAGCACACGTGCTGACCTGCTGCCGGAGCCTATTATCCGTGAGCTGGTTAAGCTTCAGGATCAGGTACCACCGTTTTCATCTGAAACGGCGCGTGGCATTCTGGAGCAAGAGCTGGACACGTCATTAGAGGACATACTGGTTCGTTTTGACGATGTTCCGCTGGCCGCTGCTTCGATCGGGCAAGTGCATCTGGGCAAGCTGCACAGCGGCGAAATGGTCGCCATTAAAATCCAGCGTCCTGGCGTTAATCGCATTATTCGGCGAGATTTGGACATTTTGCGGGAACTGACCGCTATGGCAGCCAAGCGCTGGGAGTGGGTAGAGCGATATCAGCTTCGCCAGATGGTGGAGGAGCTGGGGAGATCGCTCATTCAGGAGCTGGATTACAACCATGAAGCCCGTAATACAGAGAAGATTGCGCTCCAATTTGAGCAGGACCCACATATCTATATTCCGAAAATATACTGGGATCATACCTCTTCCCGTATACTGACTATGGAGTTTCTAGACGGAACTCACTTGGGTAGTCGTGAAGAGCTATTACGCCGTGGATATAACTTGAAAGAACTGGCGCAGCGGCTGGTGAACAGCATACTGCATCAAATTTTTATAGAGGGATTTTTTCATGCCGATCCCCATCCGGGGAATTTACTTGTTTTGAAAAATGGCAGTCTCGCTTATTTGGACTTTGGCATGACGGGAAGGTTGAGCGAAGAGATGAAGAATCATCTCGCTTCCCTCATTATTGCCCTGATGCGCAAAAATACCGATGCCATGGTTCGGTCTATCGAACGTTTGGGTCTGGTCGAACCGGACACCGACCTGAATGCGCTGCGTGCTGATCTGGACAAGATACGCGAAGATTACTCAGACGTTCCTTTCTCACAGATCAGTATTGGTGATGCTTTGAACGACCTATTTGGCGCAGCGCAGCGCCATCGGATTGGTTTGCCGTCGGACGTCCTGTTGCTAGGCAAGGCGTTGCTGACACTGGAGGGGGTCGTGGAGCACCTGGACCCCGATCTCAGTATTATCGCTTTGGCTGAGCCCTTTGGTAACAAGCTGTTGAAGGAACGCTTCAGCGGTCGTCGTATCCGAGGCAAGCTGCTGGGTGGTGCGACTGAGCTGGTGGAGACGCTGATGGAACTACCAGGACATGCGAGGCATTTGGCCTCGATTATCAGCAAGGGCAAGCTTAAGCTGGAGGTTACTGTGCCGGAGCTGGAAATGCTTCTGCGCAGGCTGGATCAGATCAGCAACCGCCTGTCATTCAGTATCGTGCTGTTAGCGTTCAGCATTATTATGGTCGGACTGATTATCGGTTCATCGCTGAATCATCAGGTGACCATGCTGTGGAATGTACCTGCCATTGAAATCGGCTTTGTTGTCGCTCTCTTAATGGTTGCCTTTTTACTATATTCCATTTTTAAATCGGGAAGATTCTAGATACTGACCAGAAAGGAAAACTTATGGATACACATAAGATGAATAATCTCCAAATTGCAGATGTGCCATGGCACCGCCTGACTACTCCTTATGGTAGGGGCACGGAGTTGCCACAATTGATATCCAACGGGGAGTACGCAGCAATTGCTAATCTGATAGAGCATCAAGGCACATTGTGGCAGGTTACGCCATGGGTGTTACTTTTCTTATTGCGTAATATGCATATGAGAAATTCGGATGATATCACGCGGAGTGAGTTGGAACTGTACCATGCGGTTGTTAGAACATTGGACATGGAAAACGCACAAGAGGATTCACAGAAGTCTGTAGAATCCCTAACCATGCTGCTGGACGAAAAATATCTATGGCCGGCAGACAGCGATCCAGAAGAAGATGAACTGGAGTGGGAAGAGGAAGAAGCACGCGGTTATGATCCGGTAGCTTTTTGGAGTTATTATGACTATAGTTATCGATTATTGAAGCAAGCACTGCCTGACTTTGAAAGCTTACTCCAGCAGCATGCGGACTCTGAGATTGCTGAATCCCTATCGGAGCTTGTACAGAAATTGCGAAAATTTTAAACATAAGAAAACGAATCAAATGAGCTATGACAGGAAACTAATCTTTTGCTAAGGAGTGATTTTAGTGGCAAAAAAATTAACTGATCTACATCGAATACGTCTCTTAAATCTCCTTCGTGATATTGGGTTTGAACCATCAAAAGTTACTATAGAAAATAAACAGGGGGAAACTGAGGTTATTGATTTAGAGTCCCCGTTACCGAAAGGGTTGCAAGCTGTTTTAAATTCCCGAGGCAGCCTAAGTAAGGAGCAATTACTTGAGATCGAAGAGAGTGTTAAACAATCCAGAGAGGATTGGGATTAGATGGGGTATTTATTTGATACGAATGCAGCTATTGCCCTTCATAGACTTGACTCATCTTTGGATAGAGTAATACGACAAGCTGAGAAAGACAAAGAGAATATTTTCTTTTCTGTTATAACTCAGTCCGAGTTTATAGCCGGGTTGCCCACTGATACTGCCTTAGATTCAATACCTTTTCTTGGCGGGGAATTTATTGCAGTTAATTCAGATATCGCAGTTAAAGCGGGGCGTATCAGAAGAGAACAAAAAGATAAGTTTGCAAGAAAGCTCAAGACTCCAGATGCATTGATTCTTGCGACAGCTATTATAAACCAATTGGTACTGGTTACGGCGGATCAAGATCTACAGTTCGCGGAGTCTGAGTATGAAGTTAAGGTGATAAACTTTAGCAGGTTAGAATCTTAGAAATTGCGAAAATTTTAATTATAAGAAAACGAAATAAGATGAAGATAATGATCGATATTTCAAGGAAATAGATGATTTCTTTCTGTAAACAGCCTTTTAACTCATTCGTCTCTGCGAATCCCTTACGTTATAATGATGGACTGAATGTAACGGACCGGGTTCGTTTGAGAGAGACGAGCTGAATGATAGGAGAGCCTTGGCGATTGGCCGCTGGACGGAGACCCGAAACACACGGGGTGCGAGTCAACACGCTACTCTCCGTAAATATAGGAGGCTGGAACGAGACAGTATGAATCTTAGACAACAATGGTTCGGTAATATCCGGGCCGATATACTTGCGGGCATGACCGTGGCGCTAGCACTAATTCCCGAGGCGATTGCCTTCTCGATCATTGCGGGGGTCAATCCCATGGTCGGACTGTACGCCTCCATCTCGATGGCAATTGTCATCTCTTTTGCAGGTGGACGTCCGGCGATGATCTCGGCAGCGACCGGGGCCGTAGCTGTACTGGTCGTTGGCCTAGTGAAGGATCATGGCGTGGAGTATCTGTTTGCAGCTACCATTTTGGCAGGAATCATTCAAGTGCTGCTGGGTGTTTTGAAAATAGGTCGCTTTATCAGCTTTATTTCGCAGCCGGTTATGACCGGATTTGTGAATGCACTGGCGATCCTCGTCTTTATGGCGCAACTCACCCACTTTCATGGAGCTAATTGGATCATGTACGCGATGGTAGCGGGGACGCTGCTCATTGTGTATATTTTACCGAGATTTGTGAAAAGCATTCCTGCTCCATTGACGGCAATCATCATCATGACGATCATTACGTATGTATTTGGATTGAATGTGAAAACGGTAGGAGATATCGGTACGCTAACCAGCTCGCTGCCTTCATTCCATTTGCCGCAAATTGAGTGGTCGTGGCATACTTTGCGGATTTTGCTGCCGTATTCCTTTACGATGGCACTGGTTGGACTGCTGGAATCGCTGCTGACAGCCAGTATTTTGGATGAAATGACCGAAACGAAGAGCAATAAAAACCGGGAAGCCCGCGGGCAAGGGATTGCCAACTTTGTAAATGGCTTTTTTGGTGGTATGGGTGGTTGTGCCATGATCGGACAATCCGTCATTAATGTCAGCTCAGGTGGAAGAGGGCGTTTGTCCACTTTTACGGCTGGGGTATTCTTGGCCTTTCTGCTGCTCGTGCTTGGCGGGGTTGTAAAGGAAGTGCCAATGGGTGCATTGGTAGGAGTCATGTTTATGGTGTGTATCGGAACCGTAGACTGGAAATCGCTCCGAAACATTGCCAAGGTACCCAAGGCGGACACGTTTATTATGGTGGTCACGGTGATCATTGTGGTGGCTACGCATGATTTGTCCAAGGGCGTGATCGTAGGCGTACTGCTGAGTGCTCTGCATTTTGGCTGGAAAATGGCTAAAATTCGCATCAGCGCAACGGAGAACAACGACGAAAAGGTGTACCATGTCAGGGGTCCGATGTTTTTTGCTTCAACGACTCATTTTGTCGATCATTTCGAACCTTCGGATGATCCAGAACGTGTCGTGGTGGACTTCAGTCATTCTCATATTTGGGATCACTCCGCAGTTACTGCCATCGGCAAGGTGTTGCAAAAGTATACGAAATCCGGCAAATCCATCACCCTGCGGGGATTAAATGAGGAGAGCCGTTTAATTGTAGAGAAGCTCGGCGGCCCTCTTGTTACCGAGCCGCTCGTGTGATGAATCGTATAGCATAAATCAAAGCTTGAAATGAAATTTATTCATTTCAAGCTTTTTTTATTTATTTCTGAAATAAAGTAACACTTTTCTTCCTGAACCATAAATAAATATGACAAATTTTCATCAAAGTATTGACGTAATAATTGGGCAGGAATACAATCGTTGTTATTAAGCAGAGCAAGTACATAGGAATAATTGAAAATCGAAAGGTATACACATATGAACTTAGACTGGGAGTTTATTGTAGAGAGCTTGCCGTTATATGGAGAAGCTATGTGGTTGACGTTGAAGATCGCCTTTTTTGCTATTCTATTTTCATTAGTCGTCGGTTTGCTGTGCAGCACAGTACTGTATTACAAGGTAAGGGGAATTAGCGGCATCGTTGTTGCCTATATTGAGCTTTCCCGAAATACGCCGCTGCTTGTACAGTTATATTTTCTGTATTACGGGTTTACGAAAATAGGTCTGCATATGAGCGAAATGACGTGTGCCATCGTGGGCATGACCTTTTTGGGCGGGGGTTATATGGCTGAGGCGTTCCGTGGGGGAATGGAAGCAGTGAGCAAAACCCAGACGGAATCCGGGCTGAGTCTCGGACTGTCCAAGATACAACTGGCGAGATATGTTATTTTGCCACAGGCTTTTGCCATCAGTGTTCCGTCTCTGGGAGCGAATGCGATTTTTCTGCTCAAGGAGACTTCCATTGTTGGCGCCATTGCTTTATTAGATCTGATGAATGTGGCAAAAGACCTGATCGGCATGTACTACAAAACGACAGAATCGCTAATTCTGCTGGTATTGGCATATCTCGTCCTGCTGTTACCTTTGTCGATACTGCTGACGTGGGTGGAAAGGAAGGTGAGATATGCTGAATTCGGGGATTAATGTGCTCTTTGAAGGTTCCAATTTCGAGCGTCTATTAGGGGGATTACTGGTTACGCTGGAGATTGCGTTACTTTCCATTATTATCGGTACTCTACTAGGCATTTTGATGGGGTTGCTGCGCACCTTAAAATCAAGACCGATTCGGTTTGTGCTGAAATTATATTTGGAGACATTCCGCATTATTCCAATTCTGGTGTGGTTGTATGTTGTATATTTTGGATTTACTCCTTTGTTGAATGTGAATATCAGCGGGGAATTGACAGCAATTATCGTATTCAGCCTGTGGGGAGCGGCCGAGATTGGTGACATCGTTCGTGGTGCATTGGAATCACTGCCCAAGCATCAGGTGGAATCCGGGCAAGCATTGGGTCTGACATATGGACAGTTATACCGCTATGTGCTCATTCCCCAGGCGGTGCGCCGAATGCTTCCCGGTTCTATTAATCTGGCGACACGGATGATCAAAACCACTTCATTAGTGGTGCTGATCGGTGTAGTGGAAGTGGTCAAGGTCGGGCAGCAGATTATTGAGCTTGGTGTAATCAAGGCGCCCTCGGCATCCTTCTGGGTGTATGGCTTTATTTTCATATTGTATTTTCTCGTATGCTATCCGTTATCCAGACTTTCCAAAAGATTTGAACGCAGATGGCAAAATTAGCAGGATGGGGTGGATGTCATGGGAGAGGCTGTGGAGGTTTTACTCGAAATTCGAGGGCTGCACAAAAGCTTCGAAGACCGAAAAGTACTGCAACAGATTAATCTGGACGTAACGAAAGGGGAAGTCGTGGTCGTTCTCGGTCCTTCGGGATGTGGAAAAAGCACGCTCCTCCGATGTCTCAATGGTCTGGAACCAGTCCAGAGTGGAGAAATCCGTTATAGAGGGCAGGACCTGACGGATAAGAAAGTGAATTGGCGTGAGGTGCGGCAGCATATCGGAATGGTGTTCCAGAACTACGAGCTGTTTCCGCATATGACGGTCTTAGAAAATATATTGCTCGGCCCGCTTAAAGTTCAGCGGAGAAACAAGCAGGAGGCACTTGAGCAAGCGGAGCAGCTATTGGAGCGAGTGGGTCTGCTGGATCGCAAAGATGCGTATCCGAGACAATTATCAGGTGGGCAAAAGCAACGGATTGCCATTGTGCGCGCCCTGTGTATGAACCCAGAAATTATGCTCTTTGATGAAGTCACCGCATCCTTGGACCCGGAAATGGTCAGAGAGGTACTGGATGTCATGCGAGAGCTGGCACAGCAGGGCATGACCATGATTATCGTGACGCATGAAATGGGATTTGCCAAGTCGGTAGGGGATCGTATCGTTTTTATGGATCAAGGACAGATATGCGAAATGACTACGCCACAGCAATTTTTTACCCAACCGGAAACAGAGCGTGCCCAGCACTTTCTGGATATATTTCAGTACGAAACGATATAAACAGGGGGATGAATACAGATGAGAAAAGGAATGAAGTTCACGACGTTATTACTGGCTTTGAGCTTGCTGATTGTTGGTTTGGCGGGATGTGCAGGAGGCGGAAATACCAACGGTAGTTCAGGCTCGGCTAAATTTGCTTCGATTGAGGACATTAAAAAGAATGGCAAGATTCGAATAGGTGTATTTGCAGATAAGCCGCCTTTTGGCTACGTGGATTCGGAAGGGAAGAATCAAGGCTTTGACGTCTATATTGCGAAGCGGTTTGCCAAAGATCTCTTGGGTGACGAGTCCAAGGTGGAATTTGTTCTGGTGGATGCTGCCAGCCGGGTCGCCTATTTGGAATCCAACAAGGTAGATATCATCATGGCTAACTTTACGGTGACGGATGAGCGTAAAGAAAAAGTCGATTTTGCCAACCCGTATATGAAATTATCCTTTGGCATTGTGTCACCTGATAGCGCTCCAATCACCACGATTGACCAATTGAAGAATTCGGATCAGAAGCTGATTGTCGCAAAGGGAACAACGGCTGAAACCTATTTCACGAAAAATTACCCTGACATCAAGCTGCTTAAATTCGATCAATATACAGAAATCTTCTCAGCCCTCAAAGACAAACGCGGCGCCGCCATTGCCAACGATAATACAGAGCTGATCGCCTGGGCAAAGGCCAACCCTGGCTTTACCGTAACCATCCCGGCCTTTGGTGGTCAAGATACGATTGCACCCGCAGTAGCAAAGGGAAATAAGGAGTTGTTAGACTGGATCAACAATGAGCTGGCTACATTAGGCAAGGAAAACTTTGTGCATCAAGCCTACAAGGACACACTGACCTCTGTTTACGGAGAAGGCTTTACAGATCAACTGGTCGTAGAGGGCGGCAAAGTGGATTAATCATAGTATAAGTTGTTGTTTTACTATAAAGAAGCGTTGGGCTTGCTGTCCCAACGCTTCTTTCATATGGGGAAAGGGAGCACGGGCAACTACTTATTTAGTCATGGAGATGTCCGCGAGGCCAATAGTAATCTTCATTCTCATGTTATAGTTTCACTGTTTCTCCATTCCATCTTCGGGGATGTATTCTATAATATCAGCAAGAGTAATACTCCTTGAAAATCTTCGTTGATAGGCAATTCTGTTCAAAGCATCCAGGATATGGACAAGTGTTTCTAATTCAAGTCTTTTGGTTTTGCCATTTACCATATCTATTACAGTAGCCGGACGTATTTTTGCTTCTACGGCCAGTTTATTTCGGGAAATATCAAGTTCTTCTAAAATATCGCCAAGTTTAAAATGATATCTCTCATGAATATTCATGATAAAAAATACTCCTTTATCAGTATAGATTCTAGTTACACGTACTCTGAAATAATGATAACGATTATGCTAAACAACAAGGGAAAAAATATCCCTGCCAGGGGCAGAGATATAAGGTGCAGCGACTATTCTGTGAATGTATCAGTGTTTCTCTGATTCATCCTCAGGTATATATTCGAGAACATCATGTAGGGTTAATGGACGACCAGAGAGCCGAATCAGTGTTTCCATCACGGTATTAAATGTTTTAAATTCGATTCGCTTGGATGTATTGTTACACATCTCATAGATGGTATTAGGCCTGATTTTTGCCTCACGAGCGAGAGCGTTTTTAGTAATCCCGATTTCTCGAAGTAATTCTTCAAGTTTAAAAACAATTCCCATACATACACCTCATTATAGAAATTTAAATAGAAATAGGATTAACTATTGAAGTTTATCTTTAAAGGATATAAAATAACTACAAAGGTTAATCTTGAAAAGTTATAAAATTTACAAATCTAATCTTTAGTAAAGACCGATTTAATAGATGTGAAGGGAGCTAAATCTAAATGAACAAAAGTAATTTTGAAAAAGTAAGTGTCATTCTTGGTCCCTGTGATCTTCCGCATATGTATGAGCTTTTTGAAGGCTATCTGATCAAGGACCGTTACGTCATGATGATCGACAATAGCGTGCTTACTCTTCGACATGTAAAAAAGGAAAAGCATTATTCGCATCTATATGTTGATGGTGACACGGGAGGAATCACTCTTGCAAGACATGTACAACGTGAAGACATAGATGTGATTACTGAGTTGGTCGAACGATTGCGCAACATGGATGCATTAAGTTTTCTTACAGATGAATTGTTATGGAACACATGTCGGGAAGATATAGACTTTGATTTAGTTCGGAATAAAGGACTATGAAAATGGCGAACGTAAATCTGATTCGAATTTTTGTTCTCGTTTTACTTATATAATGTAACACAGAAGCGTAAAAGGGTGAAATGAACACTGCCGTAATAAAGATACATACTCCCCCAAAAGCTCTTGCATGCTAGTAGACTTCATTATATAATCTTAAATGATAATGAGAATCATAATCATTAATAACAGTCTTTAGGTGCATGCTCCCAATATGAGCCTAAGTGAATAGGATGGTGATGTGCACATGGCTAAAGCAGATGTGGCAACTGCCAGAAGACAGCTTCGGAGTCCAAACAAGGTAACTCGCAGACGAGCTTTGAGAACGATCAAAGCTGCGAAACGCGCGAAGTAGCAGGTTCCAAGTTAACTGCAAATGGCAATACCAGTGTCAAATTTTTCAGTCTCCTCGTTTTGATATTGCACCTGCTTTCCTGATGGTGGTACACAGGAAGGCAGGTGCCTTTTTTTATAGATATAAAAAAGCGCCAGGCGGGTATCGAACCGTTCTGGCGCATTATTTGGAGATAAAAAAAACCAAACTCAAAATGAACATAAAAACGGAGTAGACGGAATAGTGCTGTACAAGCGAAGCGATCGCTTTAAAAGCTTTCCGTAGGAAAGCGCGCTTCGGAAGCATCACCTCCCCGGATTACTACTCTATAAAAGGCTTTGTTCAAGAAATCCGGTGGCGGTGGCGATGGGAAGCACTATCCGACTGCGTAGTGGCACAATATGAAACTTTTAAATTCGGTTTTATTACAAAAACTACATTTATTTCTTTTGTGCAAACAGCCATTCAATCATATCCTGATTTTGCAGAGCCGGAACCCAGGAGAAGTGTCCCGTAGGTTTGATAATCTCTGCTTCGTATTCAGTGAAGTGAATGAGGTTTCCGTTTTGTGCTTTAATGGCAGCGACCATTTCTTGCGAGTTTTTAGGACTTACTGTGGTGTCGTCTGCAGCATGGAAGGCCCAAATAGGAACGTTTTTCAATACCTCGACGTGTGTAGGTTCAACAGGCGCGTACATGTTAACGGCTTTTTCATAGTTGGTCAAACCGGCAATCGGCACACCTGCGGCGAACAAGTCCAGATTTTTTTCCAACAATCTCCACGTTCCCATGGCTCCTTGAGAAATACCAACAATATAGATTCGGTTGGTATCGATCGGGTATTTTAACGCCGTATCACGTACCAAATCGGCTACAGCGCTGTTGCGTGGCTCATCCGCCCAAATGAATTTATGCTCCAGGTCAATCGGGCTTTGTGGAGCGATGACGAAGGATGGGTGTTTGGCTTGCTGCTCAGGAGAAGCCCAAGTGACAGCACCAGCATTCGCTAACAGGTTGACTCCGTTTCCATCACCGCGTTCGCCGTTTCCGTGCAGAAACACAACCAGAGGGTAGGTTTTGTCGGGCTCTACTTTAGGTTCAAATGTAAAGTAGTTCAGCTTGAAGCCTTCTTTATTTTCAAAGGTGATTTTTTGGAAATCGTCCACGATCGGTGTAATTTTATCCGTTGCTTTTACAGTCTGTGTAGAGGCTGGGATGACTGTTTTCTTTGAAGTTGCAATATCTTTCTTTTGACTAATCGTATAATTCATCGTGTTGATGCGGTTAACTGCGCTTGTTGCATCGTAAGTAAGGGTACTTGCATTTTTATCTTGCGTATCCATCTCAATCACGACATATTTACCATGAGTACTGCGGTTGGTGATGGCTCCAGTATCATTGGTATATACACCGGTTACGGTTCTGTCTGTATATACATCATTGAGTACAGATTGAACCTGAAAGCTGGACGTGGATAAGGATGCCCCGTCAATATTGGTGCTGTATTTCAGTACAACAGCAAAAACGACTTCACCCAAAGGCTGTACCTGAGTAAGTAGGGTAGCCTGTGGCGCTGGGACATCGGCTGCTGCGGCAGAGCTGGAGGATGGGAAAAAGATCGTAAGCATGAACACGAAAGATAATAAAACAAGGGCAAAACGTCTTCTTTGCATGAGATTAATCTCCTTTGGTGTCATTTTTTAAAGCGCTTACTACATGTTCGGGATGGTTGACTGTATGCTGTGGAATTCATACAAATCAAAAAAAGGCAAACTCCGGGTACACGTGTGTACTCGGGTTTTGCCTTTTCAGTAACAATCCCACTTGAA
>RCUF01000225.1_pt1 | contig 25848 bp, 29 predicted proteins | sample 2166311 | NCBI WGS metagenome assembly RCUF01 (sample SAMN09932608, study PRJNA488358) | compost metagenome | feature: garden; material: soil; isolation source: compost soil in 4-hydroxybenzonitrile-enriched culture | place: Germany: Experimental Botanical Garden Goettingen | collected 2016-01-27
CTCTTCACTTACAAAATCGCATTCGCGATCAACATATCAAACTTCCGGATATCTACACCTTTATGTAATTTCACTTTAATATGACCTGCGCGTGTCCACAATTCAACCTCTGCGGTGGTGTCCAGGAATCCGCCTGCGTTTTCTGTAGACCACATATTAATAGAAGAGTACGGTAGGGAATAAATCTCGATCTTCTTACCTGTTATTCCTTGCGAGTCTCTAACAATCAGTCTTTTGCTCGTAAAAATGGCAATATCCCGAAAGGTTTTATACGCAGCTACGGGTACTTCTCCATTTACTAATATGGAGTTAACATCTTGCGGGATTGGGCACTCCGATACTAATACCCATTCCAGAATATTTTGAGTCTCTGCCATTCTTTTACCCTCCAAATTATATTATTTGATAAGATAAATGATTCGACATTATCTTCCAAATTCCTTCCTCCACAATTCCTGTTACAGTATTGCCTGCCTATTTATCTGTAGTTGAATTTTCACCCTCAATCTGCTGATCTACCTCATCAATTTCGTTCTGTTTTATTGCGCCTTCACCGAAGAAATCGACTAATTTATCCTTTGCCCGCTGCTTAACTACAGAATCGATACTCAGCGCCACACGTGTTGCGGCGAACAACAATACACCTAGATCATCCCCATATCCTGCAACCGGAACAAGGTCTGGAATAGCATCCACTGGAAATATCAAATAACCAAGTCCGCCATAAATGATAGCCTTATCTCTGAGAGAAGTGTTTGGACTTTCAAGCGCATAATACAGCGTCAGCCCGCTATACACTACCTTTTGTCCGGCTTTAATAGCATTCTTTTTCAGCTTGGTCCAAAATCCTTCCTCAGAATAATGCTTAACGTACTTTGTTTCTTCACTCATTGGTTAATCCCTTCCTTTCCTTTGAAGGTCACTATTCGCTAATTCACTTATTCCCACTTATGCTTTTCATAATCGGCTTCAACATTTCTTGCTTATCCTTACTCCATGTATTCCAATCATCCAACAATAATCCGCCTGTATCACCACTATTAGGGTTTAGACTCCAATACGTCCAATAAAGATTATTTTCCTGAATATAAGAGACCAGCTTGCGCTGCCATTTGCCTTCTAATGATTTGGTGTCCACAGCGCGTCCGCCAAACTCTCCAACAAGCACTGGGGCAATGCCTTGCTTGCTAATATAGCCCCAGTATTTATCCCACAGCGCCGGTAAATTATTTGGAAAATTTGAGGCATTAAACCAGGATTGATGATGTACTCCCGGTCCGTAATCATGTGCAGAATAAACTAAGCGATTAGGTACATTTAATTTTACAGGATAATCCGCTACCCCTTGCAAATTACCTCCCCACCAGTAATCACCGCTAGAATTTTTAACATTGGCAGAGACACCCTCAACAATAATTAACCAATCCCCGTTTACCTTTAGAATCTCATTCCCCGCTCGTTGTGCGGCCAGACGCCAATCCGTCTGCTTATCCCCAGTTCCCCACGATGCTCTACCATGAGGCTCATTATGAAGGTCTGCACCAATCACAATTCCATTTCCTTTATAGCGTTTGGCCAGCATCACCCAATCATCAATCCAGCGTTTCTCTGTATAGGAGGATGTATACCACAGCTCTGATTGACTGTTGGCATCCGGACGATGACGGTCCAAAATAATCTTAAAACCACGCTTGCCCGCTTCTTTAATGAAATAATCCATAATTTGAAGAGGCGTTTTATTTTTCAGGTTTGGATTTTTATTAAAATCAATTCCGTTTGCTGCAGATCCCTTGTCAAACATTTGGTTACTGTACGGAAGTCGTATTAAGTTGTAGCCTTGCTCTTTTGCTTGATCCAGCATCTCCTCCATGTTTCGTGTCCATAGTCCATGCGGAGCATAATTTGCCGTTTCAAAGCCGAACCAATTCAGTCCGTTCCAGGCAACAGGCTTACCCGAGTGATCTAAAATTTGCGAGCCTTTCGTATAGTAATAATCTTTATTGGCTGCAGCTGCTGATGGCGATACCTTTAGCATCATACTGCATACAACGGCAACCACTAACCCTAATATCGCAAATTTTCTATTGATATTCATATGCTATTGCTCAACTCCCTGCTAGCGTAATTATTCAAAATTTAAATAGTTGTTTTCCGTAACATAAATCACAGTTACAATATAAGTGATATGGATTATTATCCTATTCTAATTGCAATAATGAAAGAGAAGAAATCAAAAATTAGGAGGAGCTTATGGGCAGACTAGTTCATTTTGAAATCCATGTGAATGATATGGAGCGCGCGAAAAAATTTTATGGTGAGGTTTTTGAGTGGACATTTGAGGATTGGAGCAGCTATGCCGGAATGCCTTATTTCGGTGCAGTGACGGGCAAAGATTCTGAAATGGGAATCAATGGAGCTTTGATGCAGCGTCAAGGTGCTGCCCCGGAGCCAGGAACTGCCTTGAATGGTTACGCATGTACCATGGGGGTAGCGGATTATGATGCCACTGAAGCTAAAATACTGAATAACGGAGGTACGCTTGCAATGCCTAAATATGCGTTACCCGGAATGGCATGGCAGGGATACTACATGGATACCGAAGGAAATATTTTTGGTATTCATCAGCCGGATGAGAATGCGAAGTAGCTTGAATAGATCTTCTTAAAAAATCGGGTGCTGTCTCTTTATAAGAGAAGCACCCGATAACACCAATCATACTCCTATTTCCCGCATTCTCGCCGTGACTCTTTTCATCCTGTCGTCAATATCTGTCCCGCTGAATTTCTGTAGCAGCAATTCGCTCACTATTCTCCCATCGCGCATAAACATAATACGCTCCGTTCTCGCTGCAATTTTTGCGTCATGCGTCACGAGCATAACCGAAGTACCCTCCGAGTTGATTTCGGACAAGATGTCCATAATCTCCTCCGCAGACTTTGAGTTAAGTGCGCCCGTCGGCTCGTCGCCGAATATAATTTGCGGATGACTCATAAGAGCACGGCATATTCCCGCACGCTGAAGCTGTCCTCCCGAAACCTGTGTAATATCACGTTGTTCCAACTCCGCAATGCCCACCCTTTTCATAAGCGCTCTTGCTCTTTCGGTAATCTCCGCTACATTTTTTCTGTTATCACGCATAGAAGGAAGCATGATGTTGTCAAGGATATTCAAGTTTTTTAGAAAAGTCGGCTGTTGAAAAATAAATCCCATACTGGTTCTGCGTATGTCGGCGTACTCATTTTCCTTAAGTGCGGTTAAATCCCTGCCGTCAAAAGCAACCCTTCCACCGTCAAGGCCGTCCATTCCGCTCAATGCAAACATCAGTGTCGATTTTCCCGAGCCTGAAGGTCCCATAACGGATACGAACTCGCCTTCGTCGATTTGGATGGACACTCCATCGAGAGCATTGTGTTTTTCATCGCCGTCGCCGAAAGATTTTACGAGGTTTTCACCAATAATAATCTTCTTCATAAGCTACTCCTTTATATTCCCGGAAATTTTGATTTGTCCCACGCCCGATATGCCTGTATGGGTTGCAATAAGTACCGAGCATACCATCATCAGCGGACAAAGCAGATATGCCGAGACGGGATTGACTACAAAATGAAACGAAGACGCTCCAAACGAGGCGATAACCGCACCTGCAAGCACCTCTCCTAGCGTATTTGCCAGAAGCGTTCCAAGAACAATACCAACAATCAGAACGAATACCGAACGCGACACATACTGCGACTTTATATCAGAATTTGTAAACCCGAGTGCCTTCATGACGGCAATGGAATATCCGTTCTTTGCAACAAGCATTTTCATGAATAGCAGTGTAACTAGTATCGTTATGATCAGAGCAATAACAATTGCAGCAAATGAAGCCTTTCCGACGGAGCTGATTGTCGAGCCGAATGTCTGCTTAATGTATTCATCGATGCTCGTAACCTTTGCATAATCAAAGCGGTTCGCATACTCCGAAATCTTGCCGGGAGCCTGTGATTTATCCGAAAGCTTCGCTGAGATAATGGACCACATAATATCTGAAGAATTGTCGGTGAAAACAGCCTTTGCGGTTTTGCCGCCGTTGGTGACATCGGAATAAATACCGCATACCGTGAAATTTCTATCCTTGCCGTCAATTACGAGTGTAATGCCATCCCCGACCTTTTTGCCCCATTCATCGGCATTTATAGCGGAAAGCGCAATCTCGTCTTCTGCAGCAGGCGCTCTTCCCTTGGAATACGCTACCGGAAATATGGAATGATCACCAAGCTCAATTTTCAGCCTTTCCTCCGAGCCATTCTCCGTTTTTGCTTTGAACGTTTTGGTCGTCAGCACAACGTATTGGGAAATGGATTTATCACTCTCCATCACCGTTGCAATCTCCGCTGCTTTCTCGGCAATACGGTCGGTCTGCTGAATATCAATGCGCAGATCGGAGCTGCCTATCCCCATATAGGTGCTGAAACTCTTCGAAGAAATCGTATGGTGCAAGTTCTGAGGAACCATCATGATAAACGTCGAAATCACAAGCACCAGAAGCATGGTGACGTAAAGTCTTTTTCTTGCTAGAACATCTTTGACACCCAGAAATATATTCGTGCTGAACAATCTGTTTGTACTCAGGCGAAAATACTTTGCACCCGCTGATTTCTCCTGCGAGGAACCAAAACATATAGCTTCCGTAGGGGATATTTTCCGAAAACGCCTCAGCACGCCGCTTACATTCGCAACAATAGCGAGGAATACAAGCAGTACGCCGATGATTCCGAACAGTAAGGCCGCAAAGGAATTGTTGCTTTCCCCCATATACAGCCGTATATTTTCCAGAAGCATACCTCTGAACACAAACGAAAGGACAAATCCGAGCATACAGCCGGCCGCCGCAATCGCCGCGTATTTCGCAAGATAAATCTTTTTGATGTCGGAGACTCGTAGTCCTAATGCTTTCATAACACCGATTTCACGGTAATCGTCTTCGATCTTCGCGAGGAGCGTAAAGCGTATGCACATAAATGCGATAGCAACCACAAGCGCGCTTACAAGAAGAATAATGGCAATCATCAGTCCGTCGGACATAGCATTCATCATTTTAAATAGCGGGTATGTAATCGTCGGTCCGTTGGCCTCAAGCCCTGCGGAGGTATAAGCGGTCTCGAATGCACCAAGCTCGGACAAGTCCTTGAGCCTGAACTCGATCAGATATTCTATGCTTCCGGAATTTTTTAATTCCGTATAGTCATGTTCGCTCACCAGAAATCGCTTTGACGAGGCTAGCAGTGAATTCATTTGTGAATCGCGCAGGAATCCCGCAACGGTAAATTCCTTTCCCGATACGACAGCCTTGTCACCGACCTGCGCCATGCCGTCCTTCATATAGCTTATAGGAACATAAAGCTCCCCGTCGGATGCATGAATGACTTCTCCTTCAAGGTCAAGTAGATAATCAAATGTACCGCTTTGGGTACTGAAGCCGTTATCCTGAACACTATCTGCCAGTGAGCTTTCCCCGATTACAATCTGCGCTCCATCTATATTGAGAAATTCAAGGGTCTGAAATTCATCCACATTGCTGTTCTGCTGCGCGAAAGCCGCTAGCCGATCTTTATCCATAGCACCCGAATGCATCTGCATAAAATGCGGGGTTTTGGCTTGTGTCATTAACTGATCAATCGCACCGGATAAATTAACGATAAGCACAGCTGCGAGGGAGACCAGCATCGCCGCGGCAGCAATAAATATCAGGGTTGTTAGCGATATGAGCTTGCTTTTGGCTAGGTCATTACGGATGATCCTGTAATACATAAGTCACCTCCAGCTTTTTAACCGATCTTAAGTTATACAGAATGACCGAGGTCACACATAACAAAAGCCCGGCGATGATAATGAGAAATCCAGTTCCTCTGCCTTTGCCCGCGCCAATAATCCTTCCCACACTGTCAGCAAGCAGACCCCCGTCAACCAGCAAAGGTGTAAATACATAATCCGCAAGCACACCCGAAAGCGCATAAGCGGCAACAAAGCCAAGCTGTGAAATGATTCCAATAAGTGCCCACGCTCTGCCCTGAACGGCATTATTAATGTTGATGCGTACCAGATAATCCAGGCTTGTATTGACAAATGGCAGCATAGCAAAAAAGAGAAATCCTGATATACAGATCAGCACAATATTTTCCCGAGCTATTCATAGCTGCTTCCATCTTCTCCGCCAAACATCCTCATAACGCTCATAAGACTTCCACTTTCGGCTCCGAGCAGCCTTTCTACATTGCAGATAAAAGCCAGCATTCGTGAAGCGCGCTCCTCGTTCGTCATTGCAACCATATCATCATCAAACACGGTATTGGCATAGATCACAACCATCTCCATGCATTCATACGGATACGGCGTGCTGAACATTCCCTGCTCAATGCCCTCAAGGATGATTTCCGTTAGGATCGACGGAACACCTTGGATGATGACCTTGTGTATCTTTTGATGCATAAGCGCATTCTGCGGCTTATGGATATGATCCATAATTTCCTGACTGCTTCCACCGCTTATGTTTAGTGCCATAACAGCCCGGATTATGCGCTCGATGACAGGAATGCTCTTATCTTCGGCGACCTCCTGCGCCGCGCTTAATATCCGGACATTATACCGCTCAATCAGTGCGTCCATAATATCCTCTTTCGACTTGAAGTGATAATACAGCGTTCCCCGCGCGATTCCGACCTTTGCGAGAATATCGTTAGTACTTGTGCCATCAAAGCCCTTCTGACCGAAAAGCTCATCCGCCGCGTCAAGTATTTCATTTTTGCGTTCTTCAGCTTCCTTTACCGTTCTCATTATCTATTACATCCTTTCGAATAGACCGACTGTCTGTCGGTTATATATTAGCATACAGCCTCTCAGCTATCAAGTGGCAGAAATACAAAAAAACGCTCCTTTTGTAAATGGCGCTTGTCGCTTCCAATTAACTAAGGAACGGTAATTATGTTCAGCACATTTCCTCTAAGCCTGATCTGCTTTTAATGATGATTCTTTTATGACCCTTCAGTTCGATCAGGCCTTCCTCCTGCAGTACTGCGAGCTTTCTACTCAGAGTCTCCTGACTCATTCCGATCTGTGAGGCGAGATCCCCTTTCGACATATTCAGAAGAACCTCTTGACTCCCCTCTGATAGTTCAAGCAATGCCCTCGCCAATCGCTGAGACACCGTACTTAAGCTGATGGTTTCAATGAGGTTTTCCGCCTTTTCCAGCCGTCGGCTCAATTCATCCAGCACCTTAAAAGCAATGGATGGATATTTTGCCATCAGCTCTTTTAGCTTTGTCCCCTGAATCACGCACATAGTCGATGCTTCCAGCACCTGTGCGTTATCGGTCAACGGCAGGGAGCTGAACAGAGAGAGCTCCCCGATGAATTCGCCAGGTCCGATCACCCGAATGACCTGTTCCCTGCCATTTACGTTAAGTCTGGATATTTTCACCCTGCCTGTGTACACGACGAACAGCGTGCCACCTTGATTACCCGCCATGTATACCATATCGTGCTTCTCAAAGGTCTGCGAAGAAGCGATGTGGGCAATTTCCAGCATTTCTTCACGGCTCAAGCTTCCGAATATCGGCACGCTTTCGATACAGTTTGCATGACTCCCATAATGACCACAGCTATTCACTTATAGCCCTCCCCTTATGATCATGAATGTTCCCTTTGGATTTTCCATATTCGAGCAAGCGGATCGCATTCAGGATGACCAGCAGCACCGAGCCTTCATGCACCAGCATCCCGAAGGACAGGTTCACCGTTTTGATGAGCACGCCGGCTAACAGCAGCACTACCACCACCAGTGCAAAATAGATGTTCTGCTTCATGTTGCGCACGGTCGCCCGGCTTAAGCCAATCGCATAGGACAGCTTACCAACCTCCGCCGACATCAGCACCACATCGGCGGTTTCCATAGCGACATCGGTTCCAACACCGCCGATAGCAATTCCCAGGCTCGCAGAAGCGAGCGCCGGTGCGTCGTTGACCCCGTCGCCAACCATGGCGATCGTTCCGTGTTCTTTCTCCAGCTCGGCAAGAATCCTTACTTTGTCATCGGGTAAAAGCTCGCTGTAATAATCATCCAGGCCGATTTCATCGGCGACCGACTTTGCAGCTCTTCGATTATCCCCGGTCAGCATAACCACCTTTTTTACGCCCTGTGATTTAAGGCTGGCAATTAAAGCTCCCGCGTCCTCCCGGATGCTATCAGCTATGGAAATTATACCATTAATGCCATCCTTATTGCCGACGATGACCACGGTCTGTCCCTGTTCCTCCTCAATTCTAAGATCATCCTCATAGCTTGTCACGCTGATCCCGTTGCTTTCGAACAGCTTTCGGTTGCCGATGTAATATACCTCGCCGTGAAGACTGAATATAAGACCCTGACCTGTGATGATTTGCATATTTTCAGGCACTTGCGTGATAACGCCAAACCTCTCCTCTGCCTTTACGATGATAGCTTTACCAAGGGGGTGCTCCGAATAGGATTCACCGATGGCGGCAATTCTCAGCAATTCGTTTTCATCTGTTTTGTACGCTTTTACCCGGGTCACACCGGGGTTTCCGACCGTTATAGTACCTGTCTTGTCAAACGCGACCACATGAATAGTCCCCAGTTTCTCCATGATTTCGCCGCTCTTTACAAGAACTCCGTGCTTTGCACCGTTGCCAATACCAGCGACAATGGAAACCGGGGTAGATATTACAAGTGCGCCAGGGCATGCGATCACGAGAAGAGTTAACGCGAGCTCAATATCTCTTGTGACCAAGTATAGAACCACTGCCAAAAGAATGATAATCGGCGTATAATAGCGGGAAAATTTTTCAAGGAATTTCTGTGTTTTCGCCTTTTTATCCTGCGCCTCCTCAACCATCTGCAAAATCCTTGCAAAGGTTGTGTCATCACCAACCCTGTCCGAACGGATCACAAGATATCCTGATTCGACAATAGTCCCTGAAAATACCGTTTCTTCCACACCGCGGTTCACGGGAACAGATTCCCCGGTAATCGTTGCCTGATTGACATAGGCGGAGCCTTCAACGACCGTACCGTCAACTGATATTTTCTCTCCGGGCTTCACAATCACCAGATCACCCTGTGCTACTTCATCGGGTTCGATAAATGTCTCGATGCCGTTTCTTTTTACTCTGGTTGTGTTAGGAGCCAGATCAAGCAGCGCCTTGATGGAGGATCTTGTTTTTTCTATTGTTCTTACTTCCAGATAATCCCCGAGCATAAACAGAAAGGTGACAGCCGCAGCTTCCCAATATTCTCCGATAAGGAGCGCTCCGATCACTGCAAGGGTCACCAAAGCGTCAATACCTACGATTCTGTACCTTAAAGCGCCAACCGCTTTTTTGAAAATCGGGGCCCCTGCGATGATTGTAGTCATAAGCATTAGAATGATCGTAATCGCTTCATGCCCCACCAGCTTCTTTAGCATGAAGGACATCGCGGCTAAAATTCCGGATACCCATATGATTTGGCCTTTAGTCAGTTTTAACATGAGCCGATGCCCCTTTCCGCTTTATTTTTCCGATAAAATCTTGTAGCCCAATTTTCCTATTTTGCCTTTAAGCTCCTCTGAAGAAACCAGGCTCTCGTCGTAAGTAACCTTGACCCTCGAGGTATTAAATAGCACCTCGGACTTTGTGACACCCGCCGTTTTCTTCATTGCTCCCTCGATTTTCGCGATGCAGCTTGGACAGGATACGGTCTCCAATTGATACGTTTTGTTTGTCATGATTATTGCCTCCCTTTAATTTGTAAGCTCAGTATATTAGGAAAGGGGTAAAGATTCTTTGACCTGGATCAAAAACAAATCATTTATTGATACTTCAGACCATTACGCTATCGGTATCACTCGGTTAACAAGCAAAAAATCAAAAAAAGCACTGCATCCCAGTATGACTAGGAACAGTGCTTTTAAGTTCCAATTCTCTTTACCCCTTGTATGCCTTCCGTAAATCCGCAAGATCAATTTTTTTCATTTTAAGAGATGCTTTCGTTACTCTCTCAATTTGCTCTGGCGTACCCCTGCTCATCATCTCGTCCATCTCATTCGGGACAATCTGCCAGGATAGGCCATACTTATCTTTCAGCCAGCCGCATTGCTCGGCTTCAGGAACAGCGGAGAGCTGTTCCCAATAGTGATCGATCTCTTCTTGTGTATCGCAATACACCATTAATGAGATGGCCTCGTTAAAACTAAAATGATGCTCCTGCGCGCTGTCCATTGCCGAAAACCACTGATTCTCCAGCATGAAATCGGAAAACATGACTGTACCTTCTTTATCAGGCCCCATGCCCTTAGAGTAGCGAGCAATATGACCTTGCTTTGAGTTGTTAAATACTGATAAATAAAAATGAAGCGCTTCCTCCGCCTTGCCGCATTTATCGCCGACAAACATAAAAGAAGGAATTATCGCAGGCCGCTCCTCACCTTCCGGGTTGGTAAGAATCAACTGCCACGTTAAACCATATTTATCCTGAATCCATCCATACCTCTCACTGAACGGATACTTATCAAGCGGCATTAATGCTATGCCACCTTCAGATAATTTGTTCCAAACCTCATTTATTTTCTTATCTGCGTCTTTTTCCCTCGATGGGTCAAAATTAACCATGAAAGACACTGACGGATTGAACTTGAAAAAAGGCCCTGCACTGATTGCCATGAACTTCTGCCCCCATATTTCAAAAGAGACAACATCACATTGACCTGAGGGTGTGTCATAGAGAGCTGTTACATTCGTAATTTTTGAGTCCGGGAAAATGGAAGCGTAAAACTCTGCTGCTTCTTTTGCCTCCTTATCGTACCATAAATGCGGAACAATCATTTGATTGGCTTCTACCATAAGCTATACCTCCTCAGTTGAGGTTTGCGGGCAAGGCCCACATCACCTATGAAAATATTTTGTAGTCTTCAGCAACCGTACTTGTACATTTTACACCAAAATCGAGCTGGTTAAACAGTTTTCGCTGACCTATGCCTTGCCCCAAAATCCGACGTTCTTTTTATCAAAATAACACCATTGTTCCATCCGGCTTTTCACAGGAGGGTTACTCTATTATTCTGTATAAACCAGCTGCTTACTCTCAGAATCCCAGCGCCATGCTAAATCACCATGCAGTCGCAGACCGCCATACCACTCATCTATCTCCTTAATCTTCATCCAATCCTTTACACCCGCCGCTACTTCCCTTCCTACTTCCGTCAATGCAACAACGCATTCATTAAAGGAGGGGTCCCCTTTCTTTCGATAATCAGGAAATGAATAGAGACCTTGTATCTCTAATAAAGCATTCGGTCGTTCCGACAGATTCCTTAATCGATACCAAAATTCCAGATCACCCATTCCTAGTACACTTATTCGGTTCCCTATTTCCTTAAACAACTCCAGCGGAGTACTCACTCCATCCCGAACGAGTTCCAAGGTTGTCTGCTCTACAATACCCAACCCGTTCATTGTGGAGGGCAGACGAGATAAATGTAGTTCAAGAGCTGCTTGAGCAAAAGGCAATGCCGATGTGTCTTCATGCAAAATATCAACATGCCGCGTAATATCAGGGGAAGTGTACGCCTCCCAAATTTTCCGGCCAGTCTCCAGTTCCTTCCGCCCGATCCGTTGCCACGTGCCTGACAACTTTTCCAGCTGCTTCGTTGTTAACTGTCCCAATCCCCTAAATAAATCAATCCCTGGATAGTTGCCTATACACAGCAGATTTAGTTTTGTATGACCCAGCGTCTGAGCTGAGAACCAGTGCAGTAAAAAGCTTAACATGAGCTGATCGAATAAATCGTGCTCAAACCATAACACTACTTCATCGTACTTATGGAAGTTATGAAGAACCTGCTCCTGGGACTTGCAATTTGATATATAGTCTTCTGGTGGAATACCTAAAGTTCTCTCCAAATATTCCGATCTGGACGGACTCTGATGGTGCTCACTCATTTCAAGGAATACCGGACCTACCGGATACACTTCTCTCCAGACCAGAATATCTCCGCGAATATTCCCTTCCTTCAGCTTGTCACCGATATGATCTCCGTTTACTATATGTAGCACCGCTTCTCCTCCTTCGTAAATTTCGTTGAACACAGATATAAAGTCGGTGACAAGCATCGACGATCTCAGCTTATTTCGAGCATCGAACAACCGTTTTTTAAGCACAGAGGGAGATACCCCCAGGTAGCTTGATATTTCTTTGATAGAGTACCCTTGAAAATAAAATAGCTGAACTGCCAGCTTTAAACGATCAGATAAACCCTCGACAGATTGATGAAGCTTCTGGTGCCATTCCCTTCTTTCTGCGATAAGCTCTACATCGAATTCCTCAGCATCCATTGCGATATCTTCATCCAGCGGCATCATCGCAGGTTTCTTACGGCGAAGAATACGATAACATTTACGCTCGACAATAATTTTAAACCATCCAGGGAACGCTTCCGTCTCCTGCAGCTTATCAAGATTAGCAAAAGCCTCCGTGAACGCTTCCTGAACGGCATCCTCCGCCAGACACCAATCATCTAACTTGGCATATGCCACTGAAAATGCCATTCCGCTAAAATGCTGCACTAGCTGCTCCCATGCAATTTGATCGCCTTGTCGAGCTCCTTCAATCCATTGCCGCACCCCTTGCACCTCCTCTGTATGCAGATACTATTTACAAAGTGCCGATAGCGTTGCAAAAGGTTACTTGGTTTATATTAAGGATAATAGTAACGACTTTATCGTTACTTGTGATACGTTTCTCCAGCCTAGAAAGGCTGAACCCCCACTCTGTGAGCGGGGGTTCAGTATGAAGGAGAGGGCGAGTCCAACCCCTGCCGAAGACAACGCCACATAGGTGGCGCTTCGGTGAGTGTAGTTACGGTTTTGATATTACCCGATCCTCATTTTATTTAGTGCTTATGCTTAGTCTGAGTAGGACTTGTATTTGCTAAAATCGGTAGCATTTTCTCGCCTTTCTCCATGAAAGAATTGCATTGGCCGCACACCGGCTGAGCCAAAAAAACGAAGTTATCCCTCATCCATCCGTTGCACTTTTTATTAGTGCATGACCATATAGTTGTCATTTCCTCTGGAAGATCATTCATTGGTCTTTTACGTGAATTGTACAAGTAACATCCCTCTTTCTCACCTGGAATAAGAAAAAAGACCCCAACACTATGGCTGGGGCCTTGTAACAGAAGTCTTACAGTTTAACAACATTCTCGGCTTGTGGACCGCGATTACCTTGCACTACGTTAAATTCAACGCGTTGACCTTCGTCCAACGATTTAAAGCCGTCGCCAACAATTGCACTGAAATGCACGAATACGTCGTTCCCGCCTTCAACCTCGATGAAACCAAATCCTTTTTCTGCATTAAACCATTTTACTGTTCCTGTTTCCATAATTAATTACCTCCACATTTTCATTTTTAATTGAATTCAAAATTTCAAAAAAAATCACATATTGTACAAGGTTATAGTATTAAAATCATAACCCTCTACAATATGTGACTTCAGGTCGAAATTCCAATAATCTAACTATAACACATTTGGAACTGGTTTACAACTCTCTTTCATCCCCGTCCATTATTTGCTTGAAGCAGCCTACTGCAATATACAGAAAAAAGCCACTAATATCTAGTGACTCTCCCCAATACCTTTTCATATTTAGCTAAATGTATCCTATTCGAGCTTACCGCCTTCAACTACAAGCTCATCGGTATAACCCTCGCCATAAACCTCATTTAATGTTTCTTTATATGCTTGGTGAATAAACTGTTCTTTACCCAGGTTATCAAGCTCGGTATTAATCCAGTTTAGTAGCTCTGTGTTCCCCTTGGCCACTGCTGGAGCGATCGTGTCTTGGCCGCCAAAGGCTGGAATACTAACCGTGAAACCGGGATTGGACTTAGCCCATGCGATCAACTCTGTATTATCATTTGCAATTGCTGCACCGCGTCCATCTTTGAGCGCAGCGAAAATTTCCGTATACTGGTCAAATTTGAGCAGCTCGATTTCCGGGTATTCTTTTGTAAAATAAGTTTCTGCTGTCGTACCCTTAGCTACAATTAATCGCTGACCTTTTTCTTTTAGCTGATCTATCGAAGTAATAGGCGCACTATCCGGTGACACAATTCCAAAGGACAGCTTCATATATGGATTGGCAAAATCAACTTTTTCCTTTCTCTCGTCGGTTACTGTAAAATTAGCCATTATAATATCGACTTTGTTGGATTCCAAATAAGCTACACGGCTGGCTGCATCCACAAGTACGAATTCAACCTTCGATTCATCACCAAGGAGGTCTTTTGTAAATCGTTTGGCTATATAAACGTCAAAACCCTGATTCTTACCGTCAGAATCTACATAACCAAATGGCGGTTTATCAGCAAATACCCCAATCTTGATCTTGCCATTCTTTTTAATCTGCTCGATTGAATTAAATTTGGACCTGGATTCCCCGTTACTTCCGGAGCCTCCGCAAGCGGTTAATCCCATCAATAGCAAGCTCATGATCAAGAATAAAACTAATATGTTTCTGCTCTTCTTCATTCCTCTTCATCCCCTGTTTCTATAATTTTTCGTACTGAAATATATCCAGAAAGTGCTGTGCACGCTCTGTCTCTGGCCGGGTAAAAAATTGCGCCGCCGCCCTAATTTCACAAATTTTGCCCTGATCCATAAAGACAATAAAATCCCCTACGGATTTCGCAAATCCCATCTCATGCGTCACAATGATCATCGTCATCCCCTGGTTGGCGAGCTCTTGTATTACATCAAGTACTTCCCTGACCATTTCGGGATCAAGCGATGCTGTCACTTCATCAAATAAAATAATGTCCGGATTCATACATAAAGCTCTGACAATCGCAATTCGCTGCTTCTGCCCCCCGGATAGCTGTCGTGGATAGGCATCCTTACGATCAAGCAAACCGACCCGATCAAGTAATTGTTCAGCTTGCTGAAGCGCTTCTGTCTTATCTCTCTTCTGCACCTTCAAGGGTCCTAGCAGAATATTATCGATTACCGTCATATGTGGAAATAAATCATAATTCTGAAACACCATGCCGATATGCTGCCTTATTTCGCGCCAATCTACCTGATCTTCGGCAAGATTACGACCGAGATATTGGATTTCGCCGCCTTGAACCGGTTCCAGTCCGTTAAGACATCGCAGGAATGTGCTTTTGCCGCATCCTGATGGACCTAGAATGACGATCACTTCCCCTTTTCTTACCCGTAAATCAATTCCTTCCAATACCTTTCGATCCCCGTAGCTTTTCTGCAGGTTTTTTATTTCAAGCAGCAGTTCTCTTGAATCCCCCATAAATAACGTTCCTTCCCATCGCTAATTTTGCCATCTGCGCTCAAAACGTCTGGAAATGACTGATAACGGATAACATACGAGAAAATATAAAATAAAAATAAAGCCATATACCCAAAATGATGCCGAAGGTGCTTTAATCACACCCAATTCAATAATCTGTTGTCCGATTTTCACAACCTCAATTACTCCGATTAATACAACAAGGGATGTCGTCTTCACCATACGTGTCGCTAGATTGATCGAGCCTGGCAGCATTCTTCGTACAGCCTGCGGAATCAAGATGTAGCGATAAATCTGTCCGCTGCTCAGACCTAATGCCTTAGCGGATTCCATTTGATGCTTCGGCATAGATTCTAATGCACCACGTACGATGTCCCCAATCTCCGCTGCGCCCCATAAGCTGAACACAAGTATAGAGGTCACTTCTCCACTGATATGAATATCAAACAAAGGTGTGAAGCCAAAATAGACTACATAGAGCCAGACCAAAATCGGAATAATTCGGAACAGCTCAAGATACAAGCGCAGAATAAATCTAAGAAACTTTAACTCTATCGTTCTAAGCAGTCCCATGAATAGGCCTAATATCGTTCCGAGTACAATGGAGATAAACGAAATTTCAATCGTTACGAGCAAGCCTCCCAGCAATCGTTCCATATTGGAGCCTTCAAACAACACCTCAATCCCCAAATTCTGCATATCTCACCTTCCTTTCTACCCATGACAGCACAATAGACAAAGGCAAGATCAAAATAAGATAAGACACAACGAGAAGCGTCAGAGATTCTGCTGTTTTGTAGTGCATACCAATCAGGTCTTTTGCCACATTCATTAGATCCATTAACGCAATCGCGCCAACAATCGAAGTCTCTTTTAACAGGAAAATGGCATTGGCCCCCAATGAAGGAATGCTGATCGCATACGCCTGTGGAAGAATTACATATCTCGCAAGTTGAACCTTGGATAACCCAATGCTAAGGCCCGATTCAACTTGCGACTTGCTCACCGCCTCAATCCCGCTGCGGAAAGCCTCCGTCATATAGCTTCCGCCAAGAAATGTCAGTCCGACTATTGCACAAGCTGCCTCACTCATGTGAATTCCGATTTTGGGTAAGCCATAATATAAAAAGAACAATTGAACTAATAACGGAGTATTCCTCGATAGCTCGACATAAGCAACAATCACACCCGAGATCACCGGTACCTTATAATGCAAAACAACACTAAACAACAATCCCAAAACAAGTGAAAAAAGTGTTCCCCAGAAAGCTAGCTTCACCGTCAACCACATGGCGTCCCCATAAAGGGGCAAGCTTTCAACAATAAACTCCCAGTCAAAATTCATAAGCACAGCCCTTTATTGTTCTTTAATTTATGTAAGCCATGAAAAATAATAAATTCTATTCCTAACATTAATCACTGTATCCATACTATTTAACTAGGTATTAAATTATTGTTTTAAATCTTATAGCAAGCTTACGTATCACGATATGATTTTATTCACATTATTCTTATTCAATAACTATGGATTGAAATTGATGACAATAATAATTAGACAACTGAATAAATATGTAATGCCTAATTCACTTCTATTCTCATCCATACATAAAAAAAGCCGTCCTGTCCGGTACGGACAAGAGGCTTTTGTTTTGATGACTTGTTCAATTATAAATACGCGGCGTTCTATTCTGGGATTGTAACAGAAACACCATAAGACTGGTCCCCAGAACAATAAAGAGTGCGATTAATTGCGAGGTAGATAGTAAACCGACTTGACCTCGAATAATATCCCCTCTGTAAAATTCAATTATAAATCTACCAAGACTGTAAAAGATTAAATAGACGCAGGCAACTAGTCCAACCTTTTTTGTTCTTTTAGCCAAAAGAAGCAGAATGATACAGAGGCCGAAGCTAAACACACTCTCCATGATTTGTGTAGGTACCAATGCGATTCCATTTGGCGCAATCTCGGAGTTGTGAAATGTAATTCCAAACCAGCTGTGTGTTTCTTCGCCATAACAGCAGCCTGCAAGCAGACAGCCAATTCTTCCAAACCCCTGCGCTAATGCAATAGAGGGTACAAAAAGGTCCAGGTGCTGCAAGAAACGAATACTCTTTAACTTACAATACACAAGACCGGCAACAATTCCGCCAATAATTCCACCGTAAACGACAAACCCTTCTCCAAGATTCAGAAGGCTGCCGGGATTACTGACAATATTGTGGAATTGGGTGATCCAGTACAACAGCTTGGCTCCAATAAATCCGCCTGCCAGACTCCACACTGTCAGAGAGAAAATATGTGACAATTCAAGTTGACGATTAGCGGCTCGGTAAACAACAAGCCGATACGCAAATAAAATACCAAGCGCGATCATTAATCCATACCCATAAATGGTTACAGGCCCGAGCTTGAACAGCTCATTGTGCATATTCTCTCCCCCTAGGAACAATTCCATTTTCAAACATAGCTGTATCCTACTAAAGCCGAGTGGCTAATGAATAAGCCCGTAAATCAGTTATTATGAACTATATAAATTTTATTCTATTTTATCAAAAATAGCGTTGAAGTTTTAGAGAAGATTAAAAACGCAATACAGGACAGGTAAAATTCTCCTTTAAGGATTAATATCAGAGGTGTTATGAGAACCAACACAAAAATTGACTGGCATCCGAGAATGTACATGAGTGCCTGAAGCAATTAAAATCATAGCCCTCTACAATATGTGACTTCAGGTCAAATTCCAAAAATTGACTTTAACATATCTGAAGCTGGTTTGCAATCCATTTCCGTTGATATTTTTTGTTCAATAAACATGTCGATCCGAATTAAAACTCAACAACGGCGCGGTTTCACTAACCCCATCGAATACGAAGAAACAAAAAAACGACCGATAACGATCGCTTTTTTGAAGGTGTGTATGGAGGAGAGCCGTAGCTGTTAGTCAATCAAATTCGATTTTTGAAGCAATCTCTGCAAACGATTAACTAGCTAATTAGCATATAATCTGGAGTTCCCATTGGCGCACTCACCAACACTACATAAACGTTACCATATATATAATACAAACTGGCCTAACGAATAAAGCGAAGCGTTTGCCGGATTAAATTGAATGGCTATCGTTGATCCAGTTGCTCCTGTTGAGCCAGAGTCACCTTTTTGTCCCGCAAATGGACGCTTCGCGATGATGACAAAATTATAAGAAAAAACACAGAAAAGCGACCATTATAGGTCGCTTTTCTGGTACTCCATATAAAACCGAGCTACAGTGTTCGATCAACTGTGAGTTTAGGAAGCTTCTTTGCACATCGTTTCTAACTCTACTTCCGGTCGGTGTCACTATAGAACAACAAATATTGTTCGACCTGGCTGCTCCAATAAGCATCATCATGATGTCCGCCTTCAATTAGATGGAATTCATACGATTTCGTTTTCTTTTGGCTTAACATTTCATTCAGCTTCTTCGCCGGAGTTTGGAAATCATCCTGATTACCAATGTCGAGGTAAATCTCAAGCTTAGCTAAGTTTTGGCTCTTGGCCAAATAGATCGGATCGCGTTCCTGTCTTGCCTTATCGGTCGGGAATATCTTATCTTTCAACGGCTTCCACATTTCATCAAGGAATAATGCAGGAGCATGTGCACCTACTTTACTAAATAATTGAGGATTGCGGAAGGCTACGTGCAGAGCAGCAAAGCCCCCCATCGACACGCCTCCGATATAACGTCCTTTTCTGGATGGTAATGTGCTGAAATGCGTATCCACGTAATGGATTAAATCTTGGGTAAGATAACTTTCATACAACCCTTCATGCCATGCATTTGGGTCTTCTGGCTTGCCATCCCAAACACCCGCCTTTTTCGCCGTATCCATTCCCCAGCTATTGTCAAATTGAGGAGCTACGATAATCATAGGCTCTATTCTACTGCTAGAGATTAATTGATCCGCTTTCTCGGTTAATTTCAATGCTTTGAACCAATAATCTTCATTCGATGTATACCCGTGCAGCACATATAGTACAGGGTATTTGGTGCTCTTGTCGTACCCAGGAGGTAAATATACATTTACATTCATGTTTTTCTCAAGAGACTCACTATAGAAGGTTGCTTTCATCGTGGTTGATGCATCCCTGCCTCCGTACGGTGCTGCTATTACGCTTTGCTGCACCAGCAGCAGCAAGGCAACAAGCACAAATAACATTTTTCTCCATTTCATAAAGTACCTCCATTCGTCTTTTAATTACTTAAGTAAGGGTTGATCTCCCTCCCCACCTAATGTAACTTGAAATGGATTGGCTGTGCATAGCAGATCCACAGTAATTTACTGCAAATCTACAACATTATTCTTTCATCATCCAGCAATGCTGATTACGGAATTATTCTGCTCCCCCGTCCGCGGTAATGTAAGGATCTCATCCGAAAACTTCACTTCGAACAGACAGTACTGCATCACCTATTTGATTGGAATATATATATCCAACCCATTGGTGGAATGGCCTGTTTTAAACTCGTAGCACTCAATGGTATCCAGTTCAGCGACCTCATAGCCTGATTCTGGCAACCAAACTCCATATATAAATTGATAGGTGTCTTTTAAGTGATCGTTGGCTTTACCATCGCCTGAAGACCAACAACCTGAATTGCTTTTCTGTAAACAATCTTTGTCTGAACCGAGAAAGAAGACGTGTTAGCTAGTTTCTGATTTTAGTCAAGCACTTCAGGCCGAACATGATCAGGCAAATGTCTGGTTGTAGTGGAATACAAAAAAAGAGAGCTTCTAAAGCTCTCTATAGGCTGGCTGCATCATCCCTTGAGTGGGCTGATCCTCTGAGTAGTCATAATATTGCGACTGAGCCGATGCATGTATTTGTGATTCCACTGGTACTGACGGCTGCTGATATGGCTCATCCACATACATGATTCTGCGCTGAATTTGCATGAGCCCATTCACGACGCGAAGCGCGATCCAAAAAAGTACAAGACCAATGCCTACGTACAGCATATATTGCTGATTATAGGTCCAATCTATATGAAAATAACTAAACAAGGTATTCTCTAAAATATCAAGCTGCATTTCATTCATCAAAATGATATGCACGACTGGAAGGGCAATAAATCCTAGTCCCAGGGAAATTACCGTTACCATAATAACAAAGAATACAATGCCTGTTACAAATCTTTGTAATATGAGCAGCAGATTTCGAATGAATAGCCCACCGTCAAAACCTCTCACCATGCGCATCAACCAGTTCTGCCCAGCTTCAGACTGTCGATTGTAGGTATACGAAACAGGAGGGGGAGTAGGTAAGCCCAAAATTTGTCTAATCATGCTTTGTTCAAAATTCACAATCCCATTCAGCAGCTTGGCTACTCCAAAAAACAGTGGTATTCCGATAAATATTGGAGTTAAACCGATGGATAGTGCAAGCCCCGTTATCGCTACTGTAAAATAGATAATCCCTAACGGGAGAGATAGCAATAAATAGAGGATCGTTGCATAGGTTTTTGGATTAAAAAGCACCCAATTCACCTTACCTGTCCGCGCCTTCGCAGTCGCTTCCATTGTCTTCATATTCAAACACTCCTTTGGCTTCATAAGACACGATCTGAGTTATAAATCCATTATATCCGCCTTATTCGACTGAGATAACCGTCTTAAGAGGGATCTGAAGCTAGACTTTAGACTAGGGACTGGTCGATTTCTCCGCTAAAAGCCTTCCCGAAATTTACGAAATTCGTTGGTAGTTACATAGAAAAAGTAATAGGTACAAAGAACACTTAGAACTTTGGCTACCGCAGGCTAGCCAACTTCTCCAGAAAGTCTGCCACGATTTCCAACGACGCAGTGTCGAAACTTGTTAACAATTCCATCGATTTTTGATCCTGCTCCTGATGGAATACCCGATGCAGTTCGGCCAATTCGGCGCCGAGCGAAGTCACTGAGAAATAAATTTCTTTCAGGTTGTCCGGCAGCCGGGTTTTCCGAATCAGGTCCTGATCCAGCAATTTGCGGGTAATTTTGGAGACGGCGCCCTTTGTTATCCCCATATCGCGAGCGATATCGACCCCTTTAATGCTTTCATGCGCATTGATCACGTCCAAAACGTGCAGGCTCGAGACGGATAGGCGGGGCAGCAGCTTCTTTAACCGGACATCGGAGATGCGCCCTACGAGCCAAAGCCGATCCTGTTCCTCGTCGGTTTTGCTGATGAGGATCCGGTACATGGATTTTTCGATGCGGTTTTTGAGCTGAAGCAAGTCATCATTCATATCTGGCATAAGGCAAGCCTACCTTTTTTCTTTTTATTATACCATGGTTTCCGAGGAAACCATTTGACAAAACATTCTCTCCTTGTTATTATAGTTTCCATGGAAACCATTTAATTAAACACAGTCTTCTGAGACTTCTACAAAAAACTAACTATTTGGAGGGAATCTAAATGAATGAGGTCTTGCAAGTGATCCGCCAGCATCGCTCCATCCGTAAGTTTAAAAATATTCCGTTGACTGACGAGCAAGTCGATGCCATTGTCGATGCAGCGCAAATGGCACCGACCTCGGCGCATATGCAGCCGTTCTCGATCATTGGCGTTACCGATCAGGGACTGCAGAAGAAGATCGCGGTGCATTCGAAAAATCCGTCGATTGAAGAATGCGGGTACTTTTTTATTTTTTGCGCCGATCTTCATCGGATAATGTTGGCCGCCGGCCCGGAGCAACAAGAAAAAATGGGTCGTAATCTGAGCTTTTCGTATTTTTACCAAACCGCTGTGCTGTGTGCCGCGCTCGCCCTGCAAAATGCCAATGTGGCGGCGGAATCGATGGGGCTCGGAGCCGTGATTATCGGCGGAATTAACGAGGCCCTGCCGGCACTGGACAAATGGCTTGGCCTGCCGGACTTCGTCATTCCTTTGGTCGGTCTTGCAGTAGGCGTTCCCGACGAGCTCCCCGAGCAAAAGCCGCGGTTGCCTCGGTCTGCCGTATTTTTTGAAAACCGGTATGATCCCGATCTTAAAGCAAAGGTCGAAAAATATGACCGGGAAATAGAGGAGTACTACGGCGCGCGAACGAATAACAAACAAAAGGCTAGCTGGTCCGGAAAATTCATCGCCATGCTGGATAAGGATTTGCCGTTGGGCGGATATACGGAATACGTAAAAAGCAAAGGATTTGATTTAAAATGAGGATCATGTATAAAGAGCTGAAACGTAAAATCCACAACCGGACTCGGTTGTGGATTTTACATTATGGATGCGAGGGGAGTCGAAACTTAGCTAGGGAGTTATGAGAGGGCTTCATTTATTTGTTTTGTATGTAAAAGGAAACTAGTCATTATTAATCAATATCATAAGAACAATATCGATAAATAACCATTGCTGAGTAGTCTAGTTATTATTTTCGTTGAATATCAAATCAAAAATTGTATAATTGTTATAACAGTTGAATATATTGATAAGGAGGATTTTCGAATGAATAGGGTGGTGGATATGGAACGCAAAGTGACTAAGTTTGGGAACAGTTTGGGCATAACCATGACCGATGCACTCAAGCAAATCGGCTTGAGTCAGGGAGATAGCGTCCAAATCGATGTTAACCAGACCACTGGTGAAATTATTATTAAAAAATCGACAAAAGTAGTATTGCCCAACGGGATTAGTAAAGATTTCATGGATACGCTGTCCAACGTAATTGATGAGTATGACCAGACATTACAAGGTCTGAAAGATCGATGAACAAAGTACGTTATTTGTCCGTAGAAGAAGTCATAGCCATTAATATTGCCATGATTCAGCGATATAGTCCAGGTGAACAAACAGGTGTTAAAGAAGCAGGGCTGCTTGAATCAGCCGTCCTTCGCCCCAAGTCCTCTGCTTTTGGTGAGGATGCCTACCCCAACGTTTATGAAAAATCAGCCGCACTGTTTGAGTCTTTAGGGCAAAATCATCCCTTCCACAACGCTAACAAACGCACTGCCTTTACGGCTCTGGTCATATTTCTACTTTATAATGGATTGCAGTTTAAAATGCATACCAAGTATGCCGAAGACCTCACAGTAGACATGGTAAACCACAAATACACATTGGAGGAATTGGCCGTAATCATTAAAAGGCATTGCGTAATTATTTAATCAAATGAGGACGTAAAAAAACGACCAGTTAAGGTCGCTTTTCTGCTACTATATATGGAGGCAAACCGTAGCTGTGCAAAACCACAATTCGGCGGTCATTACTGTTTGAACTGTACGAGATAGCCGTTTAGCAAACATTAGTTTTCAGTTGCATCTCTCCAGTGTCAATCACAGCTCCTGCTTGTTTCAAGAAGTTAAGACCCAGGATTCCGTCAATTTCCATGCCATAATCCATGTCTCCAATTTCAACTTGAAAATCTTTAAGTGTTACTTCATTAACTATCATCGAGTCCAGTTATTTAGTGTGCACATATTCCACACCATCTACACCCCGTATAATATCAACGACATCATTTCTTTCAGGAACCATGTCAATCTCCTGTACAATATCCGCATTCAGAAGCGTGCTGGCAGAACCTGTATCAAGCAGCACCTTCTCCAGCTTTAACTCTCTCCCCCTAAACACAACCGTCATGCTTACGAAGGGAAGTCCATAGATTTCTGTTATATTCATCTAGGCCCTCTGATCCCCACATATCGTTCTCGCGCTACAACCTCAGGACGGGAGGTGTGAAAGAAACAATACTCTCTGTGAGGGGCTTCCTGATGCAACTCACTGTACCGCTTCAACGCTTTGGTAGACTCCTCATAGGAATCAATCACGGACATCTCTTCAATAAAACGCTGGCCTTCTTTAGAATAAGCTTTAGTCGCCTCAAGAACGACCCATTCATTAGGAAAACGTTCCTGAACTTCATCCCATCGCATCTTGGACACCTCCGGTTAAATGATTACTATTATTACAGATATAGGTTTGTAACTTCTAAACCAGAGTCAGACCTCCGCCCGATCTCTGGAGCTCTTTTATAAAGCGGTAGCCTTCCAGAAATCCAACTACAAAAGCTTCCTCTTCTTCGAGACCTTGTTCCTTGCTCATAGCCTCCTCCATGAATCCGTACAATTCACGTTGAGTCTCGTTTAAACTAGTGTTTCCAATTTGCTAGATTTAAAACAAAGAACAGTGACAGATAGCTAATTATTATATAGCAAGATAAACAATAATGGCTGTAAATGGTGGTATCCAGAAAAGAATACTGGGTAAGCTTCTATATAACCCGTATAGAACCCCTTTCCCAAAAGGGCAGGATGTTACTGCCGTGATGGAGCTATGTAAAAGCCCCGAACAAAAGAAATCAGATCGGCATGGAATCCTATGACCGACTGTTCCCCAATCAGGATACGCTACCCAAAGGCGGATTTGGCAAGATGAACGAAGACGAGGTGAAGCAGTTTATATACAAGCATGGGGAGCGTGGGCTTTTTAACAATGACAATATTATAGCGGGATCAGAGGGTTGACCTTGTTACAAGAGAACCAGACTCAGAAATCCTCAAAAAAACCGCAAGCCCTGGGGAGAAATCCCTTACGCTTGCGGTTTCTTTCATACTAGTGGCAACTTCAGCTATCTTAAATTAATAGTGGCCTTGGCCTTATCTTTTGCCAGCTTTAGAATCAAACCATCTTCTGATTTAGCTACTGTGTCAGGAACTTCCATTACAACAAATCCGGTTTTTGAAGATAGCGGCTTAATACTTTCTTTACTAAGGTCTTTATCTATCATCGTGATCGTGTATGTATACTCGTATTTGTCCTGAAATAGCGCCTTCATTTCAACTCCGCCAATCATTGACGTAAAGTTGTCTGCTTCCGTTCCTTGATTAGTAACCGTATAATTTAAAATTAAAAACTTATTGCCCTCGTCCGCACTAGAAGAAAAGTATTCATCACTGACTTTTTGATTAAATTCAAACGAGTTCAGCACAACTTCCCAATCGCCCAAATTGAACTTGTCCCCTACTTTGTTGACAACCTCTTTCGGCTCTTCAGGCTCCTTAGCCGGTTCTGTTGTAACAGCGTCACCTGTTTGCTCATTATTTACGCTCTCTGCAGAGCCTTGATCCTTTACAGTATTAGCATTCTGCGTTCCTGTTGATGTAGACGCAGCACCTCCACAAGCAGTAACCAGTAATAACAGTGCCAAAAGTAAAATTCCCAAACTAGCCTTTCTCAAAACTCTCTCCCCCTTTTCTACATATTACCACATAATACGAGTTTTTCGGTCCTAAGTTTCATTTTCTTCAATATTCTGCCCTTCTTTCGTCCCAAGTCACTTCCTATTTCATCAAAAATAAAGAGTTGCTCTGACGCTTAATCATCCGCCCTCGCACTCGTTGCCATGCATAGCTCAAAAATTCCACTGAATAATGATTGGGATCGAGGACCATCAGATGGCGGTTCAATCGGCAATCCGTTCTCTGGCCACCGCACCCTCCTGGGATTTGCAATTGGATAAATAATCTTCTGGCGGAATGCCGA
>RCUF01000226.1_pt1 | contig 25837 bp, 25 predicted proteins | sample 2166311 | NCBI WGS metagenome assembly RCUF01 (sample SAMN09932608, study PRJNA488358) | compost metagenome | feature: garden; material: soil; isolation source: compost soil in 4-hydroxybenzonitrile-enriched culture | place: Germany: Experimental Botanical Garden Goettingen | collected 2016-01-27
GTAAAGTTACCGGGTGGATTTGAACCACCTAGATGATGCGACTGTGAGGCGCACAAGAAAATCCGATGCACCAGCACCGGATCGATTTACTTTATTCTTTTCAGTTCAGCTTCTTGCTGGATAGATCGCGTTGAGAGCAGTTCGATGATTCTGTGCTGATTTTCCAGAACTTCTTCCATCCTAACCACCCGATCATTAGTATCTAGCACCGCTCTTTTAATTAAGTGCTGATCTTCTTCAATACGGCTGAGACGTTCGTCAACACGACCAAGATGCTCATCAACACTATCTAAGCGAGAGTTCATTTTCTCTAGTTGCTGATTTAAGATTTCAAGCTGCTTATTATCCATAAGTACCGCTCCTTGAACTTTATGGTGATATTGTAGCAGAAGCATTCAATAAATTCTACTTGGTTTGAATGGCAAAGGAGGTATATATCGTGGCCAGCATGCAAAAACGTGGAGAAAACTCTTGGTTCTTTGTAATTAATGTCGGGTACCGCCCTGATGGTACGAGAGATCGGCGAACCAAAACAGTTAAGGTTGAAGATCCTGCCATACTCAAATCCCCGATCAATCGCTTCGTTGAAACAAACTGTTTCTCGAACCTTATTATCGTGACTCCTAATCTGATGGTTTTCCTTAATGTAGCTATGTATTCCACAAGGTTCAACACACTGTCCCGCCTCGTCTTTGATTCTTCGAAGTTTCGCAAGGAGTATGAGGATGGAATAGCGCTAAAGCGGGGTAAAGAAAAAGAAAATCCGATGCACAGGCACCGGATCGATTTACTTGATTCTTTTCAGCTCAGCCTCTTGCTGGATGGATCGTGTAGAGAGCAGTTCGATGATTCTGTGCTGATTTTCCAGGACAGATTCCATTTTCATCACACGTTCATTCGTATCCAGAACAGCTCGTTTAATTAAATGTTGATCTTCCTTAATCTCTTGTATATCTTGCTTCATTTCCTGCTGCACTGTTCTTAGCTCTTGTAACTGCTCATTGACCGGCTTGAGCTCTTCACGAATCACTGATTGCAGCAATTCCCTTAACTCATTATTCATAGTACCGCTCCTTCAAGCTTCATGAAAATATTGTATCAGAAGCTATCCTCAAATTCTACTTGGTTTCAATGGCAAAGGAGGTATATATCATGGCCATCATGCAAAAACGTGAAGAAAACTCTTGGTTCTTTGTAATTAATGTCGGGTATCGCCCGATGGTACGAGAGATCGGCGAACCAGAACGATTAAAGTTGAAGATCCTGCCATCCTCAAATCTCCCCGGAAACTGATCGTTGGCGAGCATTCCATCAAAAGAATCCCAAGCTTAAATACATCCGGTCAAAGGCGGCTCAGTTGCTGCTCCATTATTTAATTTCAACTCTTTTAATAAAAAAGGCTACCACTAATCCGATAGCAGAAGCTATACAAGCAAACAAAAAGGCATTTTGGACACCGATTGTTAATGCTTCAGATAGAACTTGCGGATTTGTTGCATCGGCGGTAGCCATGTACCTTTCTTGTCCAGCGGCCATGATACTTACAGTCACTGCCGTTCCAATGGCACCAGCAATTTGTTGTAATGTATTCATCACAGCTGCTCCAACAGGATAAAAATGTCTTGGCAGTTGGTTTAATCCATTGGTCTGTGCAGGCATCATGATCATCGCTACCCCGATAAAGAGACAGGTATGCATAATAATAATTGTCAATTGCGAGGTTTCCGTGGATACGTTTGAGAAAAGATACGCAAGTAATGTAGTAATCACAAAACCCGGAATGACGAGATATTTCGGCCCATACTTGTCAAACAGCCGCCCAGTTATCGGTGACATAATTCCGTTGACAATTCCGCCTGGCAACAGGACGAGGCCCGCTGCGAAGGCTGTTATCAAAAGACTGCCCTTGAGGTACATAGGCAGCAAAATAGCTACCGACAGAATTAACATCATACATAGAAATACCATAAGCAGCCCGATCGTGAACATCGAAAATTTAAAAACACGCAAGTTGAGCATAGGCTGCTCCATTTTAAATTGTCGAATTGAAAATAGAACGAGGCCGATCACACCAGCGATTAAAGGAACAAGCACACCCGGCTCCCCCCAAGCGCCTGCACCCTCTCCGGCATTACTGAAACCAAAGACGATTCCCCCAAACCCAATGCTTGATAAAATAATGGATAAAATATCAATCCCCGGTTTTGTGATGGTTGATACGTTTTGCATATACACTAGACCAAAGCAGAACGTAAATATAAGCAGTGGCAAACAAATCCAAAATATTGCATTCCAGCTAAAGCTATCTACGATAAGACCTGAAAGTGTCGGTCCAATAGCCGGTGCACACATAATAACTAACCCCATCATTCCCATGATGGTTCCGCGCTTTTCAGGTGGAAAAACAATTAAAATAACGTTTGTCATTAACGGCAACAGCAACCCTGTTCCGATCGCCTGGATTACACGAGCAATAAGAAGAATTTCAAAATTGGGCGATAAAGCAGCAACTACTGTACCTGCAATAGAAAAAATAAGTGATGCGCTAAATAATTGCCTTGTTGAGAACCATTGAAGTAATAAAGCTGAAATAGGGACAAGAATGCCTAATACGAGTAAATAACCTGTAGTCAACCACTGCACGGCGGAGGCGTCAATGTGAAAATCCTCCATAATATTCGTGAAGGCCATATTTAGAGCTGTTTCACTAAAAAGACCGATAAATGATCCAATCATAATCGCAATAGCAATCGGTATAGGTTTGATTTGCTGCTGTTTTGTTTGTTGTGTCTGTGTGTTGGTTTCCAAATTAACACTCCTTTATGTCTGAAAATTATGTAAGCTCCTCTTTATTTCTATCTCTTTAATAAAACAGGAATACATTCCGCCAATTGCTGCAGCGGTTGACTATCTTTATTAATTAATGACCTTGTAACTGCTCCTTCAATCATGGAGTTTATTGTGATCCCTAATTTTTTTGCTAAGTCAGGTTCAAATCCATCCCCAATCAGCTTGCTGCAATAAAGCTCCTCCCATCCTTCTACAGCGGCTTTGCACGTCTCTCTAATCGATTCACTTATCTGGGCAGTTTCAGCAACTAATATACCAATGGGCACACATTCTAATTTTTCATCATTAGTAAAGTCCGCTGCAATTTTTTGAATATAAATTTGGATAGCTTCAATAGCGCTCTCGTACTTCTCCAAGCTGCTCACTATATCACTTTTGATCAAAGCATCCATACGCTTCACTGCTTCTATTGCGAGCTGTTCTTTACCATTAGGAAAATGATAGTACAACGAACCCTTTGGCGCTCCGCTTTCCTTCAGAATCTGATTCAAGCCTGTTGCGTGGTATCCCTGCAAATGAAAAAGACGCGTCGCAACTGACAAAATATTTTGTCTAGAGTCATTTTTACTACTCACCTTAATTGCACCTCAGTTCAAAAATATAACGACTGGTCTACATAAAAATAGCAGCTTTTTTACTCTATACAATTTCCTTGTCAAAGTCAATCACCACTTTATATGCAAATTTATGAATAAAAGGGTCCAGTCGGCAAGATGTCAACTGGACCCTTTTATACTATATCAAAGCCGTTATTTCTATTAGCAAAAAGCTTGTTTCAACGATGCATATTCCGTTTAAATATAAATGGGTTGTGCAATCAGCCCACGCTGCAAATCCAGTTCCTTCTTAGCAGAATCAAACACCTCAAGCAGGTCAGAGCTCCAGAGCAGATTCTCCTGTTTTATGTAAGACTGTAAATCTGCGCAGCTGCGATCAAATGTCTCAATGTACGTGCTCCCCGTCTCCACAAGAAAAGTTCTGGCTTCCTCGGCAATGATCATATAATCAGAGTACAATTTGATTTGTAGACATTTCAGATCCTCAGACAATTTAACCCAAGCAAAAGCGCCGCCTTCAACACATTCGGATGATCCTTGAATGTATTCAATGTTCGAATGAATACATATGAACTCGCGCACCCGTTCTTCTATCCATTTGTAATGTTCTTTCAAGTAATCCATCATCTTCATCGATACACTCCTTTCTCATCAAGTATGAATAAATACGCTCACATATTAATCGCATTTAATAATCGGATTGGAAATTGCATCGCTTAATTTACAGTTAAGTATAAGGGCTTTCAAAATCATTGTATATAAATAATGACAAAAAAGTTACTTTTGTATTAAGAAAACGTCACTTTTATAGGTCTATCATTCCTATGCCTATCGTTCTGCCAACCAGGCCTATTTTCCCATTTCATCGGTATGAATTGCAGCACCTTCTCTCATCACCAATCTAAATAAAGCTGTACGACTCGGCATAAACAGGGTAACATATTTTCCAAATATTCTCAATATTTTAATTTCAATATTTTTCCAAACAAAACAAGAAGCTGTTTCAACAGTTATCTCAGATAACTATGAGGGACGCTTCTTGTTTAGCAGTGGAAAGGCAAGATATTTTTAGGAAAAGCCTGCAAAAACAACTATGACGCCTTTAGGCGTCACCACCAAGAATGAAAATATGAACCTCCAAATTTCCAAATTGCGCTTTAGCGAAATAGTACAGCTAGCTTATTCGTGAGAAGTCAGAGGATTGCAGCTCGAAGTTGGACATCCTTACCCTCACATTATCACTCTGCCAGGTATCCTTTGAGCACAGCATCATGAATCAACCCTGAAGCATACTCATGAAGCTCAGGAACAACTTCGCTTAATTTGGAAATTCGGGCAAGCACCTGTGAGCTCTTAACACCGTGTTTTCTCCAAGCAGCTCCCTCTGTATAATAGTTATGCAGTAGTGGCTGCAAACGATCGATCGCTGCTGCGTAACGCGACTCTGCGGTGCGTTCACTTTCAAATTCTTCCCAGAGTTCAAGCATCTCTTCCTTCTGATCCAATGGCAAGAGACCAAATATCCGGTTTGCTGCTCGCTCCTCCCGCTCTCTTTTATCAAGATACCCTTTTTCATCATAGGCAAACGTATCTCCGGCATCGATCTCGACAATATCGTGAATGAGCAGCATTTTCAAAATACGGGTCATATCGGATAACGGTTCCTTTGCATACTCTTGCAGCAATACAGCCATTACTGCCAGATGCCATGTATGCTCGGCATCATTTTCCTGTCTCGAAGCATCCATCAGCAGTGATTGTCTCAATACCGATTTTAATTTATCAATTTCCCTAATATACTCAACCTGCTGTTGTAGACGCATTATACGATTCATTACTATATGCTCCTTTGCTTTTAAAATCTCTGTAACCATTCTATCGTACGATTTATTTTTTTTATGCTATAATTGGAAAAAATAAAAAAGTGGGGGACCAAATGAGTAAGATTATGTTGTTCTTTCTATTATCTTGGCTAACCGGTAGTCCGATAGTCGCCATTATAGTATTGCTCGTCATTGTGTATTTTCTCGATCGTCGATTTGTTGGAATATTTCCTAGCGTCACTAAACCCTTTCGGCGTTCACGACAAATTTCCAAACTTCGCCAACAGCTAATCGCCAGCCCCTTTGATGTTTCTTCCAAGCGTGAATTGGCTCGACTTCTTTTAGAGAGAAAAAAATTTAGCGAGGCGTATCTTCTTCTTCAGGAAGTAAAAGAACACTCCGAGTCTTCAGCCGAATTTTGGAGCGATCTTGGTACAGCGTCCATCGGCCTTGGCCGTATCGATGAAGGTGAGGAGCAAATGCTTCAGGCGCTTAGTTTGAATGAACGTGTAAAGTATGGTCAACCTTATCTGCAGCTTGCTTCAGCTTATAGAGACAGCGACACTCAGAAGGCGCTTCATTATGCTTCTAAATTTGGTGAAATACAATCGTCATCCAGTGAAGCATATTATTTGCTGGGAAGTCTGTACCAATCCCTGGGTCACAAACAGGAAGCGAAGCAGGCACTTGAAGAGGCATTATCTGTCTACAGAAGTCTTCCGAAATATAAAAAACGTCATGAACGCAAATGGGCTTTACTCACCTTTTTCAAAAAGCAGACAATATAAATTGTCTGCTTTTTTGTTGCTTTACACAAAACAAGCAGGCCAACAGGCCCGCCAGTTGAAACTACGATAATTCATGACTACTCAGTTTCTTCTTCAGCTCGATACACACTGCGAAAAAGCTCTCTCCCGTTTTCTAGCCCCTCTGTAAAGCTAGTTACTTCAAAACCAACATTACGATAGAAGTCTGCTCCATCTTCATCTGTCACAGCAAATAGAATATCCGGGTTTTTCTTATCCAAAATTTCCAATAACAATCCTCGACCGTACCCTTTTAAACGATCCTCAGGCCGAACTGCAAGATGTAGAATCTCCAAATCATTGGAATGATACCTGCACCCAACCACACCGATGATTTCCCCTTCATCCTCCAGAGCATAGAGCTCGTTATCGTTCGTCAATTTATACAAATTGCATACATGTTCCAATTGATCCGTATCAAAAAACACAGCGTATTCTAAAAGCTCTCGTATTTGAGAATCAGTAATTTTATCATTCACTTGCACTAACATGGTATTGCCTCCTACTTCTTCTCGATAACTTCAGTACGACCATCCTCATAGCCTACAACTACCGTGTGTGCTATATCTACGAATAGTCCATGTTCAACTACACCCGTCATCGCTTTTAATTCATCGCCTAACTGCCCAGGTGAAAGAATTTGTCCAAAAGCAGCATCGACAATGTAATTTCCGTTATCGGTAACGTAGAGTTCTCCGTCACGCATACGCATTTCGAAAGCAACATCGTAACGGTTCTTCAGTTGCCCCAGCGTCCATTCGTAGCAGTATGGTACAAGCTCAATAGGAAGCTTGAATTTGCCCAAATGCGAAACCATTTTACCGCTGTCTGCAATAACAATAAAACGATCACTATTAATCGCAACAAGCTTTTCTCTAAGCAGGGCCCCGCCTCCGCCTTTAATAAGAGCCATCCCTGGATCTACCTCATCAGCCCCATCGATAGCGAGATCAAGACGTTTGACATCACCCGCCGTAATGAGCGGGATATTGTATTTCACAGCCAGCTCCTCCGAGGCATTGGAAGTTGCAATAGCCTTAATTTTCAGACCTTGGCTTACTCGTTCACCGATTTTTTCAATCGCATAAAAAGCTGTGGAGCCCGTCCCGAGTCCCACAATCATTCCATCTTTAACCCACTCCGCTGCACGGTAACCCGCCGCCTGTTTTGCATTCATGTTATACGCCTCCTGTAGGTATGTACTTCAAGTCTGTCAGGGAAACAATCAGCTTATATCATACCAAAAATGCACATAAAAAAGAACAGCGACCGATCCGGTATTCCCGATTACGAGGCACTGGACTGTGGCTGTACCATGAGTAGAAGCAACACAACAGCAACGATAGATACGCAAGCAAAACTAATAAACATTGTCATATGACCTGCGCCCATCAACAGCGACATAATTGGAGGACCCAGAGATACCCCGATAAAACGCATACTGCTATAGATTGATGTAACCGTTCCGCGAAGTCCCTTCTCAATACCTTCAGTAATCAGAGCGTCTGAGCTTGGAAGTACAGTCCCAATCCCAATCCCGCACACAATGAGACAGCCGATTACATAATAAATGTTATTAAAAAAACTAATTCCGAACAAAGCGGCACTAGACATAACAAGACCGATTACACCGCACCATTTCATAAGCAGTTTGTTTTTCCCGATTTTTTTACCTGTAAAATAAGAGGCCAGACATAATGCAGCCAAAGGGATTGCCAGCACCAGACCCTTTACGATTCCGTCCAGATGATGCTTCTTTTCCAGTGTTTCTGACAAATAGAACAGAACCCCAAAGAGCAGAAACATACAGATACCGCCGATTGCAAAAATAGCGTACAGCCAGCGGCCTTTTTCCTTGAACACTTCTTTGACCGAATGAATAAACTCTTTCAAGGCTAGTGAAGGTTTACGCTCCGGTTCTTGAACAAGGAAGCTGACAAGCAGCAGAGAAATCAAGCACAGTACAGGGATAGCCAGAAACGGCATATACCAGATCCATGTCCCGAGCAATGCACCAAATATCGGACTCAGCACCTTGCCAAACGTATTGGATGTTTCAATGATTCCGAGACTGTGACTTATCTGCTTTTCATCATCAAACATATCTCCAACCAGCGGTAAAACGATAGGAAAGGCTCCCGCCGCACCAATGCCTTGAAGGAAACGCCCGGCAAGAATAATCCAGTATACGCCCGTTCCATCCATTAACCATGATGCCGCTCCTGAAACCCCTCCGCCAACTCCTGCAATGATTAGGCTCGGAATAATGACAACCTTACGTCCAAATTTATCTGATAAATACCCCGCAACCGGGATCAACAATATAGCGACTACAGCATATACCGTAATCAACATACTAACCTGTAGAGAAGATATCTTGAGCTCCCTTGCAATTTCAGGCAAAATCGGAATCAGCATGGAATTGCCAAGGGTCATTATCAACGGGATCGATGCCAAGGCGAACATATCGCCTTTTTTGTTATCCATTGTGCGCCACCCTTCCCAGTCAGCTTATCTCTAGTCTAGGATAGTGTGGTTGTTTCTTAAAAAAATATTCTTTTCGTATCGTTCAAACATAACATCACTTTTCCTCATACGTTGACTGATCAGCCTCAGAAATGAAGCGACTTGGTAAGCCTAGTGAAAAAATATGAAGCAAATGCATTGCCCTTGTGCATGCAGTGTAGAACAGCTTACGTTCAGCTTCGCGTGTATATTTTTCATTAGAGCCATCATAAATAAATACTGCATCAAACTCGACCCCTTTGGCCAAATAAGCAGGGATAATATGCACCCCTTTTTCAAAGGAAAGCGTCGTCTTCTTAATCAGCTTTACCTGCAGACTAGGTGATAGTGCTTCGTATGCAGCCAGGCTTTCTGCAGCGGTCTTACATATGACTGCAATCATTTCGTAGCCTTCAGACTTAAGGTTGAAAATTTGTCGAATGAGCTCCTCATGCAGTTCAGCCGCATGATTGACCAGTTGAACCACTGGTTTTTCTCCATCTCGGTTAAAAGGTACAATCGCCTCTCCCCCCGGTATCATGGAACGTGTAAATTCAACAATTTCCCGAGTGGAGCGATAGCTCTGTACCAGGGTAATCAGCTCGCTCTCTTCCTCGCCGTACAATTCACTCAATGTTGTTGATTGCTGAAGAACAGAGGCATGAGCATAAATCGCCTGATTGAGGTCTCCGAGCGCCGTCATGCGCGCACGTGGAAACAGCTTCTTCAAGAAATACAGCTGGAAAGGAGAATAATCCTGTGCTTCATCAATGATGACATGGCGGATCGTAGTATTGGAACGAAAGCCCAATATAAGCTCCTTCAGATATAGAAATGGAGTCGTATCCTCATAGAACAACTCTCCAGCCCGAATTTTTATAAGAGTCTGCTCACAAATAGTATCCCAATCTTCCGGGAGAGGCTCTGTGCTTAATTCCTGCATCAGTTCCTGATTTTGAAACAGTTGGCTGTACAGCTTAGTCACATCAACAAAACGCAAATACTTCACCCATCTGCGTAGCGGCTTTAGCCGGTCACTGACTACCATTTTAGCCAAAATCGTCTTCTCATCCTCGTAATCATTAAAGGAATCGCCTTTTCCTCTCTGTTTACGTTTCATACGCTGATATGCTCTCTGATACTCTTCAACATCGAGCAGCTGAATCTGCTCTTCAACCCATGGCTCATCAAGCTCGTTTCTGCCAAAAGCCACTAGTTCTTTTAGGAGCCATTCCTTTAATAATTCACAACGATTTGCCAACGTGATGGCCGGATCAAAGGCATAAAATTTGTGTGCAATCATTTCAGCGCTGACAACTTCCTTCCCTTGAAAACGCAAAGGTCTGAACTTCATTTCCTTACGCTCCAAAAGCCCCCTGTATCGACTTACTACATCCAGGTAGGTGGAAGACGATTTATACCGAATACCGCTAACTCTTGCAGCGTAATCGTCATCCATTTCACTCGAAAGTACATATTCAATTTGAATAAACGGGTCCTCAAGCTGGAACTCCCGACCCAGACGATGCTCCAAATATTCCTGAAATGTCGTCTGTTGCATATTTTCTTCGCCCAGCTCTGGCAGAACGGTAGAAACATAGCTGTTAAACATCGGATTAGGTGAGAACAGGATCATTTGATCTGCTTGTAAAGTATCACGATGCTTATATAGCAAGTAGGCTACACGCTGAAGCGCAGCTGATGTTTTGCCACTGCCAGCAGCACCTTGAACGATCAGCATACGGCTTTTATCGTTGCGAATGATCCGGTTTTGCTCTCGCTGGATCGTCGCTACAATACTCTTCATTTGAGCATCAGAGCTGCGACTGAGCACTTGCTGCAGCAATCCATCACCAATCGTTACACCTGTATCGAACATCAGTTTAATGTCACGCCCACGAATGACGAATTGTCGTTTTAACGACATCGTCCCTTCAATCGTACCCGAAGGTGTCATGTACGAAGCTGGACCAGGCACACTATCGTAATACAAATTCGAAATGGGTGCGCGCCAGTCATATACAAGAAATGTCTCGTCTCCTTCTTCAAGAAGCGAGGCGATCCCGAGATAGATAGCTTCAGCAGGTTCACCATTCTCGGCAAAATCAATTCTTGCAAAATAAGGAGATTGCAGCAGTCGTTTCATTTTGCCTAATTCTGCAGATGCATGCTGATGGCTCTTTTCCCGTTCAGAGAGTACCTGGGATTGCTGGCGCAAGCTGGTTGAGGTCTCCCCCACGTCATCTGCCTCACTAAAGTTCATCGTAACCTCATCCCAGAAATCCTTACGCATGGAAACAACGTCGGTTCGAACTTTGCCGACTTCTTGCTCAAGTGTAGATATCTTTCGCAGAATTCGGTCATTAACATACTCTACCCGTAGCTGTTCTTCCTGCCATACTTTATCCTCATTACTCAAGTCGGATCGCCCCTCTTCATGTATCCCGAAATTAAATGTTGACAAATAATTTTGGATGTGTTATATTTATATTGATTGTTTTTTATCCAATTACCTTTGTCTGTTTTTATATTGTACCAATTTTCCATTCTAATTTCAATAAAAGTCCCGCCTCTTTGGCAGGACTTTTTTTAGTTCTAAAAAAGCCGTTATTTATCCGATACTGCTTGAGAATGGTCAGCCAGACGATTTAATCTTTCCAATTGATGGCCATATTCATACATTTCAGCCGAAACAATAGATAATCTGAGTACTCCCTCTCGCTGCTCTGCATATCGATCCAGCATTCTGCGCAAAAACTGATCATTTTCGGCTTCGAACTGCTCTGCTTCATCCAAATTTGGCTTTAGCTTATTGTCAAACTTTAGCATGATATGCTCATGGAATTTCGTTAACTTCTCCAGGTGCTGGTCGAACTCGTTGTTAAGTTCTGGTGAGCGTACCGCCTGAAAATAATGCTGCTCCACCGTATCCAATACTTCATAACCTTTTCGCAGCGTTTTTAACATTTGTTTATAAACAACAAGCTGTCTGCTCTCGCTAAACTTAGGCGTTTTTAGCTGCTTCTGATCCTCTTCCATCAGCTTGAACTTGTCCGCCAGCTTATTAATCGTATCATCAAGCTCCCTCTTCTCATTCCGAAACACATTTTCCTTGATTTCATCAGATATCGCTGTCCGGAGCAGCAGAGATAATTGATCAAAAGTATCGTGAATTTGCTTCTCATACTGTACTTTTGGCTTTGGAGGATATACGACAATGTTAATTACGAAAGCAGATAGAATTCCGATAAGTATTAAAACAAAACGGTTAAGTGCAAATTCCCATTGTCCGGACGCTTCCATAATAACGACGACAGTAACAAGCGTAACTCCGATCGTCTCGCCCATTTTTAATCTTAAACAAATCATAATAACCAAAATGCAAACAAGTCCTACTGCTATCGGCTCATTAGAGAATAATGAACCGCCAAGCACCGCCAGTATGGCTCCTAAAGTGTTCGTTTGCAATTGATCCGTTAAATATTTCCATGACCTGTATATGGATGGCTGCATCGCAAATATTGCAGCTACTGCCGCAATGACGGGTGAGGGCAAATGAAGCCAAGTTGCAATATATAGAGCCAAGGTCACTGAAATTCCCGTTTTCAACATTCTGGCCCCAAATGTCATAACAATCCCCCTCTATCTTTCTGTCATCATTATTGATTAACCTAACAACCTGTTATCGTTTCATCTTTTTGTCCAAACTATAGAATGTAAGGCCCAAATAATTCTAAACGAAGAGGTGAAAAAAGTCTATGTATCATCTGAAAACCGCTGCTGTGGCAGGTGGCTTGGCCCTATTTCTAGCTATTGGCCTAACTCCTGCAAGCATCGCTTCCGCACACTCGCAGCTTGATCAGTTTCATCCTCAGCATCACCAAGGCCATTTTCGTGGCGGTCACATTATCAAGGACACTGCAGATTTGACAGGGATCGATTCCAAAACTATCGTGGAGGAGATGAAAAAAGGCAAAACCCTTCAACAAATCGTACAGACCAATAAAGGCTGGACCGAGGATGAATACATGAAAAAATTGACTGAGATAGTCTCCCGAAATGTTGACAAAGCTTTGAGTGAAGGTAAAATTGATCAAACCAAAGCTAAGCAAATAAAGGCGGAACTGCCAGCAAAGCTAAAAAAAGTAATTAATCGTTCCTGGAAAAGCTCGCCTCCGGGTCATCCTGCAACGGAATATCAGAATAACAAAATCAACTGGTCACAAGCCAAATAAAATGAATAAAAGACGAGAGATTATCCACACAAGGATACTTTCTCGTCTTTTTGTTCATAGACGCTTGCAAATCGAACGTTTACTCAACTATCGATTTCTTCTTAGTTTTTGGTTTTGGAGAATCGGCTACAACAGGCACTTCGATAATATCGAGGAAAAACATAAATATCGGAACTCCGACAATCAATCCCCATACCCCAAGGAAATGCTCGGAGAACAACAAGATCAGAAACGTATAGAAGATCGGCAAATGCGTTTTATTCGACATAAATTTAGGATTCAAGAAATAAGTTTCTACCGCATGTACCACAGCGATCATAACGAGAACATAGATAATTTTGATCAGACCGCCGATTTTAAAAGCAATGGCACATAACGGAATTAATGAAATAATTACGCCCATTACAGGTATAAGGCCCAGAAGAAAGATCATGATCGCGAGCGCAAACAAATTAGGGAATCCAAAGATCCACAGAAAAATAGTCGATAATATCGAATTGACTAGTGCAATCAAAAACTGCACCTCAATTACTTTACCAAAAGAATGAACGAATTTTTTACCGAAAAATTCGAGTTCAACAAACAGGCCCGATAAACGGCTGGCTTTGAATTTGGAAGTGAAATTCGTTACCTTCTCTTTTTCCAACAGGAAGAACAAGCTAAGAACAATAGCAACAAACAAATTCAAGCTCCATTTGCCAATATCGGACACGGTTTTGAGCAAAAAGTCAAACCCTTGGCCAATATAACTCGACAGATCGATATCTTTGAACGAATCCACCAGGAAATTCAGTATCAGGTTATCAGGGAGATTTGTTGGTGGATTATCATAAAAAGAAAGAACCTGATTCACCAAATCGTTCAGTTCTGCAATTAAAACAGGTAAATAGTAATAAATTGCTGTCACTATCAAAGTAACTAAAATGATGTATATGAGCAACACCGTTATCGTCTTGTTTATTCGAACGATTTTATTTACTTTTCGAGTAATAAAATTATGTAGACGATTAATCAAATACGTCAAAATAAACGTAATCAGAACCATATTCAGCATACTTCGAGAATAGTACAGTAGGATTATAACAAACAGTAAAGCCAGAACTCTTCGAACACTGGGGATTTGAAACAATTCTCTGAAAAATGACATTATTAGCAACCTGCTCCTTTGTTAGGTAGACTCGACAATTCACCTTAGAATTTAATCTTAAGTCACTGTAGGAAACAAAGCAAGATTTAATGAAATCTATGCTGAAAAATGAGTCCCCTAAATGTAAAATCGGCGGAAACACCCAAAATAGCCATTGGGCATTCCGCCGAATACATATCTATTTGCTTCAATGTCGTTTTTAATACTTAACAGGCTGAATGCATACAGGCTTGGATACTGATGCTGTTGCACCCGTAAATTTCAGCTTTCCAGTTTGTTGATCGACTGAAAACAATACAAGATTGTTGGAGTCGCGATTGGCGACAATCAAATAATCGCCGTCAGGAGTTAATGCAAAATGACGTGGATGTCCGCCTTCAGTGGATACACGCTCTACAAATGTCAGCTTGCCGTTCTCCGCATCAATAGTATATTGAGCAATGCTATCATGACCACGATTCGAAACATACAGGTAGCGTCCACCCTTTGAAATTGCGATTTCAGCAGTCGTATTCTCACCTTCAAAATCCTCAGGTAATGTTGTTAATGTCTGTACTGATGCGAGGTCACCTGTATTTGTATCGTAATTGAACAACGTAATTGTTGAATCCACTTCATTAATGGAATATAAATATTGGCCATTCGGATGAAAAGCGAGATGCCGTGGCCCTGCTCCAGGAGGAGTGACTCCTTCACCTTGATATACCAGCTTATCATTTGTTTCGTCGAGAGCGTACACCTTGATCTTATCCAGCCCTAGATCAGCTACTAAAGCAAAACGGTTATCAGGACTAAATTGTGCTGAATGCGGATGAGGACGATCTTGTCTTTCCGGATGTGGTCCGTGTCCTTCATGTTGCTGCTCATCAACGAGCTTAATCGATTTACCACCATCTGTAAGCTTTAACAGACCTACGTTACCTCCATGATAACCGGACACTACGAGATAGTTACTGTTATGGTCTCTTTGAATGTGAGATGTGGACGGTTTAATTGAATCTGCGCGATTCAGCTCGGTAAGGCGTCCTGCTTCGGGATCAATATCAAAGGTTACTACTTGACCCATTTTACCGCCATCACCAACGTTTTTTTCTTCAATCGCATATAATTTATTGTTCACTCCATCAGCATTCAGAAATGTAGGGTTCTTAAGACCTGACACCTCGTCCAGACGACGCAATTGTTGATTGGTACGGTCTAACTCATAAACATATATTCCGGTATTTGCAGCTTCAGCATATGAACCTACAAAGAGTAACAATCGTTGCTGTGATTTTGACAACTTATATTCCTCCTTAAATTGTTGGTTATTCCATCACCTTATTTTTCCTTACTTTCTGTCAAAAGTCCAGACTCCATTGCATATTTATTTTGATTTTTAATCAATTACTCTACACAAACTTCATAAAATATGTTATACTGCAAGCGCTTCCACAACATCATCTAAAGGGGGATTTGGAATGATGCATGTCGGACTGAATTTGAAGGATGTTTACGAAGACCTTGATCCTTTAAGTGCGTATTTCTTCAAAATTGGAGCTCACGGACTGGTTTGTTTTCACGGTAGAAATTACAGTATAAAACAGAGACTTACTGCCGAACAAACCTCAAAGCTGATCTCAAACCCTGTGTATTATCGCATCAGCACCAACTGCTACGTCAACCTGAACCAAATTTACGACATTCGGGATCATGTCATTTTGTTTCGGGATGAGACGCACGGTATTAAAACCATTAATGTCCCAAGACGCAATCTGGAACAAATTAAAACTCTGCTTCGCAGCTCTAATCGGCGCATTAACGGGGTAGATCAGGTGGTGTAAACCTGCTACACTGATCGCGGTTGATTACAGATTACACTGCAGAGATAAGCAGCCGGTTCTGTGCTCCTTCTGAGCACAAGACCGGCTGCTTATCTTTTGTATATTTATTTTACATAGAAGCGAGCTGTCTCTTCCCATACTTCCCCAGGTGCGAGACTGAATAATCCGATTTCATCAACAGGCAAATCAACATTTGGCGCATTCACCAGATTTATTTGCGGTTCGGGGCAGAAGAAGTTTCCTCTAGCCTCATTGTTCCAAATCATCCACTGCTTATAGGAGGTACCAACATCGTACACAAAAGTAACTCCCAGCTTAGTATCTGTCAGCTCCATCCGGTTTCTCCCGTTTTGAGGAACTGCCGTATAGTGATTGTCCATCTCTTCGAAGAACGGATTTACACCTTCTCCTTGCAGCTTCTTCTCATCCTCCGAGAGGGGTTGGAAGGAGCCTGTAGGCAACATACGACTATCTAATTCCCAACGTTGTCCGATCGTAGCCTTAACAAGATAATCCTTCTCCTCACTATCTGGAGCAAATGGCGCATTGATTGCAGTATGGAAAGCAAATAAGCAAGGCATTTCCTTATCTCCGTTATTGTGCACGAACAGCTGTTGTGATAGACCGTGGTCGCTCAATGAATATTTCAGCTTAACAGTAAATTTAAAAGGTAAATATTTATAGGTTTCGCTATTCTCATCAATTACATTTTTGACTGTTACATAGCTTTCTTGTTTAGTTTGTCCATAATCCTCAACCTGCCAAGGGGAAGTATGTAAATATCCATGCAGATGATTTCCTGTTTTTGCTTCATTTACAGGCAGGCGATATTCTTCACCCTTCCAAGGAAAACGTCCGTCCTCATAGCGATTGGGCGGATAAAGCACAGGAATTCCGAAGACGCCAGGCGCTGCCTTAAACAGGTCTATTTTCCCTTCCTCAGGTTCTCTTAAAAAACGATATCCTTTTTCAGTATCACGAAACGCAATCAGATTTCCACCAATTTCGGGAATAATAGCTGCTTCATAACTCCCCCATCTTAGCCATACCGCATGTTCTCCTTGATACGTACCTTCAAATGCTGTGTTTTGTGTCATTTCGATGTATCTCCCTTCATGTCTCTAAAGCTCAGGCACAATCCCTCTGAATTATACAAAATATAGATTTAAAAATCATCTTTTATACTTTGAAGTCAATCTGTTGACTAGTTATTCTCTCTCATCCCGTAAAATCCTGCGCCCTAACGTTACGGCAAGCGCTATCATCAGAACGCCGACAAGAAGCTGCATTCCATAGATTTGTGCCCATTCAGGCCAATGATGTATCCATTCATACATCTTTCCTCCAATCAGTGGCCCAAAGAATGCTGCAACCCCTGTAATAGCCGAATAGACGGCAATGTACATCGGTCTTTCTGTTTTTGGAGTATCTCCAATCATAAAGTTAAAAGCAAGCTGGTTGAAGCCTCCTACGCCGATCCCGAAAATAATGTGAGCGATGATCAGCACTGTAAGTAAAGGGAAAACCGAGAGCAGCCCCCAGCACAATATAGCAACAGCGATCAAAGGAAGCGTCCAGAAAAGAAGACGTCGGTTGCTGAATCTAGCATTCAAATTGCCCCATACGTAAAAACTTGCCATCATAAATATGGTTTGCGTTACGTTCAGAATGGAGATGGTCTGATAATTGATATGAAGCATTTCCAGCATTACATATGAATATAGCGGCACAACCAGATTTTGCAAAAATAAAAAACAGGCTAAAAATGAGGTAGCTATAATAAAGGATTTATCCCGCAGCGGTTTTAGAAGCATTGGCACAAACTTGCTCTCGACGGAACGTTCAAATGGAACATCCGGGTAGAAGAAAAACATGATAATGTTCAGCACAATACAGGTCCAAGCGATGATGTAGATAATAAGAAAACCTTGCCCCCCTGGATAATGATCCAGAATTACGCCACCAATAAACAAAGTCAGTGTTCCAAGAGCATTAAGCACCGTATTCCGGATGCCGAAGTACCTGCCCCTCACCCTTGCCGGAACGATATCACTTATCAGAGAGCTCCAAAGCATGGACAGTACCGTATTCAACATAAAAGCCGAAACATAGAACCCTATAAATGCTGTGACCCAATATTCCTTTGGGAAAACAAAAGGTACGATCCCCGTGCTTCCCCATAAAATTCTTTGCAGTGCTCCGAACAATACTAAAGCCCATTTACGACTCTTTAGACGCTGGATAAAAAATGCCACAGCAATTTGAGCAATATTAACGAAGGTCGTAATAGCGAGAACAAAACCTATTTGACCTGAAGTCGCCCCCAGATACAGCAAAAAACCTGTAAGAAATTGTCCTCCGATAATAATCTGAAATATGGTTGAAGGTACGCCCTCCCATGTTGCTAATGCCAAATTCCTACGATTAGGGGAAACTTTACGGTGTGTATTCTGACTTACCTTTAAGCTGAGCCGCATGTTAGTATACTCCTTTTACCTTTTGCAAGGCAGAAACGATTGAGTCCCAAGGAAAAAGAAAAAAATGTACTGCTCATACATAAAAATGATGCTTTTTTACATACTTGAAAATAATTAAAAATACGCAAGCAAACGAATGGAGTGTAGCTAAAGAATGCCCAGATTACTGAGTGTAAAGACAATTGTCATTATCTTTACGGGAATTTTGCTCATTACAACAGCAGTCTCCTGTAATCAGCGCAACCAAGGCCCTGAGGTAAAATCCCTTCCCAAAAAAGTTAATCCCCCTGTTCATGCGGAATATGTCAAGGAATCTGACGGAACAGTGTGGATTCCCCTCGATCAGGTAGCAAGATCCTTTGGCCTTCGTCATAAAGAGCAGGATCACAAAATCAAGATTGGTTATACTGATGTCATGCTCGAAATTGAGTCAGGCAGCAAAAAAGCAAAAGCATTTGGCAAAGCGGTGACGTTGTCGAAAGCCCCGATTACCAGGAATGGAATAGTCTATGTTGATGAAGCCTCCCTATCCAGATTGCTTAATACAAACGTTCAGTTTGACCACAAAAATCAGCTTCTGCACGTAGAGTCACTGTATTCACCTGAAGATGATGCAGCCGTCGACCATTCCAAAGACAGCAAGCTGAAACGGTACAAACTTCTTAGCGTAGCAGATAATCAGGATCAGCTTGTATCCTACGCTAAACAATATTTAGGTGTGCCCTATGAGTTCGGTGCTGATCCATATGAGCAATCCAAAACGTTTGACTGCTCCTCCTTCACCCAGCATGTATACAAAAGGTTCGGTCAAAGCCTGCCAAGACTGGCTCGGGATCAAGCGAAGCTCGGAAAAAGGGTCGAACGCTCCGAGCTGCAGGTCGGGGATCTCATCTTCTTCACGGTTCCAGGCCGATTTGAGAACGACAAAGTCGCTGGTCATGTAGGCATATATATCGGAGATGGCCGATTTATCCACACGTGGGGAGAGCCCGGAGTACAGATTAGCCCATTGGACAGTGGATACTGGAACAAAATGATTCTTTCCATGCGCCGAATAAGCTGATCAACTTCCTAACAAAATGCGCTCAGGGACATCCCTGGGCGTTATTTTTTTGTCAGAATTGTGTCAATTCAACCATGTTTCCCTTCATTACAAATACACAGTATAATAAAAGCAAGTCCTACTTTCCATACAATTTCTTAACATGATTCTTCAAGAAATCAACTAAATTTATGACAGTTTTGATCGTAGGAATATGCATGAATACTTCACAGAAAACTAGAGGAGAATTAGGATGGATGAATTAAAGAAAGCTTATGAACTGCTGGGTCTACCCGAGAACGCTTCCAGAGAGGAAGTAGAGAAGGTTTTTGACATTGAGCTCAGGAAATCAAGATCCCGGCAAAACACAAATAGCACTGAAGCAAGCGGTGAGTCTGAATTCGATCAAAAACTGAAGGCATATAAACTCATTACGGGTCATGAGGATCGTCAAAAGATTGAGACTATGAGCCGCGAGAGATTCGAAAAATGGGGAAAGCATGCTGGAACAGCGCAGAAATTGGATGATTTCTTCCGCATTTACAAATCACGCGTTATTATTGGCGTTTTAGCTGCTATTATCTTGATCGTTGGCTTGACCACATATTTGAATCATCGTGAAGAGCAGCAACGACTTGCTTCATTGCCTCCGATCGATTTATCTATGATGTTCATAGGCGATTTCGCTAGCGATCCAAGATATGAAAATGAAGAAGCATTAGGATTTGCTATGGCTGAGCCTTTCCCAGAATGGTCCAGATTTGAAACGACTATAACCTACCTTCCTTCAAAAACTGAGAACATGTCCTCTGCAGACTTAGCTTACCAGCAAAAAGCAATGGCTCTATTGTCTACCGAGGAGCCAGACATCTATATCCTGGATCAAGCTAGTTTCGATTGGCTCTCTGCTGGTGGTATTCTGGAAAATCTGGATACTGAGTACAATGACCAGCTTAAAACTCTCATCACTAACGATTCCGATGTTAAGAAAGCTCAAACTAAGGAGGATACTCAGCCCCATGTGTATGGTATTCGAGTAGCAGACACTACGTTGGCTGGGCAACTGCCTGTAGCCAAAGAGGATATGATCATTTCTCTACGAATCGGATCATCAGAAAATAAAAATAAGGCAATTCAATTCATAAAACATTTTTTTGAGTAATATACTAACTATTGATTTATAGATAATCATGAACTACAATAGGGCTATAAACGCGCGTTCATAGAAAGTAGGGAACTTAATATGCGCAGCGAAGATATTGCCAAGCTGGCCGGGGTGTCACGCAGTACGGTATCCCGCGTCATCAACAACTATTCCAACGTTCCTGAAGCTACCCGAGCGAAGGTACTGAGAATTATTGAACAGTATCATTACGAGCCTAACAGCTTTGCAAGGGCATTAGCGGGCAAAAGAACCGATACAATCGGTCTGTTCGCCATCAGTATGAACGAAAAGGCAGACGCGAGTCGCATTTATCAGAACAGCTACTTTGCTCCGATTGTCGACCTCGTCGTCGACACGGCGAATGCCAGAGGATTCTATGTACTCATCCATACCGTTTACTCACCAAGTGATTTTCAGAAGATCAAGCAGGCTTTTCAGCAGAAAAGAATTGATGGAGGTATTTTGGTCGGAACTCAGAAGGATATTGAACTGGTGCGTGAATTGGTCAGTCAAGATTCTCCTCTCGTTCTCATCGACTATGACATCTCCGAGATTATGGCTGAAAGACTCAACAAAAATCACCTTGCCGTCATTAACTCGATGGACTACGAAGGAACGGTTCAGGCTATTGAATACTTGATCAAGCTTGGACACCGTGAAATCGGAATCATTAAGGGAAGAATAAACACTTTTTCAGGCCGCGAGCGGTATATGGCATTTGAGAATACATTGCAAAGCCACGGATTACCTGTTCGTGACGAGTTTATTCTTGAAGGTGATTTTCTTAAAGAAACTGCCTACCTTGAAACAGCCAAGCTGGCTAACAGCGGAAATTTGCCAACCGCCCTCTTCTGCTCCAATGATGACATGGCCATCTCTGCAATGGAAGCGTTCGCCGCACAGGGCATTAGCGTTCCGGATCAAGTGTCTATCATCGGCTTTGACGATGTAGAGCTCGCTTCTAGAATTAATCCAAAGCTGACCACGGTCCGCCTGCCGATTGACGAAATGGCCAAAGCTTCTGTAGAAAAAGTAATCAGCTTATGCGATGCTGTCGAGCCAACATTTAGTACGGTTAGTTTCCCTGCCCATCTCGTTATTCGGGATTCATGCAAATCGCTTCTGTGAGATCATAGAGGCCGGGACTTATTTACTTGGTTACAAAATGCCTTACTCCTTAAAGGAATAGGCATATATTTTTCAATAAAATAAACGCGCGTTCACAAACGAAGGGAGAGCTATTATTTATGAAATTCGGACAATTCGATGACGTTCGCAAAGAGTATGTGATTAACACTCCACAAACTCCTTATCCTTGGATTAACTATCTTGGTAATGAGCAATTTTTTGGACTGATTTCCAACACAGCAGGCGGTTATACTTTTTACCGTGACGCTCGTCTTCGCAGATTGACTCGTTATCGGTACAACAATATTCCACTCGATACTGGGGGTCGTTACTACTATCTTCGCGACCATGATAACAACGATTTCTGGACTCCAGGCTGGATGCCTGTTAAACGTGAGCTTGATTTCTATGAATGCCGTCACGGCCTTGGATATACATCAATTACTGGCGAACGTGGCGGAATCTCCGTAAACCAGCTCGCATTTATTCCGCTCGGCTACAATGGTGAAGTACATCGTTTAACAATTAAAAATACTAGCAATGCCAACAAAACGGTATCTCTCTTCTCTTTTGCTGAATTCTGTCTCTGGAATGCTCAAGATGATATGACCAACTTCCAGCGTAACCTTAGTACTGGTGAAGTTGAAGTACAAGATTCCGTTATCTATCACAAAACAGAATACCGTGAACGCAGAAACCACTATGCATTCTATTCCGTGAACCGTAAAATTGACGGTTTTGATACAGATCGTGAATCATTTGTAGGGCTGTATAACGGACTTCATGAGCCACAAGTTGTAGTAGCTGGCAAAGCTTCCAACTCCGTTGCCAGCGGCTGGTCTCCAATCGGTTCCCATGAAGTGAAGCTCACTCTTGCTCCAGGCGAAGAACAAAGCCTCGTTTTCATTCTTGGTTATGTGGAAATTCCTGAAGAGGAGAAATGGGAAGCTCCTAGCGTAATCAACAAAAAGCCAGCGCTCGCTATGATTGAGCAGTTCGCAACAGATGCTGATGTAGATCGTGCTCTTCAAGAGCTGGCTGCATATTGGGAGAACCTGTTGTCCAAGTATCAAATTAACAGCGGCGATGACAAACTGAACCGTATGGTGAACATTTGGAATCCATATCAATGTATGGTTACGTTCAACATGTCACGTTCTGCATCCTATTTTGAATCCGGTATCGGTCGTGGTATGGGCTTCCGTGATTCTAACCAGGATTTGCTAGGTTTCGTACATCAAATTCCTGAAAGAGCAAAAGAACGGATTCTTGATATTGCTGCAACACAGTTTGAAGATGGCAGTGCTTATCACCAATATCAACCACTTACTAAAAAAGGCAACAACGAAGTAGGTACAGGGTTCAACGATGATCCGCTCTGGCTCATTTTGGGTACAGCTGCTTACATCAAGGAAACTGGTGATACTAGTATTTTGGATGAGCAGGTTCCATTCGATAGCAATCCGAACAACACAGCGACCCTGTTCGAGCATTTGAAGCGTTCCTTCTACCATGTCATTAACAATCTTGGACCACACGGCTTGCCGCTCATCGGCCGCGCGGACTGGAATGATTGTCTCAACCTGAACTGCTTCTCCAATGAGCCAGGCGAGTCGTTCCAAACCACTGCCAACATTGAGGGACGTGTTGCAGAATCCGTATTTATCGCAGGTCTGTTCGTATTTGTTGGTCCTGATTTTGCTGAGCTCTGCCGTATGCGCGGACTTGAAGCAGAAGCAAACGAAGCGGTATCCCATATCGATAATATGCGTGCTACAACACTTAATCACGGCTTTGATGGAGACTGGTTCCTACGCGCTTATGACCACTACGGCGAAAAAATCGGCAGCAAGGAAAATGAAGAAGGACAAATCTTTATCGAGCCTCAAGGTATGTGCGTTATGGCTGGTATCGGGGTTGAAGAAGGTCTTGCCGATAAAGCAATGGTGTCTGTACAAGAACGTCTAGACACTAAATATGGTATCGTGCTGCAACAGCCGCCCTATTCCAAATATTATTTGAACCTTGGAGAAATTTCGACTTATCCTCCAGGTTACAAAGAAAATGCAGGTATTTTCTGTCACAACAATCCTTGGATTATGATCGCTGAAACTGTACTTGGACATGGTGACAGAGCATTTGAAGTTTACTCTAAGATCGCTCCGGCTTATCTGGAGGATATCAGCGAGATTCACCGCATGGAGCCTTATGTATACTCCCAAATGATCGCGGGTAAAGACGCAGTCCGTCACGGTGAAGCTAAAAACTCCTGGCTGACAGGTACAGCTGCATGGAACTATGTTGCCATTACTCAAGCTATCCTTGGGATTCAAGCGGATTTTAACGGCCTGAAAGTAGATCCTTGCATCCCTTCTGCATGGGATGGATTCGAAATCACTCGCGTATTCCGTGGCGACACCTATGTGATTAAGATCAGCAATCCAAATCACGTATCCAAAGGTGTTAAAAGCATTACTCTTAACGGAGCGGCCGTTGAAGGCATCGTAATTCCTCCAGTAGGAGATGGCGGTACACATGAGGTTGTTGTAGTACTTGGTTAAATTGACACGATATAGCTAGTTTTTAATAAATAAGTCTTGTTCTGGTGAATCTACATTTTTTCTTCTGTAACTCTGTAGAACACAGGACAAGACTTTTTCCATCCAAACAATGATTAATTATAGTTGTAATTCCTGAATTAGTTATATTATTTGAATTACGTGATACTATTTTCATAATTCTATGTATCCCCTTTCTTCTGTCGATGTTATAATCATGGTAGAATTATCCTAACTTCTAAGGAGGTCGCATATCCTATGTCATGGTTCAACAGACTCCCTATTTCTACCAAGTTAACTGCTGCTAGCTATATTATTGCTGCTTTGTTCGCAGTTCCTGTTCTAGTAACTTTCATTGTAGTGGGGAAATTTCTAGTAGGCGTTATTTTGATCGTTCTGCTGGGAGCGCTTACTTATCCGCTTGCACGTTTTTTGCGTAACAAGCTGTTAGAATCTTTTGACGACATCACTAGTGCTTCTGCTAAGATTGCCAAAGGTGATTTCACTGTGAGAATGATGGAAACTGCTGGAATGGAAAGCTTGAATCGTTCATTTAATAACATGGTGGACAAGCTGCGTAAAATTTTACAGGAAACCTCAGACATCACTCGTAAGGTGATGGACTCCAGCCGATCGATTGCGGATCGAAATAAAGATCTCATTGAGGTAATGACCCAAGTAACACATTCCTCCAATGAACTTGCACTAGGAGCTAACGAAATTTCTGAAGATGTCGCTGACATGAAGGACTCTATTGAAGGTATTGAATTCAAAATCTCCAATTATGCTGAATCAACAAGAGAAATGAATTACCGCTCTGCAGAAGCTCTGAAGATCGTCGAGAAAGGCCTTGAATCTGTATCTACCCAAACAGCAGGAATGCGCCGTAATATTGAAGCTACAGAAAAAGTGGCTGATTCGATTAAGGCTCTATCCATCAATGCTCAAGGGATTACTAAAATTACAGCTACAATTTCTGAAATCGCAGAGCAGACGAACCTTCTCTCGCTGAATGCCTCCATCGAAGCGGCTCGTGCAGGAGAGCATGGAGCCGGATTCGCTGTCGTAGCTCAAGAAGTACGCAAGCTTGCCGAAGAAGCTACAACTTCAACAAAAGAAGTATTTAGTCTGGTACGCGGTATTGAACAAGATGTTAAAAATGCCGGACATAACATAAAAATCAATGAAGAGGTCGTGCGTGAGCAAAGTAAAATGATCTCGGAAGCCGAACAAATTTTCCAGGAAATCGTTCAAAGTGTACAATATATTACGGATCAGATCGCAACGTTCTCTCAAGAAATTGAATCTATGCTTGAAAGTGCTCGCAGTATCTCTTCTTCGATCCAGAACATCTCTGCGATTACTCAGCAATCTGCTGCCGGCACTGAACAAGTATCCGCTTCTATGAATGAACAGATTACTTCCATCAAGGCGATGGCTGACGATGCAGAAGCAATGAAGAACGAAGTATTCCAACTGCAAAAAACGATACATATCTTTAAGATTTAGTAAAAAAGGGGCTATCCCAAAATTAGGTTTACTGTCAAAACTAGAAATAGCGGTGCAAGGAAGACGATCCCTGCACCGCTTGATCCGCCACACATTCTATGACCGTATCTCATGTGTAATAGTGTCATGATACGGGAATTCCTGAAATTCCTGCAAATGTGCAGGCTTTATTTATGTAAAGCCCCTAAATGCCCTAAATTGCTGCAAATGTG
>RCUF01000227.1_pt1 | contig 25614 bp, 17 predicted proteins | sample 2166311 | NCBI WGS metagenome assembly RCUF01 (sample SAMN09932608, study PRJNA488358) | compost metagenome | feature: garden; material: soil; isolation source: compost soil in 4-hydroxybenzonitrile-enriched culture | place: Germany: Experimental Botanical Garden Goettingen | collected 2016-01-27
GTTCCTGGGTTTGTTCCCGGGTCTGTACCCGGATCTGTTCCTGGGTCAGGTTTGCTTGCCTGAGTTTTAGCTCTGATGGCTTCGGACCAATCTGACAACCCTGCTTCGTTCAACGCACGAAGCTTATAGAAATAAATTGTATCCTGTGCTAGATTCGTATCCTCATAATGAGTATCAGGAATGTCTGTTAGATTGATCTTCACGAATTCATCGTCCATGCTGTTTGCGCGATACACAGCATATGTCACAGCGCCAGGCGTTATATTCCAGTTCAAGGTTATCGAGCCGCTGCTCAATGATACAGCGGTAATTCCTTGAGGGGCTTCCGGTACAATGTCTTCAGATTCAGTCGTAACATTAACAACCTGAGATGGAGCCGATTCCCCGGCACTATTCACTGCTGTTACCTGATACGAATAAGCAGTCTCAGGCAGTAAGCCTGAATCCTGATATGCAGGTTCAGTTACGGGTATATCATTTAGAAGAACAAAGTCCCCATTTTCATTACTTCTGTAAATGTTATAGCCTGTCGCTTCAATCACAGGCTCCCAAGATAAATGAATCGACTTTCCATAAGCCAATCCCTGAACCTGCTCCGGTGCAGCAGGAATGGACAACTGATCTACAACATTTACTGTCAGGCTTTGTTCAAACAAATACCCGACGGATAAGTTTTTGTATGAATCAACATACACTGTTACTTTTGCTTGTCCTGGTTGATGTGCTGTAATTACACCAGTATCACGGTCTACTGAAGCAATTTCAGGTGCATCGGATTCCCAATAGATTGGTCGATGATCGGCATCAGCCTGGAAGACAGAAACTCCCAACTCTAGTGTGTCCTGATTTACCAATGAGACAATACCATTTTCCGGGATATGAACACTGTCTTTGCGGTACAATGAAATTCCTTCTACAATGACAGGTGTTTTAATACCTATGCTGACTGACTTTGTTAAACCGCTAGCGGTCGTAGCAGTAATGGTTACCGGCTTAATCTCACCGTCAACACCGCCATATTCTTTTGTAACCACCGTGGCCTGACTTCCATTGCTGATTATCTCTGCAACAGTCGGATCGCTGGACGTCCACACGATATCCTCATTTACAAACGAAGGCTTGATTCCTGCTGTAAGCTCAACTGAATCCGTTGTGACCACTTTAGCCGGAGCATTGCTTATTTCAACAGATTCTGCTTTAGTTACGAAGCTGCCTTTTGCTGTAAATTCAGCAATACCAGGCCATACTGTTTTGCCCTCTTGCTTAGTTTCATGCATGGCGACACGAATAAATCGCGCTTTTGTTCCAGACGGCAAAGCATCAGTAACTTTTACATCATCGCTGAATACGGTAGAGTGATTCACAATCGCAGTGTACGTTTTCCCGTCATCCGATACCTCAATGCTGTACTTCTGTTTTCCCCAGAACTCCATATTAATCTGATTGATTTCTGCCATTTGACCTAAATCAACCCACCATGTATACGTTCTGCCTGCAATAGGCGAACCTGGAGACCATGCCGTACTCCGATTACCGTCTATCGCATCCTGCGGAGGATTTTTAGCGTACATGTTGCTTGTCCCTGTCAGCTTGTTTTTCTGCAATTCGTCAGAAACCTGCACCTGTGCCTGGGCTGTGAATCCTCCGTCTTGTGTAGTTACTGTGATCGTTGTTTCCCCTGCTTTTTTAGCCACAACATAACCGTCTTGTGTTACGGATGCGATGCTCTCATCTGAAGATGTCCAAGTAACATTCGGATTGTCGGGAGCCGCTGGCTGCAGATTGGCTTGAAGCTGCTCGTATTGCCCTGCAACAAGGCTGAGTTCGGTTTTATTGAGTACGATTCCCGCAACCGGAAGACTATCTGCAACGACAACCTCTACAGATGCACTAGCACCGCCATCCGCAGATGTCACCGTCAATGTTGCCGACCCGTCAGCGACAGCAGTCAGAACACCATCACTAACCGTAAATACATTGTCGTTACTGGAAGACCAGAGCAGCGATTTATTTAAAGCATCCTCCGGTGTAACTGTCGCTTTCTCGGTATGAGTCGCACCCGCTCGCATTCTAATAAGCTGCGATTCCAGTGTAATAGCTTCAACTTTTACCGGAACTATCGTTACTTCTACTGTATCATGAACAGCACCTTTATCAGCCGCTGCTGTAATGGTCGCTGTGCCTGCTGCAACGCCTGTTACTACTCCTTTATCATTGACCTTTGCAATAGCTTCGTCGCTGGAAGTCCACTGTACCTCCGGGAACGAAGCATTGTCAGGAAGGACCTTTGCTCCTAACTGCTTGGTACGGCCAATAGAAAGCTCAAATTGCTCGGAATCAATCTCAACGCTCGACACGTCTATCTTTGTTGCATTCAGCTTAAATTGATACACTGCATGACCGTCTGCAGACGTAATCGTGATATCGGATTCTCCTTTATTGTGCACTATCAATGTAACGTCATTCGTGATGCCACGCTGTTGGATTAACGTCCCCGGATTGCTGGTTTCCACAGCTTCCCCGAGGAAGCTGGCTACTTCCGGATTAGAGGATTTGTAAATCAAACGATTATCAGTAGCACTATTTGTTATTTGTGCATTAATCTTGATTTGATCTCCTACATTGCCTATTACTTGCTGATCGGCACTGATTACAGGCTGTGTTACTTGTATAGAATCAGCCAGTACTGGAGCGGTTACAATGACATTGCGCGAAGCTGTAAAACCTCCATCTACCGTTGTAGCTGTAATAGTCGCCTGACCTGCTTGAACGGCAGTGACAATTCCGGAATGACTCACCTTTGCGATCGACGGGTCACTGGAGGTCCATTCCACATTGGTATATGCAAATTGACCCGCTGGAGCAACCTCAGGAATCATCTTGTCGCTGTTGCCAGCAATCAGAGTCAAATCTCCACCAGGCAATGCCAAGCCTGACACCGCTGTTGGCTTAACCTCATAGCTTGCCGAGATCGGATTATGCGAAATTTTTCCGCCTAGCGGCTTGGACACTGCTTTTCCCCGCCACAAGTAGGCATAAGTACCATCAGATGCATGTCCGTCATACGTAAACAAAGTACGGTTATCTACTGTATTTCCGTATTCGGTTGTACTTCCTCCAGGAATCCATGGGCTATACCATTCGCTATGCCCCTTCCCTTTGGTAATCCATTCTGCCGCCCAATAGAAAAAACCTACTTCAGCGTTATTTGGATTGGGTACATCACGAATCGTCTGCATATACTCAATCAACCAGTTGTATTGTCCTCGTTGTGAGGTTTCGTAAAAAGGAACATATAATGCAGAACCATTCTTGGTAGGGTCTTTATCATCTCTCGTGAAAGAATAACCTGTCTCTGAAAAAATAACGTCTTTACCCTTCCATTTGTCGAAATTGTTGCTCATCATGGAATATATATTGCCACTATCACGGCCGCCGTACAAAGAATAAGCTTCTCCATCCCACTTCATACCGTTGTTCAGGTTTTTGGTATACCAATCATTGGAGGTTTCCGGCTGATAGCCATTATTTAAGTGGAAAAATCCTTGCGTAGTTGGAGAAGCATCCTTCATAGCCTGATAAGAAGCGTTGACCAGCTTGGCAAAGCCTTCTCTATTTGTAGAATAAATCTTTCCTTCAGGCCATACGATCCCACCATTTTGCTCGTTGCCCAATTTAACAGAGTCAGGAGCTACTCCTGCGTCAGCTAATGTTTTGATAAAATCATACGTGTAGTTGTACATTGAAGTCTGCAATTGATCCATGCTTTGATTAAACCATGCCAATGGCTTATAAGCCTTAGCTGCACTCATCCAGTTGTCACTGTAGTGAAAAGAGACTTCAAATTTCATATGATGCTCTTTGGCACGTTTGCCAATGTCGAGAGCCTGTTCCTTACCGAAAAAGCCTGGAATCATCTGCAATGGTGTCGATACTCCTGTGCCCAAATAAGCGAGATCGTTCTGGTAATTCATGTTCACGCTAATCTTTGGAAGATCTTCACGTTTACCATTTTGATAGTCGTTCCATACCTTCTCATCGTATATGTAATTACCGGCTTCTACAAAAAACATAGACGTAACCGCATTAACACCACGATTTCGCATAATGTCGAAGAAATCCTGCTCGACATTATTTGCCTTGTAAACGCCACCATATTGCTCTACCACATTTAAAAAGGAGACGTCTACTCCCTTGACAACCGTGTTATCCATCTCAAAAAGATCGATACTGTCCGCATACCCGTAGCCATTTCCTTCCGAATTGCGCTCCACATAAATTGTTGCTGACGTCTCGCTGGCTCCTGTACGGAAAGCAAGTGACAGCAGCGAATAATCAGTGGTAGCCAAAGGTGCTGTATTGGATTCGCTTATACCTGATACTCCGATCCGAACCCGGTCGGCTTCATTGTCCACTTTAGCTCGTGTTGTTACAATGTAGTCTGTGTTCGGCTTGACCGTAACGGTTTGTGCAATCCTGGAGCCCGTGTTCATTTTTATAGCGTATTGACCTGCATCAACTTGATCTGTGATGATTGCAGTGTCACCGGTGGTGGTCCAGAAATCCGTAGTACCTGATTCAAAGCCCCAGTTTTGAAGCGGATTGTTGTCTGAAAACTCCATATAAAACTGTACATCATCAATTTCAACGTTCATGCCCGCTTGATTGACATAAAGACCAATCGTAGCTTGACCGTTATAGACCAATACATTTCGGATTACGACCTGAGTCCAGCCATCTGCATTAGCAATCTGGTTGATATAAGACCGCATCGCAGGGCTGCCCGTATTTTTAGTTTCCAAATATGCTGCCTGTGAAGATGAGTTTGGTGAACTTGTACGTACATTGGCAATCAGAGTGTATGTTCCTTGCTCCAAGTTGCTTAAATCCTGATACAAACCAGCGGCTGGACTATCAAAGCTCCCGGCGTTGGTCCCCTTTACTACAGCGGAAAAATCACCTTGGCTTCCACCGCTCTGCGTACTCACAGACCCTCCATTACTTATTACCTTCCATCCCTCCGGAATGCTGTTAGCGCTTCCATTAATCTCAAAGCTTGAATTTTCCAGAAGACTTAAACTGCTTGCCTGAGCGGTTCGACTGGTTGGTCCCCAAATAGCCAGCGAGCTGAACAGCAAAGTGCTGCTAAGCACCATTGAAACTACTTTTTTCATTCGTTTCATTGTTAAGACAATCCTCCCCATCTAGATGTTATTTATACTATAGGCTGAATCAGCTGTAACACCGCCGATCAGCCTATTAGTCTAATCTGTTAATCTAAATTGCGCACTGCCACGAGCACATCATATGCCTTCAGATTCCATGTAGTATTCAATTGCTCCTTGCTTGTTACAGCTTGCCATTCTGAGCCAAAAGGTGGCATAACAGCCAGCTTGTCTGTAAAATTATGAACAAACAGATATTCTGTCTTTTCATTAGAGCGAACTGTAGTATATACTCCTTCAGGCAATACTGATGCGACAGGCTTATACAAATCTATTGAAGCTGCCAAATCATGATAGAAATCATCGTAAAAGACTTCCTCAAAATGGCTGGATACATAATAGGACGTACCCTTTCCATACACATGTCTGGTTAGAGCCGGACGACCTGCATAAAAATCGTCATTGTAAAGCATCAAAGCTTCTGCACCTTTCAGATGCAGTAAATCACAAAGCTTACTGCAGGAATAAGTGCCTGCAAGAGAAGCACACTCCAAGCCTGCTATATGCTGAACTACCTGTCCGGCATTATGCTCATGATCATACAAGCCATCAATTTCCTCGCTGACGACACCCATCACATCAGTCAATTGATGCGGAGCTTCACCCTGGAACACCAGGTCGTTCTCGTTCACAATCCCGCTCCAGTAAGTCAACACCAAGGTTCCTCCTTGCTCAACAAAGGCACGAAGCTTGCGTTCAAATCCGCTGCGCAGCATATAGAGCATAGGAGCAATCACTATTTTATAGCCGTCTATATCACATTCCATATCCACAAAGTCCGTCGTAATGCCCTGCTTCAGCAGCGCTCGATAATGTGACTGAACTTCTTCTATATAACCCATGTCTTTATTGCGCGGACCTTGTGAATCCTCAATAGCCCATTTGTTCTCCCAATCATATACGATGGCTGCTTCTGCATGACAATTAGTAGCTGCAACATCAGACAGCTTCTCCATTATACTTCCAAGCTCAGCTACCTCTTTAAATACTCTAGTGTCCGAGCTGCCGTCATGGGATACAACTGATCCATGGAATTTCTCACTGGAGCCGCGGCTTTTGCGCCACTGAAAATACTGCACTGAATTTGAACCGTGAGCCACCGCCTGTAAGGAAGACAAAATATGCATCCCTGGCTTTTTCAGCTTCGAAACGCTCTGCCAGTTGGTCATACTAGGTGAGCTTTCCATTAGCAAAAATGGCTGACGCTTGATCGACCGCATAATATCATGATTCATCGCAACGTCTACCGCAATATCAAAATCCGATTTCTTATGCCAGGTCGGATAGTTATCCCACGATACAATATCTATTGCATCCTTGAATTTGAAATAATTCAAGCCATTGTAGTAATACATGAAATTCGTAGTAGCCGGCAGATCCGGATTAATAGATTTGACAACAGCAATTTCATGCTCCATGAAATCAAGCGTTTGATCCGAAACAAATCTTCGCCAGTCCAAATTCATACCATGCGTCGCATTTTCTCCATGCGGTGCAGGGGATTCAATCTGTGACCAATCGCTATACGTATGACTCCAGAACGTAGTCCACCACTCTGCATTCAGCTTGTCTAGTGTGCCATACTTCTTTTTGAGCCATTGTCTGAACGCTTCCTGGCACAAATCGCAGTGGCATTCTCCGCCGAACTCATTTGAAATATGCCACAGCTTTACGGCTGGATGACTTGCATAACGTGCGGCAAGCCCCTCATTTAGCAGCTTGATTTTTTCACGGTAGATGGGAGACGTATAGCAGTGGTTATGTCTCGCTCCGTACAAATTTCGATGCCGATCACTCGAAACCCGCAGCACCTCCGGGTATTTTTGCGCCATCCATACCGGACGAGCGCCGGAAGGTGTCGCCAGGAAAACAGAAATTCCATTCTCATACAGCGAATGGATTACACCATCCAGCCATTCCCAGTTGTATTTTCCTTCCTCAGGCTCAAGCATAGCCCAAGAGAAAATACCCACCGACATGATGTTGCAGCCGGCCTTCTTCATCAATTCAATATCCTGCTGCAATACCTGCGGATCATGAAGCCATTGTTCCGGGTTATAATCCGCCCCGTGCAGCAATCCATTTGTAAATTGTGTCAACATGTTAGTCTATCACCTCGGGTTGTTAGGTTACTTCACTGAACCGAGCATACCTTGAACGAACTGCTTTTGTAACAGGAAGAAAATCAGAACCGTCGGCAGCGTCGTTACAACGATGGCAACCATAATAATTCCGTAATCCGGATTATACGAGGACGCCAAGGATGAAACTATAAGCGGCAGTGTTTTCTTGTCTTGCGTTTGCAAGGCAATCAATGGCCACAGGAAGCTGTTCCAGTAGTTCATAAACGTAATGATCGCTGCTGCTGCGTAAGTCGGTCTCATCGTAGGCATGTAAACACTTGTAAACAAGCGCCACTCGCCTAGTCCGTCTACCCGTCCCGCCTGCAAAAGCTCGCGCGGGAATGATTTTGTATTTTGCATGAAGAAGAAAATCATAAACGCCGTTGTAATCGTAGGCAGTATAACCGCCGATGGCGTATTGAGCATTCCCATCTGGCTAAACATGCGGAACAACGGAATCATAACCGCCGCAAACGGCATCATCATAGACAGCATGAGCAGACCAAACAAACGATCTTTGCCTTTGGTGCGATAAATCTCAAATCCAAATCCGGCCATTGAGCTTAAAATCAATGTGCAGATTGTACCCACAACCGCAATGATTGTTGAGTTCCAAAAGGCTTCTCCCAGATTGGTCATGTCCAGCAATTTCGTTACGTTATTAGATAGCTCAGAGCCGAAGCTGAACTTGCCCTTTACAATTTCGGAGGAGCTGTTCGTCATGCCGATCAGCATCCAAACAAAAGGAAACAAGGAAACCACAGATGCTAAAATCAGAAACAGATGAATACCTGCCGCAGACATTTTCCTCATTTCTTTTCACCTCCCACCTTAAGCTGAAGAAATGCAAGCACGGCAACCATAATAACGATCGCATATGACACTGTTGCTGCATATCCAAAGTTAGGCGTATATACAAACGACAAGTTGTAAATGTACTGGGATATCGTCATCGTGGAGTTGCCCGGTCCGCCGTTCGTAATGTTAACGACTTCATCAAACAACTGCAAGGTACCGTTCGTCGAAATAATTGCAGTAAACAGAATAATCGGTTTAAGCATAGGAACCGTAATGCTGAAAAACTGACGTGTCTTTGAAGCTCCGTCAATCGAGGCCGCTTCATAGACGCTTGGATCGATATTTTGCATTGCTGATAAATAGAAGATCATATTGTAACCTGTCCAGCGCCAAGTAATCGCTGCGATAATAACCACCCGTGCCCAAACCGGGTCCATGAGCCAGGCAACTGGCTCATGGATCAAATGAATTGACATCAACATCCGGTTCAGAATTCCGTCTACTGCAAAAATGCTTTTAAAAAGCACAGCGTAAGAAACGAGCGAGGTTACACATGGAAGAAAAATAGCGGTACGGTAAAATCCTTTGAATTTTAGACCAGGCATGTTCAGGAAATACGCTATTACAAGACCCAGCATAAGCATGATAGGAACCTGAACGATCAGGTATAGCAAAGTATTCAGTACAGCCTGTCTGAACATAGGATCGGAGAACAAGCGACCGTAATTGCCTAGTCCAACATAACTGTACACATTCCCTTTACCGGACTGAAACGACAACAACAATGATTGAATCATAGGATAGAAGCTGAACAATAGGATTAGCGCCGAAGGCAATATGACAAACTGCCATCCCATGAGATTTGATTTATTCCATTTACTGCTCATTTCTTACCACCTGCTAACTTTAGATTTATTGCACCTGCTGTTCAAACAATTTCTGAATGTTAGCCAAGCTTTGTGTCAAATCTGCTCCATTCAAGATGTTAGGCAGTTCGTTTTTAAGTGCATCTTTTGCTTCTTGTGTGTACATTCCTAATGTAATCCCCGGTACTTTTGTAGACCATTTCGTGAAATCACTATAGATCGCTTGACCGCCAAAGAACTCGGAAGTTTGGCTATAAGCTTCACTTGAGAAGGAAGGAATGAATGAACCTACACCACCGTTTTCGTTCAGGAAGCGCTCGTAGAATTCACTGCTGCTGCCGATTGTTTTAGCCAAGAAATCGATAGCCAAATCCTTGTTCGCTGAACCATCCAATACGAACCAGCTGGAGCCGCCTTCATTAGATGCGTTAACTGCGCCTTCAACATTCAATCTTGGAATCGGAGCTACTTTCCATTTACCGCTTTGATCTTTGGCATCCATAATCGAAGCAATTTGCCATACGCCGGACACAACAGTCGCTACATCGCCAGCATTAAAGCTGCCTACAAATTCGCTCCAGCCCGTTACAGGCTTGGCAATACCAGATTCAGAAATCCCTTTATACACACGAAGCGTATCTGTCATTACCGGATTATTTACAAAGTTTCCTTTGTTATCCGGAGTAATGTACCATGAACCACCAGATTGAAGAAGAATGGAAGTTAACGCTTCATCATTCGGGTTGATCGTAGCCATGTATTTGCCCGTTTTTTCCTTAACTACTTTACCGATTTCAATGTATTGATCCCAAGTGATGTTCTCAAGATCTTCAGCTTTATAGCCTGCTTCTTCCAAATAATCGGAGCGGTAGAACATACCTGTTACACCGATATCAAATGGTACGCCGTATACTTTTCCGTCTATCGTAAGCGCATCCACTTTGTATTGAGAAAATTGTTTGAAATCAACCTTATCCGTAAAGTCTGCAAATGTATTAGGATAAGCGGTTACATATTTTTGAATGTTCGGGTCATTTACCAGAATGATGTCTGGAAGACCTTCTTTAACGCCTGCTGCAAGGTTTGTATTCAGTTTTTGCTCCAAATCTGTTTTCGCCATATCAACGACTTCCAGTTCAAAGCCAGGATTTTCTTTTGCGTACAGCTCTTCAGCAATTTTCAGAGCAGCGCCGTTAAAGGATGGGTCCCATGCCCAAGCAACGACTTTCTTTGTTGCAGTAGAGCCTGCAGATTCATTAGCAGCACCCTTCTCAGTGGATTCCGATGATTTCGAAGACCCGCAGGCCGCCAATAATGAAGCAGTCATCGAGACTAATAGCAATACGGATAGCAATTTTTTCAATCTGTACAACCCCTTTTGTCAAAGTATTTGTAAGCGCTTCATGTATTTCGATATTCATTTTAGAAAAAATAAAAAAGGAAGTATAATAATTATTAGAGTTAAATTAGTAGTAATTATTGTTCTCTTGTCTAACGCCAGTTTATTATAGTAAAAATTATTGGTGGTAGCATTAATTATTGTATATTTTGAACTTTAAGAGCCTAATAATACCCTTATAATCCGGATTGATATATGATGAGAAAAAAGAGCATACAACGAGGTGTATTCATGAATAAACACAATGCAGCTTATCGAGTTATGATCGTGGATGATGAAGCCATCTTGCGTACTGGTATGTTACATCTATGTAATTGGGGCGAATATGGAATCGAGATCGTCGCCCAAGCAGCTAACGGACAGGAAGCACTGCAACAAATGGAAGCGGTTCAACCACACGTAGTGGTTACCGATATTGTTATGCCCGTTATGGACGGTGTAGAGTTCACAAAGGCGATGCGCATGCAGTATCCCGAAATTAAAATAGTTGTGTTAAGCAGCTATAGTGAATTCAATTATGTTCGTGAAGTATTTAAATATGGAGTTAATGATTATTTGCTCAAACCGAAAATATCGGCTACCGAATTAATCTCATTAATTCAATCCTTATGCAGCAATATCGATTTGACGAGTGAAAACAAGCCCGCTGTAAAAAAAGATCCTGCACTCTTGTTGGGTCAATGGCTGGATAGCGATGCCGCGCTGAACGACAAAGCAGACGTTTGTCACGAGCTTCATCAGCATTTCAAGCTGGAGCATTTCATTATAGCCAAGGCAAGCACGAGCCTGCTTCTATCCAGAACAAAATGGACCCAGAGCCAAATAGAGAGCATCATCATTGATTTGGGCGCAGAGCATTTATCAGGACTTGAATATTGCTGTGTGTTCCTAAAGAACGAAGCTCTTCTGCTCGTTAATTACGGACCCTCGCAGTCGGTGGAAGTCATAGCTGCCCTGAAGCGATTCGCACAGCATACCCAGGATGCGTTAAAATTCATATCCTTTGTTCTTTCGCATACATTCGATGCTTTTAGCTTGATTAAATCAGAGCATGAAAGATTAACTCCATACCTTGGTAAACTGTTGTATTTTACAGAGCAGGCACTCGTACCAGAGCATGAGATGACAATAGGCGGGGAAAAAACGAATTTTGATGAATTACAATTTACAAGTGCGCTTCGCACTTTTGCAATCGATGATGCAATCACAATGTTGAAAGCGCTTTTTTCAGAAATTCAAAACAACCGCACCTACGATGAGTACAGCTTAAAGCGTTTATGTCAAAATCTGATATATACGACCATCAGCACGCTGGAGCAGTTAAAGCAGCCTGTAACAGAGCTTGGCTCCTCCAAGCTGAAGCTGTTTAAAATGATCGATCTCGCCTTTGATATCCACGAGCTGGAGAATATTTTGACACAGTTTCTTGAAGGGCTTAAAAATATCGTGCAACGAAGTGATTATCAGCAATCGATGATTTTGCATCAGGTTTATGAGTATGTAAATAAAAACTATGCCAATGAGATCTCATTATCGGAGATGGCCAATAGTCTGCATTTGAATTACACTTATTTATCATCCTATTTCAAACAACGAACCCAGGAAAACCTAACCTCCTACATCAGTCGGGTTCGGACGGATAAGGCCAAGGAACTGCTGCATGAACAGGGGCTTTCCGTATCCGAGATTAGCCGCTTAACCGGTTTTTCTGATCACAACTATTTTTCGAAGGTATTCAAAAAGATGACAGGGATGACACCTATCGAATATCGCCATCAAATATCTCAATAAAGTCAGGTGTTTACCATGCTGCGAAAAAACAGTATATTTATCAAGATTCTTTTCCTGATGCTGTCAGGTATTATTATTATTTCATTCGTGCTCATCATGGCATCGTCGAGAATTGCAGAGCGCATATTGCTAAATCAGGTTGTCCAGAATGCAACGGGTAATATGAATATCGCCAAGGATGATTTATTAAAATATAATGATCAAATCGTAAATACGATGCTTCAAATCAACAGCAGCAACGAGTTCAAAAATTACATCACCAAGCCGGCCAATACGACTCTGGAGCACTTGAATCTTGTCATTACATTAGGTAGATATATCGATGTTTACAAAGACTATTTGAGTCCAGAAAATTCACATATTATAGTGTCCGGACTTCCCGGCGAAGGCGGCAGGCACTATTCAAGCAACGCGCTGAAATGGGACAAAATTCCTCAGGATATCGTCTCGACTTACATGACTATTGACGGGGATATTCCTAACCGTATTCGCTACCACAGCAGCCCGGACTTATTCGCTGAAACCGTTCAATATAACAACTATATATTTGCTACCAAGCCTTTGGTAGAGAGCGGTACAGGTTGGATGTACGGGTATGCTGCAGTCGTTATGGATGAATTGAACATCAATCAAAAATACAATCCGTATATATCCGAAGGCATTCATATCTCACTCATATCATCAGATGGCACTATTCTGTCCAGCAGCATTAAAGATTCAATCAGCAAAAAAGATGTAGGCCTGCTGTCCATCGCCACCAATGCAGCAGAAAAGCCAAATGGTGTCTGGACGGAGCCAAATGACAAGCAGACCTATATATCCTATTTTCTGCCGGAATTTAACGCTTATTTGTTTGAAGAGATCAACCAACGAACCGCGTTTGCTCCTTTATACAAGCTGTCGTTCGAAATATTCAAGGTAGTTAGCATTGTACTTGTCGTTAGTTTGATTTTTGTCTACTTCCTGAGCCGACGCATTACCCATCCGTTGAATAAGCTGGTAAAAACGATGCAGACTTCAAAGGGGGACAATCTGCTTTTTCATCCTTTACAGGAAAGCGGCAGCTACGAGACTAATGTCCTGGCTAAAACGTACAATCGCTTGATAAAAGAAATCGACCAATATACCGACAAGCTCGTCTACGAACAGCAGGAGCGCAGAAAAGCAGATCTCAACGCGTTGCAGATGCAAATTAATCCGCATTTTTTATACAATACATTAAGCTCCATTAAATATTTGGCCAAAATGCACCGCACGGATCAGGTGGACCAGACGATTGATAGCCTGATCTCTATGCTCCAGAGTACGCTTGGTTCAACAGAAGATATGGTAACCGTAGAGACCGAAATCGAAACGCTCAAGCATTATGTATTCATAAATCAGATCAGGTATGGCGAACAAATCGGCGTTCATTATGAAATAGCGGATGATTGCTTGCAGCTGCTTGTTCCCAAGCTGATTATTCAGCCGTTTGTAGAAAATTCATTTTTTCATGCATTCCCTGGATATGTAAGCGGGAATATTCATATCTTCATTCATAAATTTGAGGAGAATCTCGTAATTGAGATTATGGATGATGGGATCGGAATGAACTGCACGCTGGATCAGGCTAACGAAAAGAAGCGGCATCATTTATCCGGCATAGGCATTAACAACGTTCATGGTCGGATTCAGTTATTGTTTGGTTCACGCTACGGTGTACAAATACAAAGTGAAGAAGGCTACGGTACAGCAATTAAAATAACGCTGCCTGTTACTATGCAAAACAGCGATGCGTAATTAAAAAGTGGTGGTGCTTAAATCTCTGCACCACCACTTTTTCTGTATATTTTTCTGCTCCGTTTCCAGTCTTCTAACCTTTTTCTATTCTATATATCTCTCTGCTCATTAAGGCGGGATAGAAATGACCGTGTCCGCTCATTTGTCGATTGGCGCAGCACTTGCTGTGGAGTACCCTGTTCCACGATGACGCCATTATCCATCAGGATGACCTGATCGGCCACTTCTTCCGCAAATTTCATTTCATGGGTAACAACAACCATTGTTCTCCCCTCAGACGCAAGGGATTTTATGACTTTAAGCACCTCACCCACCAGTTCAGGATCCAGCGCCGAAGTGGGCTCATCAAACAACAATAAATCGGGATCCATGGCAACTGCCCTTGCAATCCCTATTCTTTGCTGCTGTCCGCCAGACAACTGGAACGGATACGCATCGGCCTTATCTTCAAGCCCAACCTTTTGCAGCAATTCAAGCGCATGATGACGAGCTTGCTCCTTACCTATTTTTTGAACGGTGATCAGACCCTCCATGATGTTCTCCGCAGCTGTCCGATGCGGAAACAGATTATAGCTCTGAAACACCATGCCTGTCCGCTTTCGAATCGACAGCACATCATTTCTCCCGAGCTTCTGTCCTGGTGAAAAATCAAGCCGAAGCCCTCCTACTGATAACGATCCTTCTGTTGGAGTCTCAAGTAAGTTCATGCAGCGCAACAGCGTAGTTTTCCCTGATCCCGAAGGTCCAATTACAACGAGTACTTTGCCTTTTTCCAAAGAAAGATTGATACCTCTAAGCACCTGTTCGCCGCCAAACGACTTTTTAAGATTCATTATTTCAAGCATCTTTCTTACTCCTATCTGGCGTGATACCGGTCATTGTATTTTTCTAATCGAGACTGGGCGTATGATAATACACTGCTCATTAACAAATAAATAAACGCCGCCTCTACATATAAAATCATAGGCTCATACGTAACTGCTGTAATTTGCTGTGCTGTCTGAAACACCTCTGTCACCGTAATTGTAGCAGCTAGCGAAGTATCCTTCACCAAGCTAATAAACGAGTTGGACAAGGAAGGTATCGCAACACGGGTCGCCTGCGGCAATATCGTTCGTCTTAATGCCTGTCCACGGGTCATCCCCAGAGAATATGCCGCTTCCCATTGACCTTTGGATATGGAGAGGATCGCTGCACGGATCGTCTCTGAAGCATATGCTCCGACACTAAGTGTAAAGCCGATTACTGCTGACGGGAATGCATCCAATGTTACCCCTACTCTTGGGAGTCCATAGAAAATAATGAACAGCTGCACCAAAAGAGGTGTTCCGCGAATGACCCAAACATAAAATTGGGCCAGTTTCACTAGCGGCTTGAAATTGGACAAACGTGCAAGTGCCGTAAACAGCGCCAGAGTAATGCCAAGAACAAATGAAATGATAGCCAGCGGAATAGTGAAGGCTACCCCTGCTTTAAGCAAGGGCAGCAGAGAATCAAGGAATATTTCCAGATGTCTTTCACTCATGTTGTATCGCCGTTACTTCGATACGTCTTCGCCGAAGTATTTCTCAGAAATCTTCAGGTAGGTACCGTCATTTTTAATTTCCTCAAGGGCCTTATTCACCGCTTCTACCAGCTCCGCGTTGCCTTTATTGAACAAAAAACCACTATGTGAAGCATCTGCCGCCTCGTCCACCACCTTAATAGGAGCATCAGGCTTTTGCGTTTTAAAGTCGAGATATGAAAGACCATCATTTACTGTAGCATCAATTCGGCCAGAAATCAGCAAATCAATCGCCTGGTTAAAACCATCCGTCTGTACGATTTCAGCGCCATTTTCTTTAGCGATGTCCGTTAAATTACTGGTCAAGGATTGTCCGGCCTTTTTACCTTTAAGATCCGCCAGCTTCTTAATATCTTCATTTTTTTCATTAACGATCAGAACAGCCTTGGAAACGATATAAGGATCGGAAAAATCATACTTTTCTTTGCGGTCGTCACGAATAGAGACCTGATTGGCTACTACGTCGAATCTCTTCGCATCAAGACCTGCGAAAATACCATCCCACTTCGTTTCAATAAACTCCGCTTCCACTCCTAGGCGTTTAGCTACTTCTCGGGTCAGTTCTACGTCAAAGCCAGTCAAGTTGCCATCTTTATCGTGATAGGTAAACGGTGCATATGTTCCTTCTGTACCCACGCGAATTTTGCCGTTCGCTTTAACCTGATCCAATAACGTCTGACCTGATTGCGCTGCCCCTTCATTTCCAGCATCACTTTGACCATTTGTACCTTGCCCTTTATTATTACCGCAAGCAGCCAGCACCAACGTAAATACTAGCAATGCCAACAGCAAAATCGAACTTTTCTTCATAATTTTGTTCTCCCCTTTTAATCTTCTTAAAATCCGATAAGTTTAGTAAGAATATTAGCTATATTAGCATTATTAGTTTGGATCGTCAATGCATCTCCTATGCTTTATTTTTGCTCCAAAAGAAAAAAACTGTCGCTAAAGGAATTCACCAATTCCCCTGGCGGCAGTCTTTTATTTCATAGCTACTTATATCGCAGCTCCCGTTAAAGTATCGTATTGTTCAGGATAGTGATGTGTAGTTGTCAGGTAACTAATTGTTCTGTTCTGTGAATGCATAATAACAGAATGAGTTTCTGCTTTGTGTTTGGGCAAATAGTGAACTCCTTGCAGAAAATCTCCCGGTGTCACACCAGTTGCAACAAACATTACATTACCATGACCAATCAGTTGTTCCATCATAAGAAGCTGATCAGGCTGATGATGTCCCATCCGAATACAGCGGCTGTATTCTTCCATTCCATCAGGCAGCAATCTTCCTTGCATTTCACCGCCCAGGCATTTAAGTGCCGCTGCTGCAAGCACGCCTTCAGGCGCTCCGCCCGACCCTACATAAAGGTCAACTTCCTTCTCCATGGCAGCTTCGATTGCCCCCATAACATCACCATGACTTAACAATTTAATTCTCACACCTGCTTTACGAAGCGCTGCAATCAATACGCTATGCCGTTCACGACCAAGAATAGACACTGTCATCTCTGACAATGGTTTATTCAGTATTCGTGAAGCTTTATCCAGGGTTGTCTCAATCGGATCATCAAGCGACAGCTTCCCTGCAAGTGCTGGACCTACCGCCAGCTTCTGCATGTAAATGTCAGGTGCATGCAGCAAGCTGCCTTGTGGAGCAGCAGCTATTACAGAGATAGCATTGTTCAGGCCGTTTGCGACAGTCTCGGTTCCTTCCAAAGGATCGACTGCAATATCAATTTTTGATCCACGATGGTTCCCGAGTTTTTCACCGATATACAGCATTGGGGCTTCATCCATCTCGCCTTCACCGATGACTACTGTGCCATCCATCGTAACAGAATTAAATCTGCTTCGCATCGCTATGGTTGCAGCCTCATCCGCACTGTTTTTATCGCCTCTACCTGTCCAACGCGCAGCATTCAGCGCTGCAGCCTCAGTAATACGTACCAGTTCCAATGCTAAATGTCGTTCCATTACCCCTTCACTCCTTAATATCTATATAGTTTACAAAAAAACTTACATTAAATGTATTTCATAATTAAAGCTGCAATCTCTTCAATTGCTTTGTCGGTTACATCGATTACCGGACATCCTAGTGATTGAAACACAGACTGTGCATAGTTCAATTCTTCTTCCACCCGCTCCAGGGAGGCGTATTTTGCATCATCAGGAAGTCCCATCGCCTTTAATCTTTCAGAGCGTATTTTGACTAGGTGCTCTGCATTGATCGTCAGTCCTATAATTTTTCCCCTTACATCTTTTAATTGAACAGGTGGCGTTAATTCTGGAATAACGGGATAATTAACTACCTTTTTGCCCTTGTGTGCCAAAAAAATAGACAGCGGCGTCTTCGAAATCCGAGAGACTCCAAGAATAATAATATCTGCCTTAAGAATAGCTCCAACATCTTTACCATCGTCATTATTCACCGCAAATTCAACTGCTTCTACACGGCGAAAATAGTCATTATCAAGTCTCTGATGCCAACCAGGAGTGCGTTTTGGGGTATCATTAAAAGTATCCACAAAAGCCTGCATCATCGGGCCCATAATATCTACAATCCGTACATTCAGACGCACAGCCTCTTCCCTGATGATTTCCCTCAATTCAGGCTGAACCAAAGTATACACTACAAATCCTCCACGTTCGGCCACTTCTTCCATCAAACGATAAAGCTCATCTTCATTACGAACATTCATATACCTTTTGATTTCGGTATTTGGTAGTTCAAACTGCTGAAGTGTAGCACGAACGACTGCTTCAGCGGTTTCACCTATTGAATCCGAACATATTGCTATTAAACGTGATACAGCCTGGCTCATTCCATTCCTCCTACTATTCCTCAGCTATCGTATCCAACAGCATTTTTATAATATTTGTTTTAGAAATTCGGCCCACTACACTACATTCCCCTTCTACTCCTGACGGAGCTGGTACAACTACAGGCAAGCTGTCGACTTGATGAGCTATTATTTTTCTGGCTGCATCCAGTACAGAATCCTCTGGCGAGACAGTAATCACCTGGGGACGACGAGTCATAATAAAACTTACTGGCATTGTAGAAGCTGTAGCATTGCCAAGCGTAACCTTCAGCAAATCTTTGCGTGAAACTATGCCAGCAAGCCTTCCTTCTTCATCCGTTACGATGAGATGTCCTACATTTTCAAGAAAAATGGAAACTACCGCATCGTGAATCGTCGTAGTTTCTCGGACGATGACAGGTACACTATGGACATCGCCAACCTTCATATTGAGCAGTCCGGTTTTTTTGTCCTCATTCTCTGATATACTTCGTTTCCCCAAGAAATATCCCACTTTGGGTTTAGCATCGATGTAGTCGAGCATAACAAGCAAAGATAAATCAGCACGGATTGTCGGTCTCGTCAGATTCAGCATCTCAGCGATTTGATCCCCTGTAATCGGTGCATGCTTTTTTACAATATCGATAATTTCAAATTGACGGGATGTAAGTTTAATAAGAAATCCCTCCGCTTCAGATATGTTCGCTCCAAGTATAACATTCTGCTATGGTCTATTAGAATGTCATAATAGCGAATTTTGATTCCTCCCCTCAATTAAGGTACTGATTTTCTTTATATATTACGTCATATATAATCAAATTTCAATATATATTACGTACTAAATAAAAAATATGCTATTTACATATGGGTGAATCCCCTATTTTTGTAGCCACTTAAGGTATACAAAGCATACAATATAGCGATAGCACGAGTTACCATAGAAAGGAGGTAACTTTGTGGTCCCCGGATTTCATGTATCCGTTAGCTTATCTCCCTCTCAAATCAACTATGATCAGAACTCCCTTTTAACCGTTAGCATTGAGGGTGAATCCGGTATCCAGGCGATTTATGCTGACCTTACTTCACTGGGGATAACGAAATCACTACACATTGACCCGGTTCTTCGATCAGGTGTCATATACCTGTCCGATAAAATAACGGCGGGTATCAAAAATATTCCGGTTACAGTTATTGATGAGCATGGAACTCAGTATACTGAAAACGCTTCCCTTACAGTACTCCCTAAATCATCATGTGATTTTGACTGGGATGAAGCACGTATTTACTTTTTGTTAACTGACCGATTCTTTGATGGGAACCCTTACAATAATGGCATTGGATATGACAAAAGTTTTGCCGAATCGTATCATGGCGGCGATTTTGCAGGTGTTACAGCCAAATTGGATTACTTGTGCACTCTCGGCATCAATACCATTTGGATTACACCCATCGTAGACAATGTGGATCATATGATGGATTCAAATACGAGGCAATATGGATACCATGGTTATTGGGCTCGCAATTTCACCGAGATCGATGAACACCTAGGCTCTCTGGAGGATTTTTATTGCTTGCTTGATGCTGCCCACGATAGAGGAATCAAAATAATGGTAGACGTCGTACTTAATCATGCTGGTTATGGCAGCAAGAACAATCCCCTGTTCCAAGGGATGCTCCGAGAATACCCGGGATATGATCCTGTTACTGAGGAGCTTTCAGGTTTGCCTGATTTCATCACCGAGGACCCAAAGGTACGTTCAAAGCTCATTGATTGGCAGACTGCATGGGCTAAATTAACGACCAAAAAGGGTAATAAAATTGACTATTATCGCGTCGACACTGTAAAGCACGTCGATTCAGCGACCTGGATTGCTTTTAAAAAAGAGCTGCTTGGAATAAATCCCGGCTTTAAACTGATTGGTGAATATTTTGATGCAAACATTGATTCCACTAGTGGATATTTGGGCAATGGACAAATGGATTCATTACTCGATTTTGGCTTTAAGAATCTGGCTCAACGTTTTGTAAACGGAGACATGGATCGTGTCGAAAACGAGCTTGAGCACAGGAACAGCAAGCTTACAAACTATTTAACTATGGGACAATTTTTAAGCAGTCATGATGAGGATGGATTTCTCTGCAGCAAGCTTAACGGAGATATCGCCAAAATGAAAATTGCCGCAACTCTCCAAATCACTGCGAAGGGTCAGCCTGTTATTTATTATGGAGAAGAGATCAATCTGTCCGGACCCAATATATACGGCTTGCTGGCTAACAATCGTTATGATATGCAGTGGGATCACTTAACGGCTGAACAAATCTCTATGCTTCATCATTACACACAATTACTGAACATCAGGGCCAGATATTCCAAAATTCTATCCAAAGGCAATCGCCGCAAAATTGGTGGTTCCGATCATGAACGCTATTTAGCGTTTGCAAGCGAATATAACGGAGAATACGTGGCTATCGCTATTAACATTCAGAATGCCCCTCAAACGGTAATGTTCCATACCCCTTTTGATGTTGGAATGAAGCTAATGGATTATTACAATGAGAAGTGTTATACCTTAGATCATGAGAGCAAAATTACGATTACGATACCATCCTCACAGGATGGGGGTACAGTCATTTTAGCAAAAAGCTGATTCATTCTTTCCGAAAAAAGACGGTTTGCATGGAAAGTTGTTTCTTCTCCTTTGCAAACCGTCTTTAGTTTTCATACCACATTAATCCACAAATTAGTTGGAACATGTCCAAGTAATCACGAGGATTTTTCCCGCTAAGCTTTTCTATTTTGTCGATCCGGTAATTCAGAGTATTTCGATGGATGTTAAGCTTACTGGCTACTTGATTCATATCCCCGCTCTCTTCAATGTAAGCCTGCAATGTTTGAATCAGATCCAGTTTGCTTCCTGACTTATCTATGACTGAGAATAAGGAATTCAGAGACTCCTTGTATGGATAGGACAAATGAACAAATACCTTCAATTCCTCATAATAGACCATTTTTTGCGACGGCTTCAGCTTCGTTCCGATATGCAAAGCCGATTCGGCCTGTTTTATGGATACGGCGGCGATCTCCTCAACATTGCCAAAGCTAACTTTCCTTATCTCCTTCTGATCTATCCATTCCTCTAATTTATCCATAAAGTTCTGTTGATCTGTCGTGAACAGGACCACCTTATGGTTCTCCAGAAACAAGTAATGCCGTGCCTTCTCGCAGAGTGAATTCAAGACCTTTGTTTTCGTTTGCCCCTGCACGATGATTGCTTGAATTTTGCGTGTTAAATCCAGCCCGTACAATTTACCTCGCTGAATAAAGGCGTCATCATAGCTATTTTCCCGATACGACAGCTCCCGATAAAACGTCTCTCGGTTAAATCTGTCATTTTGTTCCTGTAAATTTTTTTGTTCTTGTTCAATCAACAGGACCGCGGTCGCTCTCACCAGCTTACTAAAGGGCCTTACTTCATCAGGTTGTCCGGTAATTCCTACAACGCCAATAACCATTCCGTCCATAATAATTGGCTCATTAACGCCGGGCTTCACCCCACCGCTTTGCTCATAAATCTCGTTAATGGTTTTCGTTTGAATTACACTTTTTGCGCCTTCGTGCAATGTTCCAATTCGTGAGCTGTCACCGCTGCCGATAATGATTCCATTTTCATCCATGACATTAATGTTATATGGGATAACCTTCATCATCTCTCTAGATATTTTCTTGGCGATGTTACTATACAGCTTCATTTACGTTATATCTGATCATGATTTAAATCAGTTCCTTTCTCATTACTTTAAGGATTTTATTACACTGTAATCCCTCATTACATTGTCCAAATACATATTATTTATGTGCAAATGCACAAATAAAGCCCTTAACACGAATCGTGTAAGGACTTTATTTGCAAAAAGCTGATTCCCGTATCGTTACTTAACTCTTTTCCCTAATAAAATAAGCAGCCAAATGATACCTGTTCCGAGAATCATATGACCAAGCCCGGCAATATGCGGCAAGAAGCTTATATCCGTACCGTTAATTTGCAGCATTCCCCGGATTCCCATAGTAATTAAGGTAATCAACAGGCCTACATTATACACGATGTACCAAACGCCAAACGATTTAGCTTCATGCACATTAAACACTTTACTTAGGATAAGAGCGATAATAAAGAAAATGAAACCCAATACAAGAATATGGGTATGGAGAGCAACCAGAACAGTCTCCCCGGTAAACTCCTTGATCTTTGTAAATTCGCGGTAAAAGATCCCTGCCAACAAGCCAAGAACCGCATAAAAGAAGGAAGTGTAGTACAGCTTTTTCATGTCTATATCTCCTTATTTAAATGATCTCGTTTATTGACAATTTACCACATCAAAATGAACTCAATATGAACTGAATGTTACAAAATGAGTACTAAAACAAACTTAAAAGTCAGTATTTCAAACGATAAATAGCTTTGTTTTCGAGGCCACGAATCATAGGCGTCCAGTCCTCTGTATCCGGTGTTGTAAGCAGAGCATCCTCCACCATTTGCAGCTTGGCGTCAAGGGCATCTATATGGTGCAACGCTACAGCCTCAGGAAGCTGAGGTCCAACCGGACTGCCCCATTCCCCTAAATTATGGTGGGATAACACAAGATGCTGTAAACCTACTACCTTCGGAGACTCAAGATCTATGTCAAGTCGAATAGCTGCTTCAGTGATCCACTGGGAAGCCATCGATATGTGACCAAGCAATTTACCAAGAGTACTGTATTCAGATACGATCCCAAGCTGAGCGTTCATTTCCTCCGGTTTTGCAATATCATGCAGAATAATTCCCGCTTTCAGCAAATCTCCATTCAAAAAAGGTCTCTGTCTGCACAAAAAATCGCCAAGCTCCAGCATACGTACCATATGATAGGCTAATCCAGCATAGTAAGCATGATGATGACTTTTGGCAGCTGGATAATGAACGAGCTTTTCCTCCACTTTTGCTACACAATATGAAACAATCCCCTTAATCTCCTGATCCTGAATATCCGAAATTACCCTCTGGATGGTATGGATCAATTCATCCGGTCCAATCGGTGCAGAGCGAATAAAATCGGTCAGTTTCACACCATCCTCTTCTTTAGCCGGGCGAATTTGAATTATTTTCACCTGGAGTCTGTCTCTGTATGTCTGTGCAATCCCTTTTACCTTAACGAGTCCCATCGGAAAAAATGCTTCTTTATCGGTTGTAGAAGCATCCCACAATTTCGCGGATATTTCTCCGCTTGAATCACAAAGCATTATGTCCAAATAATCCTTTGGCGGCGTACTATTCGTCTGTCTCACAACAAGTTCCTTCAGAAGATAAAAACCAACAAATTCATCCTGATTGGCCAATTGCTTAATCAATGTCACGTTAATTCCTCCACAGTAATGATAATTCCATTATACTACAGGAGCTTATTTATGACTCTATCTACTAATTACTGGTGAAACACAACATAATTTTCAATCTCATAGTATTCGCCTATTTCCAGCAATTCAGGAGCAACTTCATTATAGACCTCGGAAATAACATCCAGCATCTCATCCTCATCCATATCAGCAAGTAGTCGGAGGGAGACGGTAGAAGCACCGCTTTGCAAACCTTTTGAAAGCTTGGCTTTATATTCAGAAAGAGATTTTACTTCCAGATCGTGAACAACGTAATAATCATATTTACTAGTACTCCCTGTAAACTGATAGAGTTCCTCGTCTAACCAATAATCCTCATCCTCTATATAGCCGAGATTGGTTGCCATTTCATCACTAGAATTGTACAGAAAATAAGGTACACCTGAATTGTTCGCCCCATTTGTAGAATCGATGTTCAACCATTCATCCCCAATTTTCACCTTATTCCACGCATGCGGCACATCATCAAGTGTTCCCGTTACGATAATACTTTCAATTCCAGCTATATCCGCGAGCATCTTGTAAGAATATGCGTAGCTCATGCATACACCAAGCTTCTCTACGATTACACCATATGTTGAAAAGGCATCATCATATTCTGAATCGACGTATTTATAATTATGGAGCACCGAATTGTCATAGGCTTCGTCGTCATAGGTTGCATTTTGTTCCAGATAATCATAAATCGCCTGACGTTTCTCCTCATCAGTCATCTCTTCCTGGATAATAGAATCGATAATAAGTCTGGCTTCAGTAACGGTCTTTTGTTGTTTTCCTGTCATCGTGCTTTGCGAATCCTGATATGTAATAACTAAGGTTTTCGTTAAGGAGTTGTACCAATATGTATTCAGCCCGATAATAAGCGGATTTTGATACATTACTTTTTGTAAGGTATCATATAAACCTTCAGCATTTTGCGCCTCAGAAAATGCTTGCAGTGAAATTCGCTTTTGTCCGTGGATCAAAAATCTGGCGAGATATTCTTCTAATGCAGAATCTGCATTTAATGGGACTTCTTCTAAAATCACGGGATCAGGAACGGGTTGCATATCCTTTTTATTGCTATCCGTGATATCTGGATCATATTTCTTCTTTATATCCGCTATAGTCAGCTTCTCTTCACTAGTTTCTGATGTCGAATCATCTGTGGAATCAGCAGTAGAATCCTCTATCTTTGACGCAGAGGTGTTCTCACGAGCCCTCTCTTCTAGCTGAGCATTCACTAGATTCTGTCTGTATTCAGCTAGCATATCGATCCAAAAGCATCCTGTTAAAAAAAACGAGCACATAAGTAATGGAATAACTACTTTAAAGATAAATTTTACTCCTGTATGCATCACTATCAACCTCATTTCGACAATTCCCGCATGGTCATTATATCATTTAACAGAGGTGAAAACTGTATATATTTGTATGAATACGAAAGGGGCTGTCCCAAAAGTAGGTTTAGTGTCAAAACTGGAAATAGCGGTGCAAGGAAGACGATCCCTGCACCGCTTGATTCCGCCACATTCTATGACCGTATCTCATGTGTAATAGTGTCATGATGCGGAATTCCTGAAATTGCTGCAAATGTGCAGGCTTTGACCATGTAAATCCCTTAAATGCCCTAAATTGTTGTAAATGTGCAGGCTTTCTCTAAGGATTCTCTTCAAACTAGTCTATTCCGAACAATATTCCTGCATTTTTGCAGGCTTTTGTTCATCCTTTCATGGCTACTTATATAAAACTGCATTTTTCAGGCTGTTGAAAAAGTAATTATTTCACCAAATCACCGCGTTAATATGGTATAATATCTATATAATATATGCCAGAGAGCGGTGATTTTATGTTGTTTACA
>RCUF01000228.1_pt1 | contig 25555 bp, 17 predicted proteins | sample 2166311 | NCBI WGS metagenome assembly RCUF01 (sample SAMN09932608, study PRJNA488358) | compost metagenome | feature: garden; material: soil; isolation source: compost soil in 4-hydroxybenzonitrile-enriched culture | place: Germany: Experimental Botanical Garden Goettingen | collected 2016-01-27
CTCCAGCGCAGCAATTTCCTTCTTCCCAATCCAGACCCAGCGGCTGACCTTATCCCACTCCACCGTTTGCCCCAGACCCTCACTTACCAACCGCAGCGGCACAAAAGTACGGTTTTGCTTCAAAATAATCTTTGTCTCATACGTTTTGGTCTGCCCATCCACGGTAGCGGTGTTTTGACCCACTGTCATGTTAACGGCATGTGCATCATTTTTAATCGATACAGCCAATTGACCGCCTGTTTTCTCCCAGCCTACCTTAGCCCCTAGCGCTTCGGATACAAAACGAATCGGAACCATCACATAATCGTTACTATCCTGAAAAGGTTTAGCATCTGGAAACTGTATTTTTTTCGCGTTTAACAAGACTTCAATGGGTTTGGTGCTGCTTGCCGCCTCCGTCGTTGGAATCGTACTTGTCGCGCCCCATAGCAACGTGACTGCGGTCAAACTCAACATCCATTTTTTCATACTCATCTCTCTATCCCCTTTGTCAGCTTAAACTTTAAACTATGTATATCATCTCTAATCTCATAAACTTATCGCATCCCCACTTTCGGAAAATACTGGATACAACTTATATATTATAGGGTTTCCCTATTACAAAATCTATAAGAAAAACTTCTAATACAAGGCATTCCAAACAAATAGACTCTTTTGAGCAATCCCTCCCCCTAAATCCATAGAACTGACTTTAAAAAAGTTATATTTCTGGAAACTCAACAAAAAAGGGCTGCCTCTCCCCTATGAAGGAAGAAACAGCCCGTGTGCTTCACGCGCAACAAAACTATGAATATATCAGCTCATACCACCATATGGATTATTCCAGCATCATCCAATATTTCTTACATCATAAATCATACCGGACTAAAAATCAAACGTTACTTTTCTCTCACGAAACATTTCAAAGATCATTCATGTATACCTGAACTTCCAGCTTGATAGAGTTGCTCATACACGTCCTTGTTGACCATCCTCAGCCCAAACAATCTGCGAATACGCTGTCCCGGCTTGGCCTTGAAGGTCACTGTCGCTTGATCCTTCCCCTTCAGATATGCAGCCGGAATAGCGACATTAATATTGTAAAACTTATCGGCCTCATCAAAACCTTCACTAAAATGCTCAAGCAGATGACCGTTAATCAAAATATCAAAACCGCAGTTAGGCATTTCCAGCGTAGCTGTGTAGGTAATGACCAACAGCATCGGAGCAGATGGATCTGTATTTAAATCAAAAGAAAACCAGCCATCAATTCCCGCATTCCGGTAAGGTCGGTTATTCACATATCCGGTGCGAGTCGAAGCATCTCCCTGGAAGTTATGATCCCGCTCCGGCTGCATTTCTCCGGGTTGGGCAAAATCAATCGTGCACTGCTCCAGAATCGCCAGCTTTTCGCGTGCCGCTGTGTATTCCTGTTCCGCCTCCTGCCAAGCTTCCTTCGTAAAAATGTCCCAGTATACGGAATACGTACGGTCATGCATTTTATACAGAGGAGACAATTCCACATCCCGGGGATGCCCTGCATTCAAGGTACGAAACGTATTCGTCTTGCCCTCCACGGGCTGTATCCAGGCATCCAGCTTTTCCGTTTTGGGAATGAATACGGGTGTGTACAGAAACTCCTTGGCTTTAGGATCTTCCAAGGGTCCCAAGTCGCCTGCCAGCACCAGCGGTCCATACATGACAGCCGCCCGACCCGGATTATCCGGCATCTGCTCCAGCCTCAGTGACATCGTAATTGTCACCTCTACAACATCACCATCAATCCACGTCCTGGCGATAGAGACAAAGCTGCCCGGTTCCGATACAACCGATTGCTCCTTACCATTTACACGAATGGTAATTCCTTTTTCAGCCCAATATGGATAGCGGATGAGTAGCGTAAATGGAGCTGGTTGATCGCATTGAATCTCCAGCGTCGTATGATCCGTTTCTGGATAGGAAGTATTTTGTTTTAGCGTAATGCCTGTGTCCTTCCATTCCAGCGTGGAGGCAATGAACTGATTGACATACAGCTTATCGTGATCGTGAAAATAAATGCCGCTGCCGTAGCTCGCATGGTTTTCCATCCCTGTGCCGACACAGCACGTAAAATCGTCAAATTTGCTTTCAAAATGCTTGTGCCCGCCCATCGCCAGCGACAGAAAATATGTTACGCCTCCGTGAACCGGGTCCTGCGAGGCCAAAATATGATTGAATAGACCTCGCTCATAAAAGTCTGCTTCCTTGGCGGAAACATTCCATTGAAACAGATGATTGGTCAGCTTAAGCATGTTATAGGTGTTGCATGTCTCCGTCGTATGAGGCCCGATGCGATCATTCAAGCCATCTGGCGCTCCAAAATATTCTCCAAAGCTATTCCCGCCAATGACATACGAATGATGATCCACCACCCGCTCCCAAAAAAACTCCACCGTTGCCCGGCGTTTCGTATCATTGGTCAGCTCATATTCCTTGGCAAGCCCGATCAGCTTCGGAATCTGTGTATTGGCGTGAATGCCCTGCAAACAGTCTTCCTGCGTGCTAAGCGGGTCCAGCACCAGCTTGTGCCAGAAGCACTCAGCCAGCCACAAGTAGCGCTCTTCCCCGGTATCCGCATACAAATCGGCCAATACCTCATTCATGCCTCCATATTCGCAAAACATCATCTGCTGCATCTGCTCATCGCTCATCGGCTTCATAATTCCTTCGAGCCAGTCCGCCAGCTTACGCTCTACATCTAATGCCTTATCACAGCCTGTCAAATGGTACGCATCCCGCAGGCCAGCGAATAACTTGTGCAGTGTATACAAGGGGGCCCAGGCACCGTTCAGGTCAAAGCCCTTCGAGCGAATATTTCCAGCAGACACCTCTTCAAAAAGTTCCTTCCCCCCTGGAATACCGGATACATATCCGTCACCATGCGCCGCCTGACAAACGGCTAGTTCATCCGTAATGTAATGTGCAATTTCTTTAAAACGCTCATCGCCCGTTGAAGCATACATCATGGAGCAAGCGGACAAATAATGTCCCAGTGTATGACCGGAAATAGTCATCGCTTCCCAGCCTTCATATGGAGGCGCTTTGGGCGCAAGTCCGGCATATTCCTGAAAACGCGCCAGCAGGCGGTCTGGTTGAAGCTCCAACAGATAAGATCGGTTCAGCTCCATCGCTTGTTTGAAGGGACCTTCAGCCAATACCACCTCGTTCAGTGCGAACGGCCTTGCTTTCATATGGGCTTTTGCTTTAAGAGTCACTTTCCGTTCCTCCTTTAAGGCGAATTTGGGATAAAAAACGCATATCAGACACAACGAGCCGTTACGCGCCACTGCCAGAGGTTTGCCCCCACTGCTGGTACAGCTGCGTTCTCGCCTCTGTAATGCCGGGATGAAACTGAATCAGCGCATGCTTCCGTGCAAAATGGACCCCACGGATCGCCTCCTGCACCCGCTGTTCTCCGCCTGTTCCGCCGAGTCCAGCGGCATGGAGCATAGAAGCGGCGGCTAATCGACCTTGGGCCATCGCGACCAGCCCGCTTTCGATGCCGGTAATATTGCCGGCAACGTACAACCCTTTGAGCGAGGTTTCCATTCGCTCACCATGCAGTGGAACATGCCCGCCTAGCTCAGGGCTGTACACGAATTTGCACCCGGCTATCGCCGCCAGCTCAGCGAGCGGGTACAAGCCGCCGCTCAGCGCCACGAAGTCGGCGGGTTCGACGCGCTCGCTGCCGGGAATAGGCGAGCCGTCAGGTTTAACGTGGACCAGGGTCACGGATTCGACCCGGTCCTGTCCGTTGACGGACAGCACCGCCGTCCGCAACCGGATCGGGATACCCCACAGACGGAAGCCTCTGTGGGGATAGCAGCACGCAATGAGTTTCTCCATCCGCATCGCAGCTGCCAGCTTGCCGCCGACGCGCATCCAGGCGGCCGGGGCCAGCCCCGACAGCTGAAGCAGCAGCTTCGCGGAGGCTGTCGGATCTGCCGCTGCACCAGCCAGCGGATTAGCGCACGGCAGTGTAATCGCCGCCACCTTCACTCCGGCGACAGACAGCTCGCGGGCAATCGCCATGGACAATACGTTCATGCCTACTATGATGCCGCGTTCTCCCGGCTTGACGTAATGAACATTGGTCATCACCTGCGCGGCCCCAATGGACATTACGCCGGGCAATGTCCAACCATCCAGCGGAACGGGAATTTCGGCAGCTCCAGTCGCCAGCAATACGTAATCCGCAGTGAACAATCCACAGGAAGTGGAAATTTCCCACGTTGTCGTATATTCCATGCCATGTACGGAAACGCCGCAGCGAATGTCCACCCCAAGCTCCACGCAACGGGTAATCAGCTCATCCGAAACGTGTTTTCCAACCCACCAGCCTTGACTGCCTTCCTCATGATATTGCCCGGGCATACGTCCACCCGGCTCTGTAAACTCATCCAGTACCGTGACTGGCAATCCTTGCTCAGCAGCCGATACCGCTGCGGACAATCCGGCGGGACCTGCACCAATGACGATGAGATGCGCCATTTCATTCATGTCACAATTCTCCCTGTGATTTCATTCGAAAGCTGCCGTCCGGTTTCCACCACCATACCTTCCTCCAGCTTGGTCAGGCAGGAACGGACGGTACCGAACGGATGAACCGTCAGGCGGCATTCGTTACAATGCCCAATGGCACAGTATACACCTCTGGCCGTACCGGATTCCTCATGCCTTCTCAGCAAACGGACACCGCTGGCCAGCAGTGCTGCTGCCAATGGCTCTCCAGCCAATCCCTGCATGAGACGACCGTCAAAAATAAAAGATACCTGCCGCCGCTCCGGCTTTGGTCCCAAAATAGGATGATTTACAATACGCATATGGCTCATAAAGAACCTCCCTCTGCCAGCTGCCCAAACGTTACGGGACGCACCGGAGGCCTTTGGGATAACAGCTCCGCCTCCCGGCGGGCGGCAGGAACCTGATTGTAAAACCATGACTCCACCAATTGTCGGCATACCCTGCCCTGACATGCCCCCATCGTCACCCGTGTAGCCATTTTAAGCTGGCGAACGGTGTCCACGCCCATGCGGCAGGCCTGCTCCATCTGTGCGATACTCACTTCTTCGCAGCGACATACGAGCAAATGACCTGATGCACTCCCAATCGTCTCACTTCGTCCCGTCGCCCGTTTACTCATAGCTAATCGCGCAGGTTTTAATCGCTGAATAAAAGTCCAGCGCCGCCTGTCCCTGCTCCCGAGTATGTGAGCTGGATTGCTTCAGACCGCCGAACGGAGCCTGGTATTCAACACCAGCCGTCTCCTGATTAACCCGGACCATACCGGCGTTCGCCTCATCCAGAAACCGGTGAGCCAGCCGTAAATCGCGGGTGAATAGAGAGGCGCTTAATCCATAAATAGAATCATTGCACAGTCGAATCGCATCCTCGAAGTCGTCCGCCTGCACGACCCCCATCACAGGCCCAAAAATCTCCTCCTGAATCAAAGGGTGGGACGAATTCAGTCCAGTCGCGACCAGTGGACGCACATAATACCCGTTCTCCGTCCCGGCGGTGGCTCCGCCTTCAGCCAAAATGTCGGCTTCCCGGCGGGCGAGTGATATATAGGACATGACCTTCTCATACTGACCTGCGGATGCCACAGGTCCAAGATACGCACTGGGGTCAAGCGCCGGAGCGATCTGAATTTTTTCCACCGCTTGGCGTAAGGCTTCCGTGAACGTCTCATAGACAGACTGTTCCACAATCACCCGACTGGTGGCCGTGCATTTTTGCCCGGCTGAACGGAAAGCTCCGCTGGCAATCATCGCCACCGCCTGTGCTACATCCGCGTCCTTCAGCACCACAGCGGCATTTTTACCGCCCATTTCGGTCTGGTACTTGATATTACGGCGTGCGCACCGTCCCGCAATGCCCAAACCTGTAGCAGTAGAACCCGTGAAGCTGACCGCGTCCAGTACCGGATGCTCCAGTAAGGCATCGCCAATGCGGTTACCTTGCCCAATGACTAAGTTCAGTACGCCGGGCGGAAGCTGCACCGCCTCGAATAGCTCGGCGACCCGCACTGCCGTTAATGAAGCATGTTCGGCAGGCTTCCAGATGACCGTGTTTCCGCACAAGAGTGCAGGGGCGATTTTCCATAGCGGAATAGCTACCGGAAAATTCCACGGCGTAATGACAGCCGTTACACCCAGCGGAATGCGCTTCGTGTATTGGAGCACTCCCGGCTCATTCGAAGGAATGACTGTACCGATGGAACGTACGCCCTCTGCCGCATAGTACCGGAGCAGATGGACACCTCGCATGACCTCTCCGCGCATCTCGGTAATCGGCTTGCCCATCTCACGGCTAGCCAGCTCAGCCAATTCAGGTAATGCTGCCTCTAGTAACCCGGCTGCTTTGAACAGATAAGCTCCCCTCGCTGCGGGACTTAGCGCGGCCCAGCCCGTCTGAGCCAGCCGTGCTGCATCCCCGGCCTGTGTAATATCGCCCGTCTCTGAAAAATGGACGACTCCCACCTCCTCCTTCAAGACCGAAGGATTGTGAACCACCATTTCCTCGCCGGAAGGGCTCAGCCACTCACCGCCGATCCAATTTCGGCTCTCCATCGTCTTCACCTCCATTCAGGATGATACTTCGCTTGGACGAACCGCCACCTCAAATGCTTCGCGAATGCGGTCATAATCCGCCTGCGGCAGCGCAAGTCTGGGCGGACGTGTCGGACCGACCGGAAATCCAGCCAGCTCCATCATATATTTGATGGACTGTACTAATTGTGGGCTGGCATCATAGTGGAACAGCGGCAGCAGCCTGCGATACAACGCGGACGCTTCCGCCATATTTCCCGCCTGCGCAAGTCGGAACAGCTCTACCCCTTCCTTCGGCAGCGCATTCGGTACCCCCGAAATCCAGCCTGTCGCGCCGAATAATGCCCCCTCCATCGCCAGATTATCCACTCCTACCATGACCTCCAGCTCTGTCTGGTTCAAAATTGCGTGAATACGCCGTACATCACCGGAAAATTCCTTGACTGCTACGATATTTTCAATTCGCGACAAGTCCGCAAGAATATCTGGAGTCAAGTCAACCTTGTAATCATGGGGGTTGTTATACGCAATGATCGGCAAGCCCACCTCTGATAATGCTTCATAATGGGCCGTTACCTCGTGAGGCAGTGGATTGTAATTAATGGGCGGCAGTGCCATGACACCCGCAGCCCCAGCATCCTTCGCATGCTGAATCCAATGCACCGCCTGTTTGGTGGACGGAGCCGCCGAGCCGACAACGACCGGGACACGCCCTGCCGCAGCGTCAATTACGGTATGCACAACCTGCGATCGTTCCTCCGGGGACAAAGCCGCATATTCTCCCAGCGATCCCGTAGGAACCAGTCCGCTAATGCCGCTTGCAATCAGATGCTCGCACAGCTCGGTCAGACGCTTATGGTCTACCTCCAGCTCTGCCGTGAACGGTGTAACCAAGGCCACATATACACCTTCAAAACGTGCCATATGCTTACCAACCCTTTCCCATCTTTATTTTCATATTCAGCATTCGGGAATGATGCAAAATGCTCACATCAGCAAAAAACCTTCTTTAAGCGGGTCCTCGGGGTCCAACACAAATTGATGATGTCCCGTCACCCAAGCCGAGCCTGTAATTTGTGGAATGACTGCCGGATAAGGACCTATCTGCGTCTCGCCCACGATTTCAGCCCGAAACATGGAACCTGTGATGCTTTCATGTACAAACGGCTCATGTAAGCCCAGTTTTCCCTTGGCGTGCAGCACCGCTACCTTGGCCGAGGTTCCTGTACCACAAGGGGAACGATCGATCCCTCCCGGTGGGATGACGACGACGTTGCGGCAATCGGCCTGCGGAGCCACAGGCTCCCCGTAAAATTCAATATGCGTCAATCCTTGAATAACCGGATTTTCAGGATGTACTACCTCAACAACAGCATTCACTGCCTCCCGAATCTGTACCGCTGTTCGTACAATTTCGGCCCCATTGCTCTGCTCCAGTGCAAGACCGATGGAAGCCGCCTCTACAATGCCGTAAAAGTTGCCTCCATACGCAATATCCAGCGTGACTTGCCCGATACCCTCTACCTGGACCTTCACCTCACGGCGGTACACAAAAGAAGGGATGTTTGTGAACGTCACTTGTCGCACCTTGCCCGCATCCACATCCAGCCGCACTTGAACCGGGCCTGCCGGAGTGTCCAGCAATAATGATTTTTTATCCGCAGCAATCAGCCCGCCTTCCATCAGCGCTGTACATACTCCAATCGTATCGTGACCGCACATCGGTAAATAGCCGCCAGTCTCTATAAAGACCACCCCCATATCTGCACCTGGATGACAAGGTTCTGTTAAAATGCAGCCAGACATCACCTCATGCCCTCGCGGCTCGAACATCAGCAAACGGCGAAAATCATCATGATGTGCTGCCATATAAGTCATTTTTTCCAGCATCGTATGACCTACCAGCTTAGGCGCGCCGTGAATGACCGTCCGCGTCGGATTGCCTCCGGTATGGGTATCAATGGTAGTAATTCTGCCCGTTACACTCATCCGGTTACCTCCCCGTGAACCTCGTGGCTGGTAAAAGCCTCGCCAAATCGGTCATATCGCAACGGCTCCACCGGAATGCAAGTGGATTCACCCCGTACCATTTCAGTCACCAGCTTACCCGTCACCGCCGCAAGACTAATGCCATCCCCCTCATGACCAGAAGCGATATACAGCCCCGGTACTTCGTCCACTGCCGATACAATTGGCAAATGATCAGGTGTCCATGGACGCAAGCCGGTATACGCCCGCATCAGCGGTATATTGGCTAAAGCAGGGAAAAAGCGAATGGCTCTGCGGGCGATTAAGCGAATCACTTGCTGATCGACACCTGTGTCCATACCGACAAACTGACGGCTGCTGCCGATCAGAATATTTTGGGATGCGGTTGGCTCGAACACCAGCGCTACACCGTATTTTTCATAAAGCTCATTCACACTCCGCCGACCGCCAAACTTGCTCATCAGATAGCCGAACTCCATTACCTTGCGGTTCCCAATGGAAGGCATTCGGGCAGACACCAGTATATGTCCTTTGCGCGGCATGATCGGAAGGTCCAAACCGAGTGAATGACCGATGCTGCGTGTCCACACACCTGCCGCCAATACCACTGCACCTGCATGGATAACGCCATTGGGCGTCTCCACCCCGCGGACGTTCCCCCCTTCGTCCTTAAGGACAGATTGTATCGGTGTGCGGGGCAGTAGCCTCGCTCCCATCCGACGCGCGGCCCCGGCCAGTGCATACGTCATCAACACCGGATTCACAGTGGAATCTGTCGCACACTCCAGTCCGCCCGGCAAATCTTTCGCTAAATGCGGCCATTCCTCTCGCAAATCCTGCTGATCCAGCATGCGAAATGGAAGTCCTTCCTGCTGCTGACGGGATACCCATTGCTCAGCTGCTTGCATCTCCTGATCGTTTTCACAGACCAGAATACTGCCAGGCGCACGATACTCGAACTCATCCTCCAGTTCCCTAGCCAGCTCTGCCACCAGCTCCTGCGATACCAACGACATTCGACTGTCAAACCCGGGCTCTTTATCGATTGCCAATATATTTCCATCACAACGGGACGAAGTGCCTCCAGCAATCTCCCCTCGCTCAGCCAGCACGACCTTCATACCGGACTTAGCCGCATAATAAGCGATGGCTGTACCGATGATTCCGCCGCCTACAATGACCAGATCCGCGGCATCCTGTTTCATTCGCTTCCCTCCCTCCGACCGTTTTAATCTGTTTGTGAGGTATTCTTTACAGCTTAATCGTAAAGCTTTGTGTCACAGGCTTGCTCAGCTCATCATAATCCCGCAACTGTACGGTGAACGTATACGTCTTGTTGCCTGCTCCGCTGCCTGCTGTTCCGCTAATCGTTCCTGTAAAGCGGTCCAGTGTGAAGCCTGCGGGCAGTTGACCGCCTGTCACCGTCCAATCGTAAAACGGTACGCCTCCTTTGGCCTCCAGCTTGGCCGTGTACGCTTTGCCTTTGACGGGTGCTGGCAATTCCTTCGTCAATATTTCCGGCGCGAGGAAAGGAGTCAGATCCTTACGCAGCGGCCAGCCCGCTTTTTCTGCTACCAGCAGTGAAAGCTTCGTGTTCATCCAGCGCCGGGTCGGAAACAGATGGCGCCAGCCTCCATTTTGACCGCTCAATCGGTCGACTTCTGCAAGCTCTCCGGAGAGATGATAGCTGTCGTCCAATGCAGCCGGTCTGTGCTGATAAGCCATAATATCCGGGTCATTGCCCGCCGCTTCCTTCAATGCTTTGACACCTGGGAATGTGTCGCTGAACACAATCGCATGACCGAATTCATGCATGATCAGCCCATGCACATCCGTCACCTTGGACAGGTCGGATTGATACCATTCTTCATCGTCCACGGATGTGAATGGAATCGCATCATCATAGAAATCCAGAATCAAACTATAGGAACGGTTCAGGTTCCCCGGGACGGTCACACCGTTACGTGTATGATAATTGCCGTTCGTGGCTGGAAAGCCCGTAGAATAAGGCCCGTTCAGCCCTCTCATAAACACCCACATGCCTTTGTAGGGCTTATCATTTGTCACCTGTATTTCATTTTGCCAGTCGTCTCCTGGCAGATGGTTTACCTCCGCGTTGGCAGGAACCTCATCGAAAGGAGCCAGATCAAAGAAATAGAACCAGTCCTTTACCGCCAGTTCTGCGGCTTTTTTGGTAGCCGCATCATTGAAATAAGGCATGATCGTATCGAATCTGTAGTCAAAATGGAGAGGGACTGTGGGCTCTTTATTATCGTCCTGATCCAACACGCGAATTGGAATGGACTGAGTAGTCGTGTGACCATCATTTCCAGCAACGGACATAGACAGCGTATAGTTCTCTATTTCACCGTTTCCTCCAATCCGGTCAGGATGGAGGGCTAGTCGAAAATCTTTTTCCTCCTGTGCATTGGCAAAAGTCAGCGTTTTGCTTGCACCTTGCGCCGACAACGTACTTGGCAGATCCATCATCAGCCGGGACGTGCCCTGCGCATTTAACGTAACCGTTAACGGAAAAGCAGCATCCGCTGGCGGCATCACTTTTAGCTTCACATACGGGTTGGCTAGATACCCTTGCCAATCAACCAGATCTATACCATAATCGTTCACCGTCCGACTAAAGATGTCGATGACTTTTACATCCGACTCCGCTTCGGCATAAGCCGTCTGTTGCCCAGGAATAGCTGGTGTCAAAGCCACTATGAGAGAAGCTGACAGCGCGGTCAGCCATATTTTGGTGCATCTTTTATACGTGTTCATTTCATCTCCTCCATCTCGTTTTTGGATGACTTACAAACTATGGATAGTTACCTATAGCGCCACTGCGTTTTATAACAAAAGCAGCTCCTTGGGTGAGGAGGTCAGAACCTTGACACCGTCATCTGTGATCAGCACATCGTCCTCAATCCGAACCCCGCCGAAGCCTGGAATATAAATGCCCGGTTCCACAGTAAGGACATGACCTGGTACGAGCACAGATTTACTTTCGCGGGACAGCCGTACCTGCTCATGAATTTCGAGACCAAAGCCGTGACCCAGACCGTGACCAAACTGCTCCCCATAGCCGTAAGAGGCAATCACATCCCGCCCCAGACTGTCTCCCTCCCGACCGCTTAAGCCGGGACGAAGTCCTGCAATCGTCTTCAGATTTGCTTCCAGCACAATGGCATACAATTTCTCATGTTGTTCTGAGGGATGGCCTACGAATACGGTACGCGTGATATCGGATAGATAACCACGCACATTTGCGCCAAAATCCATTGTGACGAACTCGTTCTGACCAATTTCCTTGTCACTGGCCAGTCCGTGCGGCAGCGCCGAACGCTCGCCTGAAGCGACAATGAACGCAAAACCGCCTGATTCCGCGCCTGCGAGCCGGAGCTGATATTCCAGTTCCGCCGCAATCCGCCGCTCTGTAACTCCAGGCTGAATATAATTCAGCACCTCCGTGAAGGCAGCATCGGTAATACGCGCAGCTTCGCTAATGGTGCGAATCTCTTCTTCGTCTTTCACATCGCGCAGCCGTTCAATGACATCCTCCGTTTGCACGTACTCCAACGAGCCCAGCGCGGCTTGAAGCTGTCCCGACTGTTGAAGTGAGACATGTCGGCTCTCCAAACCCAGTCTGTGGACACCCAATTTACTTGTGAGATCGGCCACGGTTTGGAAGATTTGCGCCTCATGCCGAATCACTGAATATTCCACTGCCTGATCTGTTGCCTGCATCATATAGCGGAAATCCGTCACTAAAAAAGCCTCTTCCTGCGTAACAAGCGCAATTCCAGCGGAGCCTGTAAATCCGGTCATATATCTTCGATTAGGCCCATGTGTAATAAGCAGTGCATCTATCCCTAGAGCCGGGAATTCCGAGCGTAACCGGGCCAGTCTGCCAGGAACACCCTGTAACGGTTTTGTCTTTTGACTCTCTTCCTCTTTCACTCGTACGCCTCCTTATTCCACATCTCTTTTCAGGGCATATGCCTTAGAACACTCTCTCCACTTGCTTTTGAACACATGTATGCTCTTCTCGCTGCCGCTTTCCCGTAAGTCCTGCGCCCAATTCTCCGTCTCTTTTTCAAGCACATCAGCGCGTCCCAGCTTCCTTTAGCCTTTAATCCCTGTCAATGTGATGCCTTCGATAAAATAGCGTTGTCCGATAAAAAATATCAGGACGATCGGTGCCAAAATCGTGCTGGAAGCCGCCATCAGGTAAGGCCAGTTGGTATTGTTCAATCCCCGAAAGGTCGCTAGCCCCAGCGCTAGCGTAAAATGCTTTTCGTCACTTAAGTAAATAATTGGGCCCAAAAAATCGTTCCACACATCAATAAATGTAAATATTCCGATCACGATCAATGCAGGTGAAGATAAAGGAATAATGACGCGCCATAGTACAGTCAGAGGCGTACCTCCGTCCATATAAGCCGCTTCGTCCAAATCGCGTGGAATCGTCAGCATGAATTGTCGCATCAAGAAGATGTTAAACGCCCCTCCACCGAACCATGCAGGAACAATCAGCGGCAGAAATGTATTCAGCCCGCCCAGCTCACGCCACATGACGAAAGTGGGAATCAGCGTCACCGCATAAGGCAGCATCATCGACCCGATCAGCAGGGAAAAAATCAGATTACGTCCAGGCCAGCGCAGGCGGGCAAAGGTAAACGCCGATACAATCGAGGTCAACATCACTCCTGCCAGCACACATACCTCAATCATGAACGTATTCATAAAATACCTGCCGAACGGTACTGAAGTCAGCGCTTCCGGGTAATTGCTCCATTGAAAAGGAGAGGGTATCCACTCTGGTGGGAACACGAAAATTTGGGATGTTCCCATCAGAGAGCTGCGAATGAGCCATGCAAATGGCAACAGCATTAAAACACTACCTATAATTAAAACGATATACAGTACAATACGGCTGATTGGGAATGGTTTGGAACGGGTGGCGGTAGCAGGACTTCGGGAGCGTTCAGGCTGTGGAAGCGGATGTTGTGGTGTTTCTGAAGGATTGACAGAAGAAGTGACCTGATTCATGAACGTTCCCCTCCTTCATAGTGAACCCACTTTTTGGATGTGGAGAAAATCAGAACCGTTAGCACCATGATGACGAAAAATAAGATCCAGGCCAGCGCTGAGGCGTAGCCGATTTTAGTCTCCGTAAAGGCCGTACGCCACAAGTAGAACACATAGAACAGGGTTGAATTGTTAGGTCCCCCGTTGGTCATGACATACGCCTGATTGAAGGCCTGAAAGGTGCTGATTAAAGACATGACCAGATTGAAAAAGATGGTCGGTGTCATCGAAGGAATGGTAATGTGAAAAAATTTATGCCACCTATTGCCGCCGTCTACCTCAGCTGCTTCATACAGATGAGTAGGAACCGACTGAAGTCCTGCCAAAAAGATAATGACCGTGTTCCCGATCCCCCAGGTGCTCATCATGATCAGCGAGGGTATTGCAGTGTTCTCGTCATAAATCCATTTGCTCCCCGGCAGTCCAACGCCCTCCAGCAGCGAATTTAACAGACCAAAATCCGGGTTGAACATCCATAGCCACAGCATCGTGTTGGCAATACTCGGCACAATGGTAGGTAAATAATAAATCGTGCGGAACACCGACAACCCCTTCACCTTTTGATTTAATAACAGCGCTATGATAAAAGCTGCCGCCAAGCCTAGAGGTACGCTGCCCAGTGCATAATATGTGGTCACGAACATGGATTGGGAAAAGGTAGCATCCTCGGTCAAAATGGTTCGATAATTGTCCAATCCGATAAAGGTCATCTGTCCGCCAATCGTCCAATCGGTTAAGCTGAATACGAACGAGGCCGCGATCGGTCCAATTGTAAATATCATTAATCCGAGGATGGCAGGAAGCGCGAATAGCAGACCCCAGTTTCGCTCCATGCGCATCATTCCTGATTTTGGTCGCTTCATGGGCTGTTCTCCTTTCGCAGCTGTCCCGCCGCATTATTCATCCGGGTATACTCCTTGAAGCAATGGCTGAATGATAGGTTCCAGTTCATCCAGCGCCTGCTGCGGCGTCTTCTTGTTCGTCCAGATCAGATCCAGCCCCGGGGTCAGCTTGGAACCGATATCAGGCCAGTTGCGAAGGGTCGAAGTGGACGGCTTGATCGCATAATCTCTGGCATACTCAATGCCAGCCTTTTGAAATTCCGGTGGATGTGCGGCATTATTGGTCCATGACTGGATGGCCTGCTCATCGGTATAATATTTTTCCTCGATAGGCATCCACAGACCGGACTTGAACAAATCCACCTTTTCGGGATTGTTATGGTACAAATAAAATTCGAGCGCTTCCTTCGGGTGCTTGGTGCTCTGGAAAATGACCGTGGCTCCCGCAACAATCATCGTTTTGGGCTCTTTTAGCTTCGGCAGAACGCCGATACTCCATTGCAGCTGCTTGTTGTTCGAAAAATCGAGCAGGGACCATGTCCCGTCCACAACCATTGCGACCTTTCTTGTCTGAAGCCGAATCGTATTGGACGGCATGTCCTGCTGCTGGATCAAATCAGGAGAAACATGCTCCTTGAAAACCAGATCCTGCAACTTCTGAAAAACCTCCACCGACTCAGGACTGTTCAGGGTGTACTTCTTGCCCGTTTTGTCAGTCAAACCTCCACCGTTGCTCGCTAAAAGCGGCCCCCAGGAGCTGCGGTCATTGCCGAAGGCAAAGCCGTATTGCACAATATTTTTCGGATCAAATCCACTGTCTCCCGGATGCTTGCCGTTCTGATCCTTGGTCAGCTTTTTGGCAATTTCCAGAAATTCATCCCATGTCCACGCTTTTTGAGGATCAGCCGGAGGGACGGGTACCCCTGCTTCTGTAAACAACTCCTTGTTGTAAAATAACTGCATCACTTCCAATGCGGTGTAATTTCCGATAGACTTGCCAGGTTCGCTGTAGAGATAGGAGGATTTGAGCTTGTTTTTTAATTCGGGATATTCGTCATAATAAGAGGATAAATCCAGGAGTCTGCCTTCACTTGCCCATTTCATTGTGAGGGAATCGCCCAGGTAGGCGATATCAGGAAGCTGATTGGCAGCCATTAACGTGTTAATTTTCGTCGTGTAGTCACCAGGGACATGCTCGCCCTTCACCCGGATGTTCGGGTGGGATGCATTAAAGCTTTGAATCATTTTTTCCATCGCCTGCTTCTCGTCATTGCTTCCCCAGTACATGAACTTGAGTTCGACCGCATTTGGATTAGCCGGTTCGCCAGCGTTACCACTGCAAGCCGTCAGCCCTGTCAACATCGCCGTCATCACGAGAGCCATCCATGTCCGTAACCTTCGTTTCAGCAAATCAACCGGCCCCTTCCTGAACTGGTTTCTCCTTACAAGCCTATTATGCGCCGAGAGCCCAGAGCCGACCACCCAACGACTCCAGACTCTCTTTGTTTTGGTATGATTTTTTTAACAGCGCGTTTACAAAAATGTTTTACGAAACTCCGTCGGGGTCAGTCCGGTATGCTTTTTAAAGGCAATGCTAAAATAGTTGGTATCTGTGAATCCCACAACCTCCGCTACCTCCGCCACCTTGCGATTCGGGTCCAGCAGCAGTTCTCGGGCTCGCTCAAAGCGAACACGCGTCTGGTAGTCGGCGAAGCTTTCACCTGTAACTTGCTTGAAACGGGCACTCAAATACTTGGGGCTCATATTCATGTACTCTGCCAGACGGTTCAGCCCGCCATCCTCCTGAAGATGCTCCCGAATCCATTCCTTGGCCCGTTGGAATTTGCGTGGAATCCCCTTCTCACGTGATTCTCGGACATGACGACCCACCCGAACAAAATAGCGCGATACATAATCAATCATCTCGGGCCCATGCCGTAATCGGGACAGCTCCAACAACGGGTCCTGCTCCTGCATGGATGTTTGTCCTACAGATGCATCACTCTGGACGATGCGCATGACGAACAGGACGAGCTGAGTGACAATCATTTTCACCTGCTTGACAGGCAAGCCCGCCAATTGTCCTGACCATTCCTGTAAAATCGCATGTACGGCAGCATCATTGCCCGCTCGAATTTCCGTAATCATCAGCAGTTCCTTCTCCAGTAATTGATTGCTGTTCGGCTCGGCCGCCTGAATGCTCTCATAGGGAATGATCTGGCTATAGCCCACCCACCCCCGATGCTCCGCCGCTTGCACAGCTTCCTCATACGCTTCGGGAAGTTGCTCCATCCGTTGTACGGGACGGCTAATCCCGATGGACACGCCCTGGCTCAATCGTTCCTGCACGGCCTGCCGAATCTGCTGTGCCGCCCGCTCCGCCGCCCTGCAAGATGCCGTCGCCAGCAGCACAACACGCCGATCGCGGGAAACCGCCGCACCATGCGCCTTCGCCCCGGCTGCTGCCGCAGCCTCCCCCGCCAGCCCGGCGAATACATGGCTGCTTTTATGCATGGAACCGTGTGGCTTGCTAGTGGCGGTTGCCTCCTGCTGCGACGCCTCCTCCAGCTCGCAGCACAGCACGGTATAAGGCGGCCCATTCGTCTCGCCGAAAAATCCCAGCCCGTCCATGTCCCGAATGACCTCGGCTGCAGGACGCCGCTGCTGGAGCAAATCCAGCAGTAGATGCTCCCTGTACAATGGCTCCAATGAACGATGGCGGTGAATGGCTTCCTCCTCGCTTCTTCGCCATTGCGCAATGCGATCCTCAGCCCGGCTCAAAGCCGCTTCGAAATCTCCGCTGGTCACCGGCTTGAGCAAATAATCGACCGCTTGAAGCGAAACTGCCTGACGAATATACGTCATAGATTCGTACCCTGTCAGGAATAATAACGGGGTCTGCTGATCCTTGTCCCGAATAGTTTTGGCTACATCCAGTCCACTCATATCCGGTAAATTAATATCCAGTAAAACCATGTCCGGTCGCTGCTCCGTATACAAACGTAATGCCGTTGCGCCGTCCCCCGCCACATCACTGACTTCCACTGACAGGCCACTTTCCGCCACCATCAGCTTCAGTCCTTCCCGAATATGATATTCGTCGTCCACAATCAGCAGCCGGTACATGCCATCCTCCCCTTTCTTATTCGGTTCGAATGGGTGCCTGTAAAGTAACCGAGGTGTACTGACCCGGTTCGCTTGTCACGGACAGTCCATATTGCGGACCATAATGCCGAAGACGTTCATGCACATTGCGCAACCCAAAGCCAATAGCATTCCCCCGTTCCGCATCCAGCGACTTCCGGATATCGTTCAGACGCTCGGCTCCAATACCGCCCCCATCATCACTGACCGTCAAACGCAACATATCCCCTTCCCTTGTACCGGATAACATGATATAGCCACGGTCGGTGCGCCCTTTTAAGCCGTGGTAAATAGCATTTTCGACGAGTGGCTGGAGGATCAGTTTGGGTACATAAAATCCGCAAATATCCTCCTCGACCTCGCAAATCCACTCGAACGAATTCCTAAATCTGAACTGCTGCACCTTCACATAGGCGCTTACATGCTCGACTTCCTGTCCCAAACTGATTTGCTCTCGGCCATAACTTAGCGAAATGCGAAAACATTTACCAAAGGCACCGATTACCTCTGCCATATCCCGTTGCCCATTCGCCAAGGCCATTCCCTTCAGGGATTCTAGCGTGTTGTACAAAAAATGCGGATTAATCTGCGCCTGAAGCGCGCGAAACTCAGCCTGCTTACGCGACAGCAATGCTTCGTAGACCTGACCGTACAGTTCATGATTTTTTTGCATCATATGAAGAAAACGCTGCCCGATCTGCCCTACCTCATCCTTAGGATTAAAAACAACGGAAGTAGGAGCTTCGAAAGCTTGGGCTGAGCCTGTAGCGCTCACACTCCCATCGACCGCCATCAATCGGCTCAATTGAAGCAGGGGGCGACGAATCGTGTCACTTAACCGATAAGACAGCATCCAGCCCAGCATCAATGCAATCAAAAAAGTCCAGATGGTCCAGGCACCCATTTTCCGCGCATCCTCAAACAGCACGGACTGATCGACTTTTTGCAGCAACGTCCATTGTCCTTCATTTAACGGGCCGTAAGAGATCATCGTCTGGCGGCCGTTCCATGTTCTCCAGTCCTTCGTAAGCACAGGCCTATCCACAGCCGATTTGGCAATCTGCCGCAATAGCGCTTGGTCCGCAACACCCTGCTCCGGCAATCGGTATACAGGCTCGCCCTCCTGATCCAGCACCCACATCTGGGTGTTGCCGTCTGTTTCATGAAAAGCAAGCCCCCGAAACAGACTGGCCTTGTCGATTTCCAGCAGCAAAAATCCGAGGGGTGCATAATCTCCAGTCGTTTTTCGAAGCAGCTTCCCCACATAGATCCGATCCTCCGCTATCCCGCGTCCGGATTCAAACGGCGAATGAGCCATCCACATCATGGGCCGCTCGGCGAGTAGGCGGCGATAGTACACACGTGCTTCCTCTAATGTAGGAAGGCCGCCAAAACGGACCGAAACATTCCCTTGATAGAGAGAATGCTTGAGCCCGCCATTGGCGGCATATATGAGAGAGGACGTGATATACGGCTTGGTCTGGGTTTGCGTACGGACCACCATACTGAGTGTTTCATCGTTCCGTAAATATTCATAATCATCTTCCGGCTTGGTCTCCAGCGTAGACTGCACATCAGGATTGCTGAGAATGGAATTGGTCAGATCATTCAAATCGGAGAGCGTCGCATTGACGTAATTTTCACTCATTTGCCGGGACTGCATAGCCAGTGCCTCCGACTTCTCACCAAGGGAATGGGCCGCGATCCGGTAAAAGGTAAAGGTCAGTACCACCATCGGAATGACGGTGAGTACCAGCGTCAGTACAATGAATTTCCCACGGATTGTAGGAATCCCGGCGAACTTTTGACGACCCCGGCCTCCCATTCATCTGCCTCCCTTACACATAGGCTGGGAGCCATGTCCCGTGGGCTGCAATCAGGTCATCACACAGAGAAACAATATCATCCATGGACAGCTCTGCGGACGTGTGCGGGTCCAGCATAGCAGCGTGATAAATGTGCTCCTTTTTCCCGGTGATTGCAGCTTCAATCGTTAACAGCTGGGTATTAATATTCGTCCGGTTCAGCGCAGCGCATTGGGGTGGCAAATCCCCGACAAAGGTTGGCGTAACCCCGTTACGATTCACCAGACAAGGTACCTCCACACAGGCTTCCTTCGGCAGATTGGTAATTAAGCCTGTGTTCATCACATTGCCGCCAATGGCAAAAGGCTGATTGGTTTCGATCGCCTCAAATATATAAGAGGCATACTCGTTTGACCGTTCATGACGCAGATCCTGATTGCCCAAAAGCTCCTCACGCATCGTTTCCCATCGTTCAATTTGGCTCGCACAGCGGCGCGGGTATTCATCCAAAGGAATATTGAAGCGCTCAATCAGCTCAGGGTATGCCCGTTTGATAAAATACGGATGATATTCCGCATTATGCTCGGACGATTCCGTAATGTAATAGCCGAATTTTAGCATCATTTCAAAGCGCACCATATCATGATGCTTTTCCTGTTGCTTAGCGGCGGCTCGTTTTTTAATCTCGGGATACAAATCTACACCATCCTTGCTCACTTCGAGCAGCCACGCCATATGATTGATGCCTGCGATTTTTGCCTTTACACCTTCCTGCTCCAGCCCGAGGCTTTTAAACAGCTCCGGTATACACGCCTGCACGCTATGACACAGCCCTACCGTACGGACACCTCCATGAACATTCATCACATTCGTCAGCACAGCCATCGGATTCGTGTAGTTGAGAAACCATGCATCCGGGCACACCTCGCGCACATCTGCCGCAAAATCGAGCATCACCGGAATTGTACGTAAATTGCGGAAAATACCGCCAATGCCGACCGTATCGGCAATCGTTTGGCGCAGACCGTATTTTTTGGGAATTTCAAAATCCGTAATTGTACACGGATCATAGCCGCCTACCTGGATGGCGTTTACCACATAGGTCGCCCCACGCAGTGCTTCCTTGCGGTCAGTGTAGGAGCGAATCACACAGGTGCTCCCTGTTGTTTTTTTCAAATTGGATAAAATATTTTCTGAATCTTTTAGCCTTACAGGGTCAATATCGAACAACGCCAGTTCAAAGCCCTGCAAAGCAGGCGTCAACATACAATCGCCAAGCACATTTTTAGCAAATACCGTACTGCCTGCACCCAGAAATGTAATCTTGCTCATACTTTTTCCCCCATTCACATTTTTGTTCGCAGCTTTGCACTCCAAATGCAAGGATACCCACCGCCACTCTCCCCTTTACAGGAGGAAAGTGACGATGGGAAAGGTTACTCATAACTATGCGTTGTTGCCTCCCATTCAGGATCCCCCCGCTGATTTAGCGGAGCTGATAGGCCGAGGCGGTAAGGCAGATGTTACCGAGGGTGTCGTAGTTGGCGGGGTTACTAAAGTCTCCGGGCTAACCGGTGTTACCGATGGAGCCGCAGCCCCTCCTGCCTCAATCACGGTTACCTTCGCAATTGCCTTTAACTCTGTCCCTTCTACTTTGCCCTTCAACTCAAACGAACCTGGAGCAGCATATTGTGCAGGGTCTATATCCTCCCATTCCACAGCCACCCATTTAGTGGAGCCTTCTCCATACGTAGCTTCCACTACGCTTGGCAGTTCCGGTTTTTCACCGACATGTGTCGTTACATTTACTTCTTTTAACGCGGTAATTTTCTCAGTTGCCGCCAGATTCTGTGCTGTACCGGAGGCCAGACCTGCCACCTCGGTTGCATTCAAAGCACGGCTGTAGATACGGAATTCATCCACCAGACCATTGAAATATGGATCAGGGTACTGAGATTTGCCGATAAAATTATTTTTGGTCTGTCCCAGACTGGTAGGATTCAGGGTCAAGTTGGTATTGCGTCCCACTTCTTTTCCATCCACGTATAAAATACCTGTGGAACCCGAAAGCGTGACCGCAACATGCTTCCATACGCCTGTCGGCAGTACAGGGCCTTCAATCGTCTGCTCCTGTCCCTGCCCGTTGCCTTGGTTGGTAATGGCAAACAGCATGGTATTTCCTGCTTTAGGCGTCAGGAACATATATTCATTCGTCCCGGAGCCAAAGTCAAAAATCCGCACATAATCGCTCAGGCTGTTCGCTTTGACCCAGCCGGATACGGTCAATTGCTGTGCCCGACTGACAATACCCGCCGGAAGCTGCACATAGCTGTCCTTGCCGTTCAGACTGACAGCATTGCCTGTTTTACCCGCAGCCCATGCAGCCGTCCCCTTCACGGCAGCATCATTGCCGCTATCTGATGAATCCGCAACTACAGAACCGCTTGTTTCATCAAACTTGTAAACTGCGAGCTGTTCAAGTAACGGAGCCGCCGGTTCAGCTACCACCGTTACTTTAGCCTCCGCTGACAACTGAGAATCGCTGGCTGTCAGCTTGAACACATACGTTCCTGGCTCGGAAACGTCCACCTTCGTGCGCAGCGATGTTTTGTTACTAAATGTGACCTTCGCGTCCTGTGGTCCTTCGATCAGACTCCACTCGTTTGTCACCTTTCCTTGCGGAAGCCCATCATCCGTAGCCGTGCCTTTCAGAATGATCTGATCCGGCAGCTTTACCTTCGAATCTTTGCCGGCATCCACGACAGGTGCTTTGTTCGGATCAGGTGTGGTTGGTGTCAGCTCTACCGTGTAGGAGGATGCTGTACCAATCTCCAATTTAAGCTTGTTGGAAGGCGCATACGCATTAAACTTCCCTTGTGATTGACCGCCTACTTTAACCAAATACGTTCCTTTTTTCAAACCGTCAAATGTAACGTACGTGGAATGGGCTTGGCCCGGTGTTTGATTTTTCAGTTGGAGCCATACGTAATCCTTGGAAGTTGCCAGCTTGGCTTCTGTATATTGGTCCTTTTCCAGCTCGATATACAGCTTTTCCGTGATCAGATTGACCCGCTTGAACAGGCCGTCCAGCGGCTTGATCGTATACACGTTGCCGTTTTTGCTCACCTCTGCACCGTAGCCCGTCAATCCGAAAATAGGATCAATCGCGATATCAGCACTTAACGTTTTGAGTGCACCGAACAATCCGAGATCAGCCTCACCGCTCATGCCGCGCCAGCCGTTAAAGAGCGGAACATTTTTACCGCCGCCAGTGCCGTTCGTGCCGTTATTGCCTTTTTCCGCTTGATACGTCCATGCGACCGCCCCGATGTTCTCAGGGTCCGAGCTGATTTGCCCGGAGTTAATCGCTCCAACATTGGCAATTTTAGCTGCATAAGACAACCGTTGTTGTTCCTCACGGTGATTGTCCTCATGATGGCGAATCCAGTCATCCATCGCATATCCAGCAAGCGAAGTCGTGTACTGGAAGTTAAACCAGTTCTCCCCGGTAATCGTCACCGGATCGGTGTAGTAGTACCATACGGGCATATGACCGCGTGCCGCACGGGTTTTGGCATTAATTTTACTCATCATTTCCAGGGCTTTACTTTGCTCGCCCTCTGTATCTATATTCTGCTTGGCTAACGTATATACAGCCTCTTCTCCTGTATTGTCATAGCTATATTCAGAACCGTAAGGATACTTTGTATTTTTAAAATTGTTATATTTACGATCCATTTTTTCCTTAAGATCATTCGCCTCATCATCATAGCCTTCATCATGAAGTGCCTGAATAATATCCGGAGTGGTCAGTTCGCCCATCAAACCTGTTTCCCAGTTGTACGCGACTGGCCCTTCATACAATGCTTTGAAAATGTTATACGCCCGCAGCAAATAGGTTTCCTTTGGATGCTTGTAAGTGACAAGATCCGGGTATTCCTTGGCAATCTTGTACATGCTGAAATACGTGTTGTATACGTGCGGATAAGCATACCCTCGATAGGTCGGTGTATCGTTAGGCTCTGGCATCAAGAAATCATGAATTAAATAATCCTCATGATGTCCGTTCATCAGATTCGTCCAGATCGCTGTCTCCAAATAATCGTCTACTGCCCGCACCTCTTTGGCGACTGGAGACAGTGTGTTTTTCTCAGCCAGGAACTGTCCGTGGGTCAGACCCCAATCATCCCCCCAGCCCCAATAGCCGTTAAAAATGTTGCGTTTGGATTTGGTATGCATCATCCAATCGTCAAATACCTTGTCGCGCAGATCACCCGGTACATTCCATTGGGTTTTGTCGACCATAAATGTAGCATGCCGTTGCAGCGCTTGATCAATCGGCTCGATGGCATAGAACTGTAACACCGTTTTGTTGCCGTTGCCGTATTCTACCGTTATGAAGTTCGGGCCCAGCTTAGTAAATTTCAGTTCATAAATGTAATGTCCTCCGGCCTTGCTATCCGTCTGCGGAATAGCGGTTCCGTCTGGATAGGTTACTTTGCTGATCGCCTGCTTGGAGCGCAGGTCCACCTTCGCCTTTTGATTCGTAGGCACGATCATACCCGGTACGACTGTTGTATCCACCAAGTTTTCTTGGTACAACGTATCTTTTACATCATGCTCGTCCTTCACCGCCAGAAACTTGAAACCATAGTTTTTGCTTTGACCGGGATTCAGGATTAGGCTTGTATTGGGCAAATACCCCCGGTTGGTGGACTTGATGACATTGGAATGAATATAAAATACATTGAGTCCTTCCAGCCATTTGCCTTCGTTAGCCGGGTTCCACGCCCATTTACTGCCCGGATGCTCCTCATCCCGCCAGTGATCCTGATACTCAAAGCCCGCACCCGTTGTGGAATCAGGAATCAGCAGCAGGGAAGAACCAATGCCGCTGGGACGCCCAGCTGTAATATAGGAGCTGTTATTGCCGACAAAGGAATGCGTCACCACTCTAGTTTCGTAGATCGCATCACCGTTGGTCCACTGCTCATTAAAAGGCAGAGGCAAACCGAAATCGCCAATCTCCAATTTTTTCCCACTTGTATTCTGCACCTGTATATTCCACAACACCGAACCATTCGACTCTGCCGAATACGTTTCGATGACTTTAAAATTGCGTATGCCTTCTGCATGAGTAGAATTCTCGTACGTCACAGTGACACGGTTCCCACTGGTTGTGATCTTACGTGCGTCTGCCGACTTGTTCGTCCATGCCTTCGTCCAGCTGCCTCCATCCAATCGGTACGTGAACATCAGCTCCCCTAGCCACTGATGATCTGCGGTGTTCTGTTCAGGTGTTACCGTTGCGTTCATCACATACTCTGTCGGGAAAGCATCTCCCTTGATACGTATGGATGAAATTTCGCCATGCTCGCCTGTCTGAATCGTCAGCTTGTCATTGGATAGTTCATGGGCCTCTGCCGTATGCGTCCCAAACAACACAGACGCTGTGGTTAAAAACAAAAATGCCGCCAATATTCCCTTAAATTTCATCAACACGGCCTCCTTTTGGATTTCGGGGTCCTGATTTGTTTGCCAATCAGCTGAATTCTCTTCATTTCGCCGCAACCTCCTTGGAAATGTAAGCGCTACAACTCTATTGTACAAATCCTTGTCCATTGGTAAAATCAACATTTTCAACCGATTTATATAGGATTTCAACCTAATAGAGGGATACTGTTAGATCGGCAATCAACCAAGCTACGACAGATTTATCTGAATTAAGATTACAGAGGATGGAGAGACAGGAAATTTAGATAGAGAGCAAGGGAGGCATTTTTAGATATATCGAGGTTTGATCAGGTTATACAAACGGACACCGTGAAATTGATAAATTTATTTTGAGTTGCTGTAGTGGGGAATCGTTACGTTGGGTTTTCCAGATGCGAGGGTATTTATTTAATAGATTCGCTCCTAAGGTAGAATTTGTAGTCTGTGTATGTAAAGAATTTCTGGGATAGGGTATGGGGTATTTGCTGCTTAGTGATTATTTCAGACATTTGATCCTCCCCGTGCCGTCATTCTTTAAAGTTCGATTATAGTCCATATTTATCTGTTAAATAGGTGGTAGTGAGAGGATTAGGCAAACATTTGGCACGAACGGGATAACGATCGC
>RCUF01000229.1_pt1 | contig 25454 bp, 20 predicted proteins | sample 2166311 | NCBI WGS metagenome assembly RCUF01 (sample SAMN09932608, study PRJNA488358) | compost metagenome | feature: garden; material: soil; isolation source: compost soil in 4-hydroxybenzonitrile-enriched culture | place: Germany: Experimental Botanical Garden Goettingen | collected 2016-01-27
AATTTTGTCTCTGCAAGACTTGACGATTAAGCCAGGTATGAACGTGTTGTCTGATTTCTCTGCTGCAAAGGCAGAAATTATTGCAGAATTTGAAATCAGCACTGCCGTGGAATTCGGGTTTAAAGTGCGGAAGTCTTCTAATCAGGAGACGATCATTGGATATAATATCTCGAATGGGGACTTGTTCGTCGATCGGACGAAGTCGAGCGCCATTGATTTTCATTCCGATTTCACAGCAATACACAAGGCCCCTATGAAGCCAGAGCATGGACGGGTACAACTGAGTATTTACGTGGATTGGTCAAGTGTCGAGGTCTTCGGAAATCATGGAGAAACAATCATTTCAGACATGATTTTCCCGGACTTGGAAAGCAGGGGGCTGGAACTCTATGCCATTGGCGGAGAACTAAAGGTCGTATCGCTTCAAATCAATGATCTAGTAAGCATTTGGGGAAATGAGAATGTTTAGACGTTAACTATTGATATTATTCAAATTTTAATTATCTCACGACGGAACTCGTTAAGCATTGGCTTGATTCGACGAAGTGGTTACAGCCCGGTTGCGTGCATCCGTATCTGAAACTTGGTCCTCAAAACCAATTAAAGTAACATTTTTCTGCCTGGACACGTAACACCCGGTCGGCTCACAACCGTATCGGGTGTTTTCATATCCTTGGAAAGTTAGCAGAACTCGAAAGACGACCACGGAGCAATCTCATTAAAAGTGAATAAGGGCGATTGCTCTGCAGTGGTGAAAGGCGTAAGAATCTGTCCGTGCATGCCCTGGTCAATTATCCTCAATTATAATTTCCATAAGAGAGAGAAGATTATAATTGATGGTCTTGAGTTCTTTGAACTTAATAAGAGATACGATATGTTAGAAATCAAGTTTTCATTTCTTGAATATACTCTAGCTGATAGAACGGGAAAGAAAAAGAACGATATTTAGAAGTGATTTCGAGTGTATCAAATGAAGATCAAACATGGAAATTAATAAAACATGATTTTATAAGGTTATATGTTTATAGGATATGGGGTGGCAATACAGTCTCCCAAGTTAGAATAATTCGCCACGTTTAAAATCCCCATTACTGCAAGTTGAAAATGCATCTCATCCATAAGGCTGCTTAGGAAATGGCTTAGCAGTTAATACAGATAATTAACCCTTCCGTATGACCTAGCTCAGGCAAATTGTGCTCCAATATGTGTTATTCCATATCTATTACCTCTATTAGGTAGTATCACCTAAATAAGAGATATTAATTTCTAAGTAGTGTTAGTAGAGCATGTTTTTATGTTTAGATTTTCTAAGAGCAGTATTGGTGATTTGAAGGAGATAAATTAATAGGTTTTCTAATTTAAAAGTGACTTTTCAAGGGGGATAACAGCTTGGGAAGAGATGCTGTACGCAATTAAATAATGGTCAAGAAACATCCAGACAGATTAGACTTATTTTAAATTTATATACTATATACTATATACAGTATACAAAATATATATAAACACATTATATAGGGTATTTAGGAACGTATTTTTTATTTTGCAATTGGCTTTTACTATAAATCGGACTAAGCTTGAAATAAAAAAGGGCTTATAGCTATGTTTTTTATAGTCTATCTATAAAGAAGAGTTAAACTTGGGGAAACTAACAGAAAGTAACAGACAATTGCATAGTGTTGGAAAAATTTAAACACCTTCAAGATAATACCCTATTTATGAGAGAGATCGGGAATAATCTTGGAGGTGTTGTAGATTAATCACACTGATTCGCTATATATAAAATTTCTCTGAGTGGAAGTACCGCCAAGTAAGGGCTGTGGGAAAGCATCCCTGGCCATACTCGTGATGCCTCGCTCGAACTAACTATGACTTTCAGAGGATGATATTAAGAGTGGTAAAGGTTAGTAGAAAAATCTGGCGTTGACGTAATCCTCGCCAGGTGGCATGGAAAGTTGCAACATATGGTTCATATGGTTTGTAGGACGCCTATTAATTGTCTCTTACTTGTCTGAGAAGTCTTATTTTAGCTAAAAAAATCATGTCCGTAGTAAGTGCAGCACAACAAAAATGTTGATGGCTACACAGCCTTACATTGAATTTGATAATTGACGTTCATTTGAGCAAAATGTTAGAATCACATACAATTCAGACAAGCGTAGTGATCAATGGAGACTTGTCTTTTTTTGATGCTTTTTGAACATTGGGGGGATATTCATGTTGATTTCAAGAGTGATCAACAATAATGTGATCACGGCGATGAATGAAGACAACAAGGAATTGGTGATTATGGGTTTAGGGATTGCTTTTCAAAAGAAAAAAGGCGACACCGTTGATAAGTCCAAAATTGAAAAAGTATTTAGCCTTGAGAATAAGGAACTTACCGATAGACTAAAGACGTTATTAAACAAAATATCGTTGGAGGTTATGTCGCTTACAGAAGATATTATTAACTATGCTATGCAGAAAACGAATCGAAAACTGAATGAAAGCATATATATTTCGCTTCCCGATCATATTAATTTTACAATCGAACGTCATCAACAAGGGATAGATATTCATAATGCACTCCTTTGGGAAATAAAACGATTCTATAGATTGGAATTTGGAATCGGCATGGAAGCTCTGTCCATAATTAAAGAGCGTCTTGGTGTGGAACTCCCTGAAGATGAGGCTGGCTTTATTGCCCTCCATATCGTTAATGCTCAAATGAACGAAAATGTACCTGAAGCGGCAAATATCACAAGATTAATTAAGGAAATCCTAAACATTGTTCAATATACATTCAGAATTGATTTGGATGAAGAATCGCTTAACTATTTCAGATTCGTAACTCATCTCAAATTTTTTTCCCAGCGGATGTTTAATAAAATTATGACGGAAAGTAAAGATGAGGAATTGCTAAATATTGTGAAAGAAAAGTATAAGCCATCTTATGAATGTGCCTGGAAAATCAAAGAATACATCAAGCTAAGCTATGATTATCTCTTAAACAAGGACGAATTACTCTATTTGACGATCCATATTGAAAGAGTGGTCAACAGGAGTTGAGATCTTTACACCTGATGTAAGCGTTGACAGATTCCAAAGTACGTGCTAAATTATGTTCATATTCACAAACCGAATAATTCTTTAGGATAAGTAGGATTGTAACTGCTTCGAGCAGGCAAGACCTAAATTCTAACGAACTTACGACTACCGCGGGGCGTAAGTTGGTTGAATTTGGGTCTTTTTTTGTTTCCGTTTTTCATTAAAATCCCGGGGGGATCAGCATGAGCAATCAGAAAATTGCACGAGAAATACTGCCTTTATTAGGTGGAGAAGAAAACGTAAAAGATGTAACTCACTGTGTAACTCGATTGCGTCTTACCCTTAAAGACAATGAGAAAGCAGACAAAGCTGGTATTCAGGCTATACAGGGTGTTATGGGAGCGACAGTCAATGGGGGGCAATTTCAAATTATTGTTGGGGATAAGGTATCCGATGTTCACAGCGAATTTATAAAATTACTGGGTAACCGTCAAGTTGCGGATGATAGTAGTTCTGCATCAGGTTCGAAAGGCTTCAAAGGGATTCTCAATTCCTTCTTTAATGTCATCTCAAGTATTTTTGCTCCAATCATTCCAGCAATCATCGGGGCGGGATTACTTAAAGGGATTATCACATTACTCTCATCTTTTGAACTCGTATCTTTGGAAAGTAGCACATATAAGTTGCTATCTGTATTCGCTGATGCGGCTTTTTATTTCTTGCCTATCCTTCTTGCTTTTAGTACGGCGAAAAAGTTTAATGCTAACCAATATGTCGCTGGGGCGATTGCGGGTGTTTTGATTCATCCTAACTTAGGTGCTCTTTTGAACGGTGAATCACCTGTCACCCTAGTTGGCATCCCGATTACTTCAGTCATATACGCATCGTCTGTATTACCCATTATTCTGGGCGTGTGGTTTATGTCTTATGTGGAAAAGGTTTTAAAACGTATCATTCCTAAGGTTCTTCAGTCTATCTTTTTGCCACTGCTTACATTGTTGATTGTTTCTTCTATCATTCTTATTGCGCTTGGACCTGCTGGTACACTCATAGGAAATGGAATCGCCGTCGGATTTATTTCACTATACATGAACTATGGATGGCTAGCGGGGCTTCTTCTCGGAGGATTTTATCCGCTGATTGTCATCACAGGTATGCATTACGGGTTCTTGCCAGTCATGTTCCAATCCCTTTCTAAGTATGGTGTTGACTATATAATGGGGATTGCAGTTGCAGCCAATTCGGGTCAGGCAGGGGCGACTCTTGCGGTATATTTGAAAACCAAAAACAAAGAATTCAAGGCTGTAGCTGGAACAGCAGCACTGAATGCCATTATCGGGATTACCGAACCTGCTCTTTACGGTGTAACCGTTAAGTTAAAAAAACCGTTGATCGCAGCTGCCATTGCTGGAGGCCTGGGCAGTGCAGTAATGGGATGGTTTAAAGTTGGTGCCACGGGAATTGGTACCGGGCCGATTGCAGGGTTACCATTTTTCTTCGGTTCCACATTCCTGTATTTCTTGATCGGCTGTGCAGTTAGTTTTGTTGTTGGTTTTGTTCTGACACTCATTATTGGATTCGAAGATATTCCAGAGAGAAAAGAAGCTGTAGCCGTCTCTTCGAATAATACAATTACAGGGACGATAGAGAGTGATCCTAGAGCACCCGTAACGGTACAATTTAATAATCCAGATCGTGTTCAACCTATTCTTAGTCCTATTCATGGAGAAGTGGTAGAACTCTCGCAAGTCAGTGATCCTGCCTTTGCAGCTGGTATGATGGGCAAAGGAATTGCAATTAGACCCACTACAGGAAGAGCGGTGTCACCTGTGAAAGGTACGGTCGCGACTGTTTTCAAGAAGAAACACGCCATTGTTGTTGTGGCTGACAGTGGAGCAGAAATATTGATTCATATTGGCATAGATACCGTTAAACTGAATGGTCAACATTTTGAGACTCACGTTGAAGTAGGTCAACATGTTGAGGCTGGCGATCTGTTGGTTGAGTTCGACATAGAACAGATTAAAAAAGCTGGCTATGACACGGTAACTCCTATTATTGTAGCTAATTATAATGACTATGTCGATGTTAATGCAGAATCAATCGGAAGTATTGATGAAAAAGATCCTTTAATGAAGGTAATCGGATAAAGAAAATTTGGAGGGTGAAAAACAATGGATTTTACAAAAAAATCGGTGAATGAAATTAAAACGTCGGGGGATTTATTCCCCCCTGACTTTCTCTGGGGCGGAGCCGTGGCTGCGAATCAGATCGAAGGTGCATATCTGGAGGATGGTAAGGGATTATCTGTCTCAGATGTGTTGTCGGACGGAATATTCGGTCAGATCCTGGATAAGCCTGATGGTGAATATCTCAAACACCAGGCCATTGATTTTTACCATCGTTACCCCGAGGATATCGCATTGTTCGCAGAAATGGGGTTCCGAACACTAAGAACTTCTATAGCGTGGACCCGGATTTTTCCGAATGGAGATGAAGCCATTCCTAACGAAGCAGGTCTGGAATTTTATGATCGGTTATTTGATGAACTGCTCAAATACGGAATTCAACCATTAGTTACACTTTCTCATTATGAAATGCCTCTTGGACTCGTCCATAAGTACGGTGGCTGGTCTAATCGAGAAGTGATTACTCTTTTTGAACGTTTTTCGAGAGTTGTTTTCGATCGGTATGGGGACAAAGTAAAGTATTGGCTGACATTCAACGAAATTAATATGATGCTTCATGGTCCTTTTATTGCAGGAGGAATTTATCCTGATCAGGCAACTGAGCAAGTAACTTATCAGGCTATCCATCACCAATTCGTTGCAAGTGCTTTAGCAGTGAAGGCTTGTCATGAAATTATTCCCGATGCTCAGATCGGGTGCATGATAGCGGGTGGCCCAATGTATCCTCTTACACCTAAACCAGAGGATGTGTTGGAAGCCATGCGTAAAGACAGGGAGAATTTCTTCTTTGCAGATGTGCAAGTCAAAGGTAAATATCCTGGGTATATACTGCGTTATTTCAGAGAATCCAATATTGATCTCGATATCACAGAAGAGGATCTGAAGACACTTAAACACACGGTCGATTTCATTTCTTTTAGCTATTACATGAGTTACTGTGCAACGACAGATCCTGAACTTAATGAGCAATCCAGAGGCAATATTATGAGCGCGGTTAAAAATCCGTACCTTTCAGCTTCCGAGTGGGGTTGGTCAATCGATCCAAAGGGATTGCGCTACACGTTAAATCAGTTCTATGACAGATATGAAAAACCTTTGTTTATTGTCGAGAATGGCCTAGGCGCAATAGATGTCCCGAATGAGAAGGGGATTGTTGAGGATTCCTATCGGATTGATTATATCCGCGAGCATCTTGTGCAAGTCGCAGAAGCGATTCAAGATGGAGTCGAGGTCATGGGATACACTAGTTGGGGATGCATAGACATCGTAAGCAACTCCACCGGAGAGATGCGTAAACGTTATGGCTTCATTTATGTCGATCGTCACGATGATTTATCGGGAACTTTTGAGAGAACACGAAAGAAGAGTTTCAATTGGTACAAAGAAGTCATCGCTACCAATGGAAAAATCATTACAGAGTAGAGGTAAAACAGCCGAAACATGTTCCATAACGAATGGAGGTGTTTCGGCTGTTTCAAATTTAATGTTATGAACATGAATTTAGAGGACTTGCCGAGGGATAACAGGCAAACTAATCATGGTCTCAGTATCTATAAATTTTAGTGTATCTTCATCCACTAACAAACCTTGCGGCGAAACCCAAGCTGCCTCTGCTACGGCTGCATTTTCGAAGATGTATAACGAAACAGCATCATAGGGTGCTTCGTCGGGGACGTAGGCTCCATCTCCCTTCCCCGGTTTTCGAGTAGGATGCTGCCGATAAGAAATAAGCCCCGGAAGCTTGGTAGCAAGAGCTCCATGAGTGAATTCATAATGATAGCGAAACTCTTCAAGTGACATCCCTGGTTTTCTTCGGAACACAAACATGATGCTATGTCCTTTTTCAGGATATACATTTAACTCTTTTATACTTTCCATTATGGTTTAGCCTCCTCGAGTTAGTTTATTTAACATATGGTTATTATAGCAATGGAAATGAACATCCTAATAGTGTCTTAATCTAGAGTTTTATGGTGCAAATCAATTTTTGTTTGGAATGTGTACTGTTTCACGTTATGTTTTATTCCATAAAACTATTCGTATACTTCGAGCATAAAAGGGGGAAGGAACTCATGGGTGTTCTTCTTATACAAATAGACGAGAATGATTTCATGGAAGTGAAGGAGCTGATCACAAGGAATTATGCAGGAGCTAAAGTCATTACTGTGAATCAGTTGCCCGGGGATACGGATTGGCTTCTAAGTATGACAGAAATACCTGATCTTTTGGATAGACTTATCAATACAGCTGGGGAACCTGCGGTGCAACGCGTTTTACATTATATAAACTGTCACTTTAGAAGATCATTAACGTTGGAGGAGGTATCTTCTGAAGTCCATTTGAATCCAGTCTATTTCAGTCAGTGGTTTAAGCAGAAGACCGATTGTGGGTTTAAAGAATACATTACACATATTAGACTTCAGGAGGTACGACACTGGCTGCTAAATAGCGATCACACCATCAACTGGATCGCTGAGTATGTGGGGTATCAGGATACAGCACATCTATCTAAACTATTCCGAAAACATTTTGGTTTGGCTCCAGGGATGTATAGACAAAAGATAAGAAATGAACGCCAAGCATCAAGATAGTCCATTTTCAAAAAAGTATTTGAGGAAAAGGGTCACCAAGCTCAGGATTCGGCATGGGTCCTCTAACATATTTCATTAAGCATATAGGTGTTCAAGGAAAATAAAGTATTCTTTGGGAGAAGAAGGACGATTAGTAACTATGCAGAATTGTGATACCTCATTTTTCATACTCGTTGAGAACATCGTGTAATACATGATGTTCTCAAATAACTTGTTTTCGCTAATCTTTAAGTTAAAGAACGGGTTATCTCGCTTATGAAGGGTACACCTGATTCCTTTTAAACAATCCCCATACCTGTTCGGCCATGTATTTCGGTGAATGTGGCATGTTATTTATAATCCACCATTCGATTACCCCAATGAATGCAAAGGCCATAAAGTGTGTGATCAATAGCTTGTCATACCCCTTATTAAGGTCCTCCATATTGACTTGGTCTTTTATGTTCCCCGTCACGATCTCTAACATATGCTCCCGAAATGCAGGGATTCCTTTATTCGAAAGCATGGAAGCGAAAAACGTATGGTTCTGCTCAAAGTATTGAAAAACAGGTAACAAAGAATGAATAAAATCAACCTTTTCCTGATTTGGATCGGTTGAGATGCAAACGGAGATCATTCTGCTCAAATGCTCATCGATGCATTTGTTAAGAAGATCGTATTTATCGGTGTAGTGAAAATAAATGGTTCCCCTGTTAACATTCGCTCGATCCGCAATCTCATTAATAGTTATTTCTTCAAAATCCTTCTCCGAGATCAAACCTATAAATGCATTAAATATGGCTGCCTTTGTTTTTAGGATTCTACGATCGATTTTAACTCCCATAATGTATAGCCTCCAGAAGATATTTAACAAATTATTCGAATCCGTTGAATATAAAACAAAAATCACTTTTTTAGCGATTGAAGAAATCAACATAATCCATATAATAATAACCAACGGACGTTATATATTCAACAAAAGTTCGATAAAGTTTTGCTGTAACCTAAATGTTCATTGGGTCAAAAGAGCAATCTAACAATAAAATATCGAGGTGATCGACTAATGAACATAACGCTTTTTGGTGGTAGTGGTGCAATTGGGAAAATTTTGACTGAGGTAGCAATTCAAAACGGGGATAACGTTACCCTTTATGCTAGAAATGCGGGGAAAATTGGACAGAAACATGAGAAGCTAAATGTTGTCGAGGGTCAATTATCTAATCAAGACTTGGTGGAACAAGCACTGTCGAATGCCGATGTCGTCATTAGTACATTGGGACCCGCACTTGATACGTCCAGAAAATTAAAAGGTACCCCTGTTGCGGATGGTCATGAGGTTATTGTAAATGCGATGAGAAAGTTAAATAAGAAACGACTCATTACACTTGCTACTCCAACCTTGAAATCTGATAAGGATCGGAATTCGATTGCCACAATTGTACCGGGAATTATGGCCAAGGTGATGTTTCCGAATGGTTATTACGAAATGAAAAAGCTTGAGGAAATCATCAAGCGATCTTCTTTAGACTGGACAGTAGTTCGGATTATTAATCCAAATGTAAGGCATAAGGAAAACGTTCATTATGCTTACTCGCTAGGCGATCAGCCAGCCAAAATGGGGGTATCCCGAGAAAATATCGCTAAATTTATGTATCATGCAGCTTCCGAGCCATCCTTAATTCATCAAATGCCGATTGTATACAACAGTTGAGAAAGGATTCGATCTGTTTATCAAGTGAAGGGAGAGGAACGAAATGAAAGTAGAGATTTGGTCGGATATTGGCTGCCCATTTTGTTATATCGGAAAACAGCGTTTCGAGGACGGGCTGGGGCTGTTTGCATCCAAAGATAAAGTGAATGTGGAGTACCGGAGCTTCCAGCTAGATCCTTATGCCGAGAAATACCCAGCTTACGATGTACACGACTTGTATGTTTCAAAGCATGGTGGCAGCAGAGAAGAAGCCAAGGCCATGCATAAACAATTTGCCCAACAAGCGAAGGGTGATGGAGTGGATTTTCAATTTGACCGAATAATCCCTACTCATTCGCTCGATGCGCATCGATTGATCAAGTTTGCGGGTACCTATGGCAAGAGTGCGGAAGTGTTGGAGCTTCTGTATAAAGCATATTTCACAGATTCCAAGCATATCGGTGACGCGGACACACTGGCTGACATAGCGGCGGAAGCTGGTATGGATCGCGAGAAAACGCTCAACGTGCTGGAAAGCACGCAATATGTGGATGAAGTTCGTGCAGATGGGCGTGAAGCAAGCAGCCTTGGAGCTACAGGTGTACCTTTCTTTGTCATCAACCGCAAATATGCGATTTCAGGCGCACAATCAAGTGAAGTGTTTCTGGAGACGCTGCAAAAAGTATGGGACGAGGAACATCCGCTGATGACGTTAGATACGACTCTAAACCAAGAATCAGGCAATATTTGCGAGGATCGTTATTGTACGCCAAAAAACAGCTGACGGAGGCGCCATTAAAGTAATCGTAAAACAGCGGCAGTCTAGGACTTTATTTTCTCGTCCATAGCTACCGCTGTTTCTTTTATTGGAGCTCTTTGGGTTTTAATGCTTGGCGAATCAGTTGATTGAATTGACTCATATGGTGATCAAAACTGAAATGTTCGTCAGTGGCTGTACGTGCAATAAGGCCGTCAATCAGCGCATACAACCAGAGAGAAAGGGTCTCCACATCATATTCTGGATCTACTTGTTTTTCATGAATAGCACTTGTAAGCAGATTTTTGAATGATTCACGCATGATGATATCACTTTGATTGAAGACATGTCGCACGCCCTTATTGCGTGAAGCTTCAGCCAAAATTTCGATCCATAATCTCTGGTCCATAGGATATACGGGATTACTGACACAACTAGTTATAATCGTCAGAATCTGTCCGAGAGGATCTTTTTCGGTTTCTTTAAATTCCATTTTGGCCAAGGCATGGCGCTGTTCTTCTTCCACCAGTGCAATAATAAATGCATCTTTACTTGGAAAGTGGCGGTACAGATTCCCTGCACTCATTCCTGCTTCTTTTGCAATTTCGACAATGCCTGTTTTGTGAAATCCATTGCGTGAAAAACATCGAACAGCAGCCTCGATGAGCAAGCGTCTGCTATCGTCTTTTTGTTTCATTCGTTTCGATTTAGGCGGTTCAGAGTTATTCATTGTACTTCAAATGTACAGGGATACCTTCTTGGCTCTTATCCCTGCAACCTCCTTGTTTCGCGAAATAATGTACATCCATCATACCATGTACATTACCATAGTCTGCATTTGGATTAAAGTGTATTAAAGACTGGACGCTCTTTATTATCAATATCTCCAAGCAGAGGTAAACGAGACAGCATGTTCGCCAAGAAATAAGAGTCCCAAGGGAAATGTTCAGTGATCCCTAGACCGACTACATCATAGGATTTGGCTACATCTTGCAAAACTCGGATAATGGTTTCCATACTTGATCCTTGTGGGAAGCTCTTGGTGTATTCTTCGTATGTTCCCGGATAAGCAACCAGAAGAGAACGGAATTCTTTCATATCCAGAACATCCAGATCAAAATGAATAATAATCTTGGACGGTTTTTTCTCAGCTAGCCATTGGAGCACTTTAGAACTATCCTGCTTAATTTCATCGGGACCTACAATATCTAATTTCATGTTTTTCATGGGCTCTGAGTGAAGAGCATCGATCATGTCGTTCAATCCTACATATAGGATTTGTTCAGGTTTAAAAAGATGGGGCACCTCTGCAACAAATTCCTGATCACCTACCCCAAGCAAATTGGCAAGAACATGAGCATGATGATTTTCAAAGTCTTCAGGGATCGAGACATCAGGGTGAGCATCTACCCATAACAGAGCAACATCTCCATCATATTTCTCATTCAAATAAGAAAAAGGAGCAAGTTCTACACTGCAATCCCCTCCAAGGACAACGATACGTTCAGGGTTATGTTTATGAATTAGACTTTTGGCTGATCTAGCTTGTTGCAATACGGTACTTTTGGAAATTATACCTTGTTCTTTTTCTACATTAGGGTTCAGATCGACGGGTACTTCTTCAAAAGGACCATTAGACTTGGGAGCAAGCCAGTTTAACAAGTGAGCTCCCAGAACGTAAGGAGGGTTGTTCCCTCCTTGCCATTGAGGGAATAACAAACGCAGTGTACGGCTTGTATCCATTTCATTCATAAGATATTTCTCCTTTTATTTAAGTTAGTGATCGTTCATTCACTGAAAATGATACAAGATTACTTTTTATATTGCAAACCCTAAATAACAGGGAATGCCTATTTGAAATTATGCTGATTATACAATGACAATCATTGAGCTTATAAAAGGCAGGCGTTGATGACGGCCATTGCACAGAATGTGAAGAAAATGGCCCGACACCTACATGTCTTTTGTGGCTTAGAAATAGGCTTTCTCAACTTAAAAATTATTCCACATTGGTTGATGATTTTTTGTGACGTTTAATGGGTGAACCAGAGTTATCTTTAATAAATTTTCCACTAAACAGCTTTGTGAAAGATATCTTTCATGATACAGTGGAAAAACGGTGTAGTTTTACCGCCGCCATTTATTTGAAAGTGGAATTATGTACTATAATAAGTAAGCATTTTAAAAACTTTCTTGAATTAAACTGAGGTGCTCAATGAATCGAATTTTACTGGTTGAAGATGATGATAATTTGGTGTTCGGTATTGAATATACTTTAACAAGTGAAGGATATGGCGTTGTTCTTGCGGGTAGCTTGGAAGAAGCCAGAAAGGCATTAAAGACAGACGACGTCGATTTAATTTTGTTGGATATAAATTTACCTGATGGTTCAGGGTATGACCTGTGTAGGGAAATCCGTGCATTATCCCAGGTTCCCATCATTTTTTTGACAGCTTTGGATGAGGAGACAAATGTTGTTGCTGGTCTTGATTTGGGAGCAGATGATTATATGACCAAACCGCTCCGTACCAAAGAACTTCTCTCTAGAATGAAAGCCGTATTAAGGCGCAATCATAAGCCCAAGGATGAACCGAATAGATGGATATCCGACGATATTGAAGTTCGAGTTCTAGAAGGAATTGTTCTTAAAAACAATCAGGAACTTTTATTGACGGGGCTGGAATATCGATTGCTATTGATGTTAATGACTCACCCCAAGCAAATTTGCAGCAGAAGTATCATCCTTAACAGTCTGTGGGATATGTCAGGAGAATTCATTGATAACAACACCCTTTCAGTTCATATCAGAAGGTTAAGAGAGAAGATCGAGGATGTTCCTGCAGTACCGAGATACATCATTACCGTTCGAGGAGTCGGATATAAATGGAATGCAGATATTGTAGGGAGATAAACCATGAATGAATTCGTCCGTAATCCAGAGTGGAAGTCTATTACTGTTAAAGCGATCGTATTACAAGTTATGTTAGCGGTAATCATATTCTTTTATATGAGTTATCAAGTCAGTCAGATCAATAAGGCCGTGGTTAATCAAAATGCTGCATTGATTGGTTATGTTTTGAAGCAAGCTCCTCAACTAGAAAATGAAATTATCCACTTTATCACTCAGGGTGCACAAGAAAATGAAATCGTAGAGGGAAAACGCAGCCTGGCTCAATATGCATATAAGGAAGATATGCCCGTAAACGATCAACCTGTACTCTCGGATAACGCCTTACCCATGAAAACGGCGGCTCAGGTTTTGCTTTATAGTATTCCATTACTGCTGTTATTGGGATGGGAATACCGCAAAATATTTAACAAGATTCGAACCATAACCTTTGCAGCGGAGCAAGTTGTTGAACATCAGTTTGATCAACCGCTTCCGGAGAATGATGAAGGGGACTTTGGCGCATTAGGACGAAACTTTAACGCGATGGCCGAAAGGTTACACAACAGTCTTCGGCAACTCCAACAAGAGAAAATGTTTCTACGCAACTTGCTTTCCGATATTTCGCATCAGCTCAAAACGCCACTAGCAATCCTCATCGTTTTTAATGAAAATTTGCTAAATGATCCTCATATGAAAGAAGAAATGAGAACGAAATTTCTGGATCGAGGCCGTCAACAACTAGAGCGAATGGAATGGCTGATTATCAGTTTGCTGAAGCTGGCACGGGTCGAAGCCGGAGCAATAACGTTCCTGATAGAACGCGTTCGAGTAAGAGAAATGATCGATCATGCTGTACATTCGTTGCGAATGTTATCCGAGCAAAGGAAGCAGAAGATTCACATTCATGGTGGAGAAGATATGTATGTTTGGGCGGATGAAGAATGGCTAACAGAAGCCTTGATTAACTTGATTAAAAATGCACTGGAACATACGCCACTAGAGGGAGGAATTGATGTTATTTTAGAAAAAAATTCATTATTCCAGACAGTAATCATTCGAGATCAAGGAGAGGGCATTTCCCCAGAAGATTTGCCTCACATTTTTGAACGATTCTATAGAGGGAGAAGAACGACAAAGCCGCAAAGTCTTGGCATTGGCTTGTCTTTATCCAAGTCCATTATTGAAGAGCAAGGCGGTATGATCACCGTTGTAAGTCAGTTAGGGCTAGGAACAGAATTTAGAGTTTCGTTTAATAAATGGGATAGTGGAGGAAGCTTACAATAACGTAAGCTTCCTCTTCACTTTATTGTAAGCTTCGATCTTTATAATAACAAACATACAAAGTGAAACATTAGCTCAGGAGGTAAACAGGTGGAAATACTAAAAACTATTAATTTGTGTAAAACCTATGGAAGTGCAGAGGCAAAGGTTGAAGCTTTAAAAAATGTCAATTTCTCTGTTCAACATGGAGAATTTGTTGCCATCGTAGGAGCCAGTGGATCAGGAAAAAGTACCTTAATGCATCTTCTAGGTGGAGTGGACCGCCCGGCTAGTGGACAGGTCATCATCGATGGTACGGATCTTTACTCCAGAAGTGAAGAGGAGCTCGCTGTATTCCGAAGACGGAAAATTGGATTTATTTTTCAATCATACAATCTGATCCCGGTCCTATCTACAGAGGAAAATATCAAGTTACCGATGCTATTAGAGAACAAAAGGGTAGATGAAAATTATGTTCAGGAATTAATGGGTATATTAGGTCTGGCCGAGCGGAGACATCATCTTCCATCCGAATTGTCAGGCGGACAACAGCAAAGAACGGCGATTGGCCGTGCGTTAATTAATAAACCGTCAATTATCTTGGCGGATGAACCTACCGGAAATCTGGATAGTAAAAACAGCAGGGATATTATGGACTTACTTATGTTTTCAGTTAAAAAATATAATCAGACGTTAATCATGATCACGCACGATTTGAATATTGCTAAAATCGCAGATCGAGTCGTAAGAATCGAAGACGGAGTCCTTCTACAGGCAAATGAGGTGAGTGAAAGTTGAAAAGCTACACAGATCTTACTGGAAAATATTTAAAGGGACAGAAAAAAAGATCGATGCTTACAATCTTAGGTATAATCTTGTCGGTTACACTGTTTACTTCCATTGGAACAATCGGGATGAGCTATTGGGATAAGTCAGTCAGACAAACCATGCAGGACTTCGGAGATTACCACGTCTCTTTCAATGGTATTTCAGGAGAAGCAATCCCGAAAGTCAAAAACAATGCAGCCGTAAAAAGTGCCGGCGTCATCAGTAGAGAAGGATATGCTGTCCTTAGGGAAACAAAAGAGAAGGAAAAGAAGGAAGATCCGTTTGCCGCACCCTACCGGTACTTGAATGTCAAGGGATATAATGCGAATGCAATGAACATGCTTCAGTCACAGCTAGACTCGGGCAGGTACCCGGAAAATTCGAATGAAATTATCCTTTCATCTTCGAGTCTGAGTTATTTTTTAAAAAAACCAAAGCTTGGCGAAACAATTACGCTAAACCTTGGAATCCGGAAGGTGGCGTCAACTGGTGAAGACAAAAAGATTAACGGACTTGGCGATTATGGTTGGGATCTTGACGAAGCCTTCCAAGCTCAATCCCAAAGAGAATATACTGTTGTAGGCTTTATGAAGCCGTCAAGCAAAGAGAATTGGTCTTCCGGATACATCTTTCCTGCAATTACTTTCAATGATAACAAGAGTATCGATAACTACAAAAATTACTTTATTTACGTCAAAATGAAATCTTTGAAGAACATCAAAGAAAAGACGGAAGCCTTGAGGTCCTCTTTACAGCTGAGTAATGTCGAACAAGGTTCCGCTATGCAACTGGATAGGGATAACTTTATTGAAAATGTAAGAATTGAGTACAATAATGAACTGCTTAAATTGTATGGAAAAAGCATTTATGAAGGTGTGAATAACAGCTTAATCCTAACTTTCGCTGCTGTCATTGCGATTATAATGATTTGTACGATTGCAATGATTTATAATATTTTTCATATTTCTGTACTGGAGCGGATCTCACAATTCGGTATGTTAAGATGCATTGGAGCTACACCAGCCCAAATTCGCAAAATTGTGATGCAAGAAGCAACCCTGATAAGCTTGATCGGCATACCCATCGGGATTCTCACAGGAACCCTTTTTATGAAGGTATTGTTTTACAATATCAGCTTGTTAACGTTAGGTTTCTTAAATGATATGAGAATGGTCATTTCCCTACCGATTCTAATCTCTGCCGGTTTATTGGGCTTGCTGAGCGTATACCTTTCCGCTATTGGACCAGCAAAACAAGCAGCTCGCGTATATCCTCTTGAAGCGCTGAAAAATGCGGGAAGCTCGAAGGTTGAAAATATCACAAAGGTCAAAAAGTCTCTGTATGTTAAAAAGCTGTTTGGCGTCGTAGGGCAATTCGCCAGCAGAAACTTGCAACGGAACAAGAAACGTTTCCGGATTACAGCCTTTTCCATGATTATTAGTATTATTTTATTTATTGTCTTTAGTGGTTTGGTTGATTTCATGCAGCAAATAACACAGCTCTCGGGTGCGCAGTATTCTTATTCGCTTTCCTATGATGGTCCTTCAAGTCGAATAGACGATACTGTGTATCGGGATGTTTCTAAGCTTGATGCTGTTCAACAAGCCTACAAATTTTACAGTAATCAAGTAGATGCAATCATCCCTAAGGATAAGATCAATCCCATATATTATGGATTTCATAAGGATCGATACATCGTTGCCGAAGGGGAAGGGTATCGAACAGATAATAATTTCCTTGTGTCCTACGGAGACAATGGCTTGGATGCTCTGCAATCCAAACTCACGGCCGGGAAGATTGACAAAGAGAAAATGAACCAAGAGAATGGCGTTATCGTCCTACAAAAAATAATGATGATGACAGAAGAAGGCAAACGACTAATTCTCGATCAAACCCAATTTAAGGTTGGAGATCACATCAAAATCCGAACAATTGACGGAAATCATAATGAATATCAAACCGTGACTGTGGTCGGAATTGTCGATCAAGATTTGTTATCGAAGAAATATAGTACAGGTCAAGATCTTTCATTTATTACGACGCCGAAAGTATACTCCAAGATTATGGGTAGCGACACTTATTCCAGAATATTTATCCTCGCTAATCCCGATATATCAAATCATCCTATAACGGACTATCTTAAATCATTAACTGATAAAAACGCTGGTTTTAACTACCATGATCGAGTGGCAGAGGTCGCTCAAGCTAAAAACGATGCAAAGACTTTTAGTATCTTGCTTTACGGTTTTATCGGTGTCATTGTTCTAATTGCTTTCTTGAACATTGTAAATACAGTAAGTACGAATCTAATTCTTCGTACGAAAGAATTTGCAACCCTCAAGGCCATCGGCATGACCCAGAAGGAAGTGAGAAAAATGATTATTTTAGAAGGCGTATTTTATGGACTATTTGCCGCCGTGATCGGAATTATCCTAGGGACGACGCTGAATTATGGAATACAAGTTCTCTTTGCGAGTGCTTTGGATGCAGATTGGGTGTTCCCGTGGTACAGTATCGGCATCGCTTTCGCAGGTTCGATGATTACGACGATCGTCGCAACGATTGGGCCGATGTACAGGTTGAATAAAGTTAGTATCGTAGATGCTCTCCGGAGTGAGAACTAGGATCGGTTGGTTAAAAAGTGTAACACAAAGCCAGCTAAAAATAATGAATTTAAAACAGGCACCCTTTAATCATATGGGGTGCCTGTTAAATCGTTCTTTAAATATTTCAGTAGTGATTCAGCGGGGGACGGTACGGCTATGAGCTGCTAACATCTGATATAACTAATGATATAAAATCCTTACTAGTAGATTGATCCAAAAATAATGTAACTATATTCTCATATGTAATTACGTAAAATAGTGTGCCCAAAGTGATGTAGACATTTGTCGCGGGACAAGAACATTTTGTCATTGCGGATTAGATAATTATCTAAGCAAAGTTTCTATCTTGTAGCTTATACTTTGGAAACACGGGTAAACGGAGAGGTGACAAAGAAAATCAATTGTAGGAACGTTTCCCCATTAATAACGTGTATTAGAATAAAATTATAGAAGGGGTACAGTTAAACAGATAAAGTGGAGCAACTTGCTCAAGCCAAGAACGACGCGACAACCGCCAGGATCTTTTTATATGGATTTATTGGTGTCATTGTCCTGATTGCATTCCTGAATATACTGAACACCGTCAGCACAATGTCATTCTGCGTACCAAAGAATTTGCAGTTCTTAAAGCCCTCGGCATGACACAACGTAATGTAAAGAAAATGATTCTGTTGGAAGGCGTATTTTACGGCCTATACGCTGCGGTATACGGTAGTATACTCGGAACAGTATTGAGCTATGGTATACATCGTCTCTTCAAAGGTGCTGTCGATGTAGGTTGGACGATTCTAGGGGCAGCATTGTTCTTGCTTGTGCAGGTGCCATAGCAACAACGCTCGTTGCTACAGTTTGGCCGATGTATCGATTAAATCAAACGAGTATCGTTGAGGCTTTGAGAAAGGAAACGTAGATAACTATAAAATAGATTATCACTTAGAAAGTCGCATAGATCGCGGCTTTTTTTGTTTTAGAGATTCAAAAAAAAGGGGGTTGACTTTTCCTTTGGTTTAGGGGGGGACTTGACATGCGTGTGTTATTATCAAAAAGTTGAAAGTTCTCCTCTACAGATTTGGAGAGAGAATGAGATAAGTATGCAAGAGGAGGTTTACATATACACATAACACAATGCGCTACCTGTCATGGCGGTTCTGGTAAACATTATTTCTAAGTAAAGGTATTCTGTAATGCTTTGTTTATGCTATGCAGTGAAAATTAGAAAGACACAGAGGAGTGAAGGTTTTGCAATCAGGAACTATTTCAGAAGAGCAAAAGGTCCCAAATGTTAAAGTTTTACCCATAATGTTCGCATTAATGCTTGCAGGTATCATAGGTACGTTTAATGAAACAGCAATTAATATCGCTATCAGCGATTTAATTAATCAGTTTGCAATTACGGAGTCCACGGTCCAGTGGTTATCAAGTGGTTATTTACTCACACTGGGAATTTTAGTTCCCCTTTCAGGATTATTGATACAGTGGTTTACAACGAGGCAACTTTTCCTGACATCAGTCATTATTTCAATCGTAGGGTCAGCAATAGGTGCTATGGCGGGAAGTTTCGATATATTGCTATTAGGAAGGATACTTCAAGCTGCTGGAGCAGCCCTGCTCTTTCCTTTGATGTTTAATACTGCTCTCATTATATTCCCAGCCGAGAAACGCGGAAAAGCGATGGGGCTGGTCACTCTTGTGTTCACAGCGGGACCTGCTTTAGGTCCAACCACCTCAGGTCTATTGATTGATAATCTGAGCTGGCACTGGATATTCTGGGTATCGTTAATGACTCTGGTGGTTGCTTTGGTGATAGGCGTTACATTTATAAAAAATGTAGCACCAATAACTAAACCACGTATTGATATTTACTCTCTGGTTTTGTCGACAATTGGTTTTGGAGGATTGGTTTACGGTATTAGTACTGCTGGAGAAGGAGATCATGGCTGGGGTAACCCTGTAGTCATTGTATCTCTGATCGCCGGTGTTGTTGCATTGATACTATTTGTCATTCGACAACTGAACATGAAAGAACCTCTTATGAACGTAAGAACACTTAAAAACCCGATGTTTGCCATCGGTACGGCGCTAGTATTCATTTGTATGAGTGTTGATCTTGCAGCGATGTTTGTTCTTCCTATGTTTTTGATTCGTGTTCTTGAATTAAGTGCTTTGACAGCTGGATTGACTCTTCTTCCAGGCAGCATCATTTCAGCTGTGCTTTCTCCTGTTGTTGGGTCGCTCTTTGACAAATTCGGACCTAAGTTTTTGGTAGTTCCTGGTCTAATTCTAACTGCGGCCACCCTATGGTTCTATTCTGATATTACGGTTGCATCGTCAATCGCATTGATTGTCGTCTTGCATACCTGTCTGATGGTTGGAATTATTATGGTGTGGATGCCTGCTCAGACGAATGGTCTGAATCAGCTACCTGCTGAGATGTACCCGGATGGTACGGCTATTATGAACACGCTGCAGCAAATTGCAGGAGCGATCGGGATTGCTATGGCGGTTAGTGTCATGACAAGCGGAGTAGGAGACTTTATGAACAATGTTGCTGATCCTTCAAACCCGGCTAATGCAACATTGGCTTTGACGGCTGGTATGCAGAACGCATTATTCTTCGTGATGTTTGTTGCCCTTGCCGGCCTTGTTCTTGGCGTATTTGTTAGACGAGTGAAAGTCCAAAAGTGGTCAGGAGACTCCGATTGGTCATAATGCTTCTCAAGAAGCATTGTTGATTCAACCACAGATTTATTAAAAGGTGTAAGAGCGAATAGATTATTTACGATTATCTATTCGCTCTTCTATTTCATTTGTTGGAGGGTGAACATCGCAAATGAAGAAGAGGTGAGTCTATGCATATGTCTGAAGCCGATCTCATAGAATTCCTTACATCGAACCCTCATGTGAAAATTCGAGAACCGCCTCGGGAGCCTTTACCTACTCAACGTCTTACATTTGATAGCCAAGCGGAGGAGCGCTTCTATAATAAGCGGGTTGTTCCTTTAATTATTGCAGGTTACCTTCATAAGCTAGAGCTTCATAAAACCTTTGAGATCATGCAGGCTGTGGAACACTGTGGCAAGAAGTATAAAAAAACGTGTGTATACACCTGATTTCTACATGGAACACAAAGATGGTTCTGTTGAAATCGTTGAGGTTAAAGGACGGATGATCAAAATAATGCAACGAGATTATCCTCTTCGTCGTCATATTTTTTATTTTAAAGTACTGTCTTCCAAATAACTAGAAGTTTATTGAGGTACATGATGATGAGATATAGCGCGAGGATGAATAACCCGAAATTGAATTGTATCGATATAAGAATAGTTTAAGAGTCTTTTATATCATGATCCATATTAAAATCTAATACGTGTAAAGAGGAGAGTGTTTGGAATGTCAAACCTAAGTAAAGTAATTTCACTTACCAATGAAGAGCAAAAACTTCTTCAGAATGCTACGGAATTAGTTCCATTCTTAAAGGAATATGGTACGGAAATTGATAAAAACATGCACATACCGGAAGAAGTTATCGAAAAGCTTTCAAGTGCAGGACTTTTTAAGCTCAGAACACCGAAGAAATATGGTGGATTTGAAGTTAGCATAAGGGCAATGATTGAAATTGTCTCTGAAGTTGCGAAAGGCAATGGTTCTGTTGGATGGGTGATTCAAAATTTAAATGGAAATAACTATAGTGCATCCCAGCTACTACCCTCAAATGTGGTAAGTAAAATCTTCAATCAAGTCAACGAAGTGAGATTCTGCTCGGTACTTCAAGCCATCAAAACAGTGGTGAGGAAAGTTGAGGGAGGTTATCTGGTTGAGTATGGTCGTTGGGCCTTTGGTTCCGGGTCTAAGCATGCAACACATGCATTGTTAAATTTAAAGGATGCGAGTGGAATGCAGCAAGATCCCAAAATGCAGCTTGCTGTTGTTCCCATGGATGAAATTAAAATTATTGATGATTGGCACACGATGAGCCTAAAAGGATCGGCAAGTAACAGTTTGGAAATGAATGATGTTTTTATTTCTGATGAGTTTGTCGCTTATGAGGATGCAGAGCAAGTTGATGAAAGCATGCTGCAGCATCTAAAAGGCGAAGACAGATTCAAACCTTATTTATTTTTGATAACCAGTCTCACAACAGGAATTAGCACAATTCTGGGACTTGCAAGAGGAGCGTTGGAACACTTTGTTGAAAAGGCACCCCATAAGGGAATAGCCATGACAATCCACAAATCCCAGGCAGAAATTGGACATATCCAGTACAAGGTAGGACTGGCAGCCATGAAGATCGAATCTGCTCATCTTCATATCCATCGATCCGTTGAAATTCTAGAGACTTATGAAAAGAACTGTGAGCTCCTAGATCAACAAAACTTCGCGCGGGTTCAAACGGATATTGGATATGCGGCAATGTTATGTTGGGAAGCCGTTGAAATGTTAGTGGTCGAAAGCGGCGGAAGTGTAATACTGGATTCGAACCGACTATCCCAAATATTCCGCGATATTCGTGGTGGGGCTAATCATGCGTTTACCACAGCTTCTACTTGCATGGAACTGTACGGAAGAGTGCTTCTAGGGCTGGAACCACAGCATATTGTAACGCTAAGCAGTACACATGTAATAAGAGATACTCATAAAAAGGAGCTAGTATAAGGAACTAACGACAAGCTAAGTCAGAATAAGTCTATTACATGAATAAGAAGCTACTGATCTGGGAAATCAGTGGCTTCTTATTTGTATATTGTCTGGTAAAATATTGTCACATTGTTCCTAGAATAAAGGTAAAGTTAAATCCATTATTCTTTACTTCACAACACGGTAAAGAAAATGAAAGACGTTGCTGTTCCTAAAACATATACCACAAAAATAATAAATGAATTTCGAGATTAATTCTGAAGCGCTTAAAAAATACTAAGTTAAACTCAAAATTGTGAAATTGGTTATGATACTAAGTTATAAGCGGTAGTAAGCCATTGAATGGTTGAAGCTGTCACTCCAAATTCCTGCATCAGTTCAGGCAATGCATTGCTTAACAAAGTTTCACTAAGAATTGCTATAAAAGCACCTATAACTAATGCTACCAATATCGGAGTTCTTTTGATTTTGTATAAATCGATCTTGCTGCTTGAAATAACGACACCGGCGGTACTCATTAAGTATTCTCCCTTTTCACATCGTCTACAAATGTAGACTAGATATACATTTGAGGATAATCATGCAAGTTTTCGAAAAAAATAATCATTATACTGAAATTCTTAAAAGATGAAATATTGATCTCACAATACAAAATGAACAGCAGGGTTCCGATGAAATTAATAGCTTTTTAATACATACCAAGGAGGATTATGATATGACATCCGAGAAGAACAGAACTTGATTTGAATGCATTTATAGCTCAGCTAACATATTTAGAGAGTTAGGATTACGACATGAGGTATTGCGCTCTTATTAAATTTTGAGCTAAATGAACAAATGATCTGAGCCTAGGAGTAAAGTATCTATTACTGTTTCCTGTTATCTTATAGGTAAAGTTAGAACGCAAGACCTTACGGATGGAAATCCAACTAAATCTCAGGGAAGTCAATTCCAGTTCTATTAACTAATTACGAAATTATCCTTAAGGTGATGTAGGAGAAAAAGGGGGATTCCTAATGTCCATGAGAACTAGCAAGTTGATCAAAGCTCCGCAAGAGCTGGAAAGTGCACCAGATAAAAAAGGAAGTCTAAAGCAGAACGGGTTATCCGTCATTAAATTTTATTTGCATACACAAGGTGATATAGGAACATGCTTCCTGAAGGAACATCTTTTGTTGTTTGTTAAATCGGGCATTTACACGGTACGTTTTAGAGATCAAGAGTATATCGTCCGGAGCAATGAAATGGTGTTTATTAACAAGTCTATGCTGGTTGAATACGAGAAATCAGGGGAACCCGGTTCTGAATACATGCTTAATTATATGATGTTTTTCCTGAATGAGAAATTGGTTGAGGAATTTGTCCAATTCGCTGGTTTAAAACCGATTTATCCAGTGAACGGTGAAGTTCCTGTATCCATTATTAAGGTTAATGACCTCACTCTATCTTACATTGAGTCTTTAAAACCCTATTTCGACAACCCAGACGATGTTAGAGATGCACTCGTTCGGATCAAGTTAATGGAACTTCTATTTCACCTGGTAGACTCAAATGATCATTTTCAATATCAACTGTTGCAACTATCTAACCATGATAGGAACAGTAGTATCGATAAGATTATGGAAGAAAATTTCACAAATCCCGTATCCCTCAATGATCTGGCTTATTTGTCTGGTAGAAGCCTGTCAACGTTCAAACGGGAGTTTCAGGCAATATATCATACCTCACCGTTGAAATGGATTCGCAATAGGAGGTTGGATAAAGCTAAGAAGTTACTGTTAGAGACGTCACTGTCTGCTACCGATGTCTGTTTCACTACTGGGTTCGAAAGCGTTGCTCACTTTTCCAAAGTGTTCAAACTTCGGTTTGGACTCCCACCGTCGGAGTTTAGACAACAGTTTAAGCGAAGAGAGGAGGGGTTGAAGGAATAGCATGTAATTTTCTGCTAAAAATATGTGATTAGCCTGTTTTCTTGGCAACTCATTCTTTTTCGATTTAAGTGTAGCGATAATATAAAATAAGAAGTTTAAAAAGGAGAAGATCGTATCTTGAATCGTTGGTTTAGGGATTTACTAATTATCAGACTTTTGAAATTAATTGAGTATGAAGAGGAAGAAATGTTCAAACAAATATATTGTAGTTTTCTTGAAAGAATAAAATAGAGGCTTAACAGAGGAATACGAACTGGTCCGGACATATTGTTCCGGCAAGACACAGAAAACGCACAATTAAAGATTCCACACAAATTAAGGAGAGAACGAAGATGGTTACGGTACTACTTATAGTTATTTACCTCGTATTTATAGGTCTCGGACTGCCAGATGCCTTACTTGGCAGTGCATGGTCCATTATGAAATTTGATATCGGCGCCGCAACAGAAATGGCAGGTTATATATCGTTAACGGTCTCGTTTTGTACTGTTGTATCCAGTTTATTTGCAAGTAGATTATTGCATAGATTTGGTACAGGAAAGGTAACTTTATTCAGTATTCTATCTACAACGATTGCCTTGCTTTGGTGTCAAAAACGAGGGGAGATTTGTGTCAATCAACAAGAACGGCAAAAACCTTAAAAACAAGGGGTAAAACCGATTTATATACATGTGTACAAAATACGAGTTTTGTGAATATGTATATAGAGAAACGCATAACAGCACGATTTTCCTCTCGTGATGTACATTGTACATTGACACAAAATCCCCTACTAAAATGACACAAAGTTCCCTACTTTAGTAGTTAAATCATACTTTTGAGTGACTTAGTTCTTTTTCTTCAAGCGAATGAGGTAATTTTTTTTATTTATCAAGCTAAGTAGGTAACTTTGTGTCACTCACCCAGTCAAGTAGGTAACTTTGTGTCATTCTCCCAGTCAGGTAGGCAATTTAGTGTCACTTACTTGACGCGCTCTACATTACTTATCCATATTATTGACTGCCTTCCTCATTTCCTCATCTGTTAAATGTGTATAGATCATGGTTGTTTGTATTGAGGAATGTCCTAATT
>RCUF01000230.1_pt1 | contig 25287 bp, 22 predicted proteins | sample 2166311 | NCBI WGS metagenome assembly RCUF01 (sample SAMN09932608, study PRJNA488358) | compost metagenome | feature: garden; material: soil; isolation source: compost soil in 4-hydroxybenzonitrile-enriched culture | place: Germany: Experimental Botanical Garden Goettingen | collected 2016-01-27
AAGATAACGGATTTGGAAGAGATGGAAAGTAGGAAGCTAATCCATGGCTTTTATTCAGCGTTACGTAACGAACCAGACGGGGGCTGTCACCTTTATAGGGAATACACTTGGACTGGCACGCTCTAATTCGGTAGGAGTGCCGGGAACAGCGACCAGCATTGGCGCGTTCATCACAACCAATACAGCCTCTCGCTTCGGCACGTATCCATTCGGCACAACTTCTGCCTTTACCAGTAACTCATCGACAGCATTCCTTGTGCTTCCTGCGGGCAGTACGGTGCTGTACGCTGAGCTTATTTGGGGAGGAAGTTATGCCAACGGCAGTACCAATGTATTGTCCAGCGCCAGCAACCCGGTCACATTTCAGACACCTGCTTTATCTACCACGGTCAGCCCTGAATCTGCAACATCTGTCAACGTCACCAGTCTCAGTACCTATGTGAGAACAGCGAATGTCACAAATCTGGTCATTCAAGGCGGTGCAGGGGCATACACGGTCGGAAATGTAACGGGCACCATCACGGTTCCCGATTCCACCAACACCAACCATGCCGGCTGGACACTGGCTGTGGTGTACAATAACCCATCTCTGCCCTTCCGTAACCTGTCGCTACGTGTTGGTGGTGAAGGGGTCAGTACCGCTACAGGCTCGGTCAATGTGGTGGTGAGTGGCTTTGCCACGCCCGTACAGGGGACTTTGCGTGGTAGGGCGCTGATTAGCGCCCAAGAGGGTGACGTGGACATCACTGGTGACCGTGCGTTGTTTGGACCTACCACATCCAGTTTGACTGCGCTGTCTGGGCCTAATAATTTTTCAACTAATTTTTTCGCTTCTCAAATAAACGGAGACGACGGTACATTGGTCACGACCGGGACCTTCGGTACAACTAATGCCGTGAATGGGACACCTGGAACGCAGGTCACGGGCGGAAGGCAAGGTTGGGACATTACCAATGTCGATATTTCCTCCACGCTGCTCAACAGCCAAACCACAGGCGTCCTCCAGCTGACAACAAATGGCGACATTTACACTGTAAATGCCAATGCCATTCAAATTGATATCAATGCTCCGCTGGTGACCCTGACCAAAACTGCCAGCTCTACAGGCTTGGTTATTGGCGATACAGTTACCTATACGGTTAACATTTCGAATACGGGGCTCGTCAGTGCTTCCAACACAGTGCTTACCGATACCATACCAGCCGGGGCTACCTTCGTACCCGGCAGTGTTGTTGTCGCGGGCACAGCCCAGCCAACGGCCAATCCCGCTACAGGTATCACAGTGGGCAGTGTAGCTCCTGCTTCCACGGTGACCATTACATTCCGTGCAACCGTCACTTCATTGCCAGCAAACACCCAGCTGGGCAATCAGGCATCGGCATCCTTTTCCTTTCAAACCGTGCCTGGAGGACCTGTCATTTCTGGCAACGTTCCGTCCAACACTGCCAGTACACCAATCTACCAACCTGTTATTGGGATTGTTAAAAGTGCCAATACAACGGCTGCTACAGTTGGAGATACGATTACGTACACGTTTCAGATATCCAACACAGGCAGCATTGCTGCAAATCTCAGCTTTTCGGAGAGCATTCCCGCCGGATCATCCTTCATTCCGGGCAGTGTGACCATTGGTGGCTCTTCCGTGCCTGCTGCCAATCCCGCTACTGGTTTTTCAGTAGGAACGATTAATACAGGTGCTACTATACCCGTGACCTTCCAGACCCTCGTCAACGCGGTTCCCGCCTCTGGTAATCTGACCGATCAGGCGGCTTACACGTATACCTTCACACCGCCTGACGGACGTGTATTGAACGGAAGCGGGACATCCAACACGCTCACCATTTCCGTATCCTCACCAAATGTGACCGTGACAAAAGCCTCTTCCCTGGCAGCAGCCGCAGTCGGAGAGACTGTTCAATTTACCATAACCGCCACAAACAACGGAATCGCCAATGTGACCAATGTAGTCGTTACCGATCCGCTGCCAAGCGGAGTTGCCTTTGTACCTGGTAGCGTCACCGTAAACGGAACTGTTTCTGCGACTGCTACACCTGTGAACGGCATTCCGATCGGCACTTTAGCTCCAGGCGCATCGGTTACGGTTGTATTTCGGGCAGCTATTAATTCTCTGCCTTCTCCTGCACAGATCAACAATCGTGCAACTGTCAGCTTCACTTCCGGGGCCTTTACCGGATCATCTTTGTCCAATCTTGTAACCATACCAGTCGTTATTGCAGCGCCGACGATTACCAAAAGCGCCAGCTCCAACCGTGCCAGCGTTGGCGGGACGATTACTTATTCATTCCTCATCGCTAATACCGGAACAGCCGTATTAAACACGACCTTGACGGAAACTGTACCGACAGGCTCCACCTTTATTCCCGGAAGCGTCATTGTCGGCGGGTCCTCAGTGCCAGGCGCCAATCCTAATACGGGAATTGCAGTGGGCACCGTAAGCCCTGGTGCACAAATTACAGTCTCATTCCGGACGACAGTGGATTCCCTACCACCCGGGGGTGGATTAAACGATCAGGGCCTGCTCCAATATTCATATCAGTTGCAAGACGGAAGAACCCTGTCGGGCTCGCTTCTCTCCAATATTGTTTCCGTATCGATTTCACTTCCCAACGTAGCAGTAACCAAGTCTGCGGGGTTCACATCCGTTAGTGTTGGCGAAACGCTGACCTACAGCGTGAACGCCGTTAATAACGGAATTGACCCCATCACAAACACCGTGATTACCGATCCACTCCCCGGCAGCGTGTCATTTGTACCCGGGAGCGTAACCGTCGGTGGTTCACCTGTGAGCACAGCCGACCCAAGAAGTGGCATTCCAGTCGGCACCATTGGCGCAGGCGCATCCGTACAGGTGTCCTATGCTGTGCTGGTCAATGCCGTTCCGTCCGTACAGCCGCTGCAAAACACAGCCAGTGTCAGCTTCACCAGCGGTGCTTTTACCGGAACATCCCAGACAAATACCGTCTCTGTGCCGGTTTATCAGCCTCGCATCAGTGTGGCCAAATCTGCAAATACAACAGCAACTACGATAGGCGACACGATTCTGTACACATTGTTGGTCACGAACAGCGGCAACTATAACGCTTCTGTAACGCTGACAGATGCTATTCCTGCCGGGTCCACATTTATGGAGAACAGCGTGGTAATCAATGGTGTTAGTCAGCCCGGAGCCAGTCCAGCAGCAGGTATTTTCATCGGAACCGTGTCGCCGCAAAGCCCTATCACATTGACATTCCAAACTGTAGTGGCTTCTCTTCCAACACCATCCCAACTGACAGACCAGGCCACCGCCGCCATTTCCTTTACGTTGCCCGATGGGCGAGTGCGAACAGATAGCACATCGTCCAACGTGTTATCCATTCCTCTGTCAGCGCCGAATGTGTCCATTTCGAAGACTGCAGACCGTTCCACCGCCATTCCGGGTGATTCGGTGTTATACACCCTGACCGTACTCAACAACGGAATCCAGACCGTGAGCAATGTGGTCGTTTCCGATCCTATCCCGGCCGGCTCTCAATTCACTGCGGGTAGCGTAACGCTGAATGGCTCCACAATAGCCAGTGGAGATCCGTCTTTAGGTATCGTAATTGGGAGCATTGCCGCTGGAGGGGGAGCTACGATCACTTTCAGGGCAACGGTATCCTCTCCATTGCCAAGTCCGCCGCAGCTCACCAATCAATCGCGTGTCAGCTACACCAGCGGTGCTTTTTCAGGCGTATCCGTATCTAACCCGGTGACAGTGGCTTTGAACGCTCCGGTGTTAAGCGTAAGCAAAACCGCCGAGCCTATATCAGCCACAGTCGGAAACATCGTAACGTACTCTGTGGCAGTAACCAACAGCGGTAATATTGCAGCTGCTGCCACATTGACAGACAATATCCCCGCAGGCTCAGCACTGGTACCGAACAGTGTGGTCGTCAACGGTGTTCCTGTTCCCGGTGCCAGTCCCGAAGCAGGTCTGTCTATTGGCTCCATTGCACCTGGAGCCGTGACTCAAACAACTTTTCAGGTGGTGATTACTTCCGTGCCTTTACCTCCCCAACTCACCGACCAGGCGAATATCAGCTTTTCCTTTCAACCGCCGGATGGCCGGATTGTTAACGGCAATGTTTCGTCCAATATTGTCACAATTCCTGTATCGTCACCCAATGTACAGGTAAGCAAAAGCGCCTCGGTAGCTGATGCCGTTCCTGGGGATACGATAACCTATACCATTACAGCTACCAATAGCGGAGTCCAAACCGTGACGGATGTTCGGGTAAACGATACGATCTCGTCGGGCTCCACTTTTGTTCCTGGCTCGGTTATTGTAAATGGAACGACATTGCCGTCAGCCAGCCCCTTAACGGGGATTCCAATCGGCTCCATCGCTGCTGGAGCGTCAACAACCGTTACCTTTTCCGTGTCTGTCAACAGCCTGCCTGACCCACCTCAGCTGAGTGATCAGGCTACAGTTTCTTTTACCAGCGGTACACTGAACTTCACATCACTCTCCAACACAGTCGTCGTCCCTGTTTACCAGCCTATTATCAGTCTTGTTAAAATCGCAAATACGAGTCAAGCAACAGTAGGCGACACCGTAGTCTATACACTCACCGCCCAAAATACAGGTAATCTAGCAGCGACCGCCACCTTCACCGATGCCATTCCATCTGGTTCCTCCTTTATACCGAATAGCGTCACCGTGAACGGTCTGCCTGTTGCTGGAGCCAATCCTCAATCAGGGGTAGTGGTCGGAAACATTGCAGCAGGGGCTTCTGTCGCCCTTACCTTTCAAGTGGTCATTAACGCTGTCCCTGCTGGTCTGGGTCTATTAAATCAAGGTTCGGCCACATTCACCTTCCAGCCACCTGACGGCCGCACATTAAATGGAAGCGCACAATCGAATCCGGTGTTCATTCCCGTATCCAATCCGAATGTCACCGTGACCAAAACGGTCAATCAGACTTCTGTTGCCTTCGGCGATACCATTACGTATACCATTAATGCAGTAAATAGCGGCATTACACCCGTGACGGGAACTGTCTTTATCGACCCGATTGCTGATGGCACTACTTTTATACCTAACTCCGTACAAGTCAATGGTGTCACTATACCGGGCGCCAACATCGCCACAGGCGTATCCGTAGGCACTGTCCCTGCCGCCAGCTCAGTAGCGGTCACCTTCCAGACCACGGTAACATCCTTGCCAGCGTCAGGTTTGTCAACGGATCAGGCAACGGTCTCCTTTAATTCCGGGGCTTTCGCAGGTCAATCCGCATCGAATCAGGTCAGCCTGCCTGTATTACAGCCGATCCTGAATGTGACCAATACCCTCAGTGCAGATCGTGCAACCGTAGGGAATACACTTGGCTTTTTCATCACTGTAACCAATACCGGCAACGCGCCTGCAGAAACGGTCGTGCTTGATCTGTTGTCCAGCTCGCTTAGTCTGAATCAAAATAGCGTACTGGTCAACGGTTCGCCCATTCCCGGAGCAAACCCGATTACAGGCATTAATATCGGTTCGGTCGCTCCAGGTGCGACGGTAACCGTCTCGTTTAGCGCTGTGGTCATATCAGTACCACCTGGCTCCATACTAACCAACCAGGCCACTGTGAACTACACGTTCCAGCTACCAGATGGACGAACGCTGACCGGAAATGGTGCAGCCCTACCTGTATCCATTCCGATCTCATCACCGAATGTTACCGCCACGAAGGCAGCTGATGTGGCTGTCGCTGTCGTGGGTGATTCTGTCCCCTATGTCATAACTGCGTTCAATAACGGACTCGATCCGGTTACTAACGTAATCGTCACAGATACCATTCCTTTTGGAACTGCCTTTGTCCCGGGCAGCGTTACAATCAATGGTACACCTGTTGTTACAGCCAACCCGCAAAACGGCATTCCTGTCGGAACGCTTGGAGCTGGGGGCGGAGCCACCATTCGCTTTTTGCTTAACGTACAATCACTGCCTTCGCCAGCGTCCATTACCAATGAAGCGACCGTCAGCTTTACTTCAGGTGCATTTAACGGATTTTCGGTATCCAATCCTGTTACCATCCCTGTGTATCAACCGATCGTCACTGTAACTAAAAGCGCCGGAACGGGAAGAGCTACGGTTGGAGATACTGTAACCTATACATTCTCCGTTGCGAACTCTGGAAACATCGGCGCAGATACCGTCCTTAGTGATCCCATTCCGGCAGGGGCTACTTTTATTCCTAATAGTGTCGTGATCAATGGCACCGCCGCACCTGGTTCAGATCCAAATGTTGGGATTCCATTAGGTATCATAGGTGCAGCTACGACTGTCAATCTGACCTTTCAGGCAGTCATTACCTCACTACCCGCATCAGGTACATTGGTCAATCAGGCGACCGCAGCTTACAGCTATCAACCTCCAGATGGTCGTGTCCTGACTGGAAGTGCAGTATCTCCGTCTGTGACCGTCTCGGTCTCTTCGCCAGATGTGGACGTTATCAAAACAGCCTCCGCTACAGATGCCGTAGTCGGAGATACCATTACGTATACTGTGATTGCTACGAATAACGGAATCAGTCAAGTCGTCAATGCCGTTGTATCTGATCCATTACCGTCTGGTACCAGCTTTGTTCCGGGTAGCGTAACCGTGAATGGAACTTCGGTGCCTGCTGCGTCACCAAGCTCCGGTATCCCTGTAGGCACCATTGCAGTAGGGGGTTCGGCAGCAGTTACATTCCAGGTCTCCATCGTTAATCTGCCGCAGCCGCCGCAAATAACCAATCAAGCGACCGTCAGCTTTACTTCAGGCGCGTTGACCTCGTCTTCGCAATCCGATCCGGTCACCTTGCCCGTTTATCAGCCGATCATCGGCCTGACCAAAACCGTCAATACCGTCAACACACAGATCGGATCAACATTGGTCTATACCCTGACGCTAACTAATACCGGAAATATTGCCGTTATACCTGTGCTGTCGGATAACATTCCTGCTGGCTCTGAACTACTGCCTAACAGCGTAGTCGTTAACGGCATCCTTGTACCAGGAGCTTCGCCAGTTACAGGCATAACGCTCGGATCATTGGCCCCTTCTGGCAGTATTACAGTGAGCTTCCAAACCATCGTCTCATCTCTGCCAACTCCGCCTATATTGACCGACCAAGGGCAAGCGAACTTTACGTACTCACCGCCAGATGGTAGGGTGCTGAGTGGTTCCGTCACATCCAATACAGTCAATGTTGCTGTGTCTGCACCTAATATTCAGGTGACGAAAACATCCAGTCTGGCAGCCGCTGTAGTCGGAGATACGATCAGATATACACTGAGCATCACGAATAGCGGTGTGGATTCAGTCACAGATACTGTTGTAACCGATACAATTCCTGCAGCTACCTCCTTCGTTCCGGGCAGTGTCCTAATCGACGGAGTAGCCTTCCCTAATGCCTCTCCGGTTGCTGGAATTGCCATTGGAAACGTCGCACCTGGAAATACATTCGTCGTCAGTTTCCAAACGACTGTCCAGTCTTTGCCGCAGCCACCACTGCTCACAGATATTGCAGCCGTCACGTTTACTAGCGGAACGTTCACTGGCACCGCCTTTTCCGATCCACTCATCGTACCTGTGTTCCAACCGTTAATTGCAATTACTAAGGCATCCAGCACTCTTAACGCCTCCGTCGGCGATACACTGACCTACACGATTACGGCCGTGAATAGCGGCAATATTGCAGCAGCGCTTACCATCAGCGATAACATCCCGGCCGGATCGACTTTCCTTGCCAACAGTGTCAGCGTTGCTGGCAGTCCGCAACCTGGATTGTCCATCGAAACTGGCGTTCCAGTTGGATCCGTGCTGCCAGGCGGAACGGTATCTGTAACGTTCCAAACCGTTATCAATACTCTGCCTAATCCACAGGTACTGGTCGATCAGGCATCAGGCTCATTCACTTTCCAACCACCAGATGGCAGAACTGTATCTGGATCTGCGGTATCCAATTCAGTTAGTATCTCTGTATCCTCACCAGACGTTAGCATCGTCAAAGGAACGACGGCTACCGACGCCATTATTGGCGATATCATCACCTACACACTGGCTGTCTCCAACAATGGGATCAGTACAGCCAGTAATATAGTGGTTTCAGATATGATTGCGGCGGGAAGCTCCTTTGTGAATGGCAGTGTTACCATAAACGGAACTTCCTTCCCTGATGGAAACCCTGGCTTTGGCATTGCCATCGGTACGCTCGCTCCAGGAGCTGTTACTACCGTTACATTCCAGGTTCGAGTCGACTTCTTGCCAACACCGGCACAATTAACTAATCAGGCATCCGTTAGCTTTACCAGCGGAGTATTTACTGGCAGCTCAACATCTAATGTGATAACCATTTCGGTCTTCCAGCCGATCCTGACAGCAGTCAAAACAAGCAATACCAATAATGCCACAGTCGGAGACATCATCACTTACACGATTGTCGTATCCAACACGGGTAACATTGCAGCCTCGACTACTGTAAGTGACAATATTCCAGACGGCTCTGTATTCCTTCCGAACACAGTCTCGATTAACGGCATTGCAGCTCCCGGTGCAAGCCCAGTTTCCGGCATCCCGACTCCAGCCATACCACCAGGACAATCGGCAACCGTCACTTTCCAAGTGCTGGTATCCTCCATCCCTGCAACCGTACTGCTGGTCGATCAGGCTGAGGTAGACTATCGCTTTAATGCACCAGATGGGCGAGAGGCAGGCGGTTTCCATTTATCCAACATTGTTGAGGTTGCCGTGTCACCGCTAGACATCACATTAAGTAAAAGCGTAAGCTCACCTTTCGCCACTACTGGCGATACCTTGACGTATGAACTTGTGATTCTCAACGAGGATACGAATACCGTGCAAGATGCCCGTTTGCTGGACACTTTGCCAGAGGACATCGAGTTTATTACAGGTTCAGTTCAGATTAATGGATCTACGGTGGCAGAAAGCGATCCCGGCACTGGCATACCTTTGCCACCGTTAGAAGCGAATACCAAGACTGTCATATCCTTTGATGTCCGCATCACAGCGACAGAACAGCCAGGACCACGTACGAATCAGGCGCGCTTGTTACTCTCAAATGGTGAAGAAGCGAGTGCCGTTTTGTCCAATGCTGTCACCATTGCCTTACTTCAGCCTGTGGTGAAACTGACGAAAACAGCCAGCACGGAGAGCGTACAGCCAGGCCAAAGCATCACCTATTCTATCGTCACAGAAAATACGGGAAATATCGGTTCGTTTGGCTTGTTAACGGACTCATTGCCATCGGAACTTTCTTTTGTTCCTGGCTCTGTTTCGGTTAATGGAATCCCTCAATATGGGGTCAGTCCAGGGCAAGGCATTGCCCTAGGCACCATCGCACCAGGAGAAAAAACGACTACCGTCTTCTCCGCGCTTGTCATTCGTGCCTCCGAGTCTGGCACACTGGTGAATCAAGCTTCGCTGGCTTACTCCTACCAGCTGCCGGACGGACGAAGCACGAATCTGGTAACTGCTTCACCTTCTGTCTCGGTTAAAGTAGCCCCTACTGCTAGAGGAGCCTTGTCAGCCGTGCTACGCACAACAGTGTCTACTGTCGCATTAGGGGATGCTGTACCTTATCAGCTGACTCTTGTTAACGATGGAGGTTCGGTCATTACCGATGTAGTATTAGCCGATTACGTACCGAATGGAACCATCATAAACCCGGATAGCTTGAGAATTAACGGTTCTCCACCTGCTGCTAGCAAGCCGGGTGAACCATTATTTATCGGCAGCTTACAGGCGGGACAGACAATGGATGTATCCTACAGCGTGAACGTTCAGTCTCTGCCTCTCGGAGGACGTCTAAACAATAGCGTACGGCTTCAATATGCTGGCAGTGACGGTGCGAGCGAGGTTACCAGCAACACCGTGACTATAACTGTTTTTGATCCACAGCTTGCCGCAAGTATCTCTACGGAAAATACGGAGGCCATCGCAGGAGAAAGCCTTACTTATACGGTACTGCTCAACAACTTTGGCAACGTAACATCCGAAGTTACACTGCAACATTTCATTCCTGCCGGGACTCTATTGATTCCTGACAGCATACAGTTGAATGGTCAGTCACTGTCGGGAGTCGATTCTGCTGTCGGTGTTAGCCTTGGGTCTGTGGAACCCGGACAGTCATTGACACTGACTTATCAAGTGACCGTATTAGAGACGCCTCCATCCGGCTACATCGTAAATCAAGCTGCCTTTGCCTACTCGTTTACGTTACCTGGAGGAAGAGTCGTATTGGGGACATTGAATACCAATACCGTTACGATCCCAGTTGTATTCCCACTGCTCGAATTAGTTAAAAAGGTGAGTACCACGGATGCCTCTGTAGGCGACACACTCACCTTCACCATACAGATTACTAACAAAGGGGGAATCACAGCGCAGTATCCGCTGTTCACAGACCCGTTGCCGCATGGACTCATTTATGTACCCAACAGCCTAACTATCCAAGAAAAAGCACAGCCAGGCGCTAATCCCGCCGCAGGTATCACGCTCCCGGATATTGCACCAGGGGAGACGCTCACCCTTACATTACAGGCACAAATCCGTGAAGCACCTGCAGATGGAACATTCAGCAACCAGGCCACCATCGAATATACCTCACGTCGTAGTGGAGGAGAGACCATTCAGGAAACCTCCCAGACCAACACCGTCGGCGTGACCGTTATTGCAGCCATCCCTAAACTCACGCTTAGCTCCAGCGCTTTGCGTGTCGGCCAAGAAGACACCCTGTCCTTTACCGTCCATGTGGAAAACATCGGAAATACCCCACTGGAAGAGCTCTTGCTCACTGCACCATTTGCAGCCGAAGATTTCATTTTGCTACGAACTGTCACCGTGAATTCTGTGCCACTTCCGCATCCTAACCTGCTCCAAGGTATTCCGTTAGGTCGGCTTGATCCAAACCACAAAGCAGTCATCGTATTCTCTTTCGACATCGAATCTGCGCTCCGCGCGTATCTGATCGCCCAGGTCATCCTGCGCTATCAATTCCGCTATCCAGACGGAAGCGTAGAGAAACAATCTGCCTCCTCCAATACCATTTTTGTGGAGATGGCTGACTTTGACGGTTCTCTAGAGTAAATGTTCTATTGTGTTAAGCTCCTTACCACTGGGTAAGGAGCTTTTTTATGTAATTAGATAACATAAAAAAGCCCTGGAATATATTCCAGGGCAGTTGCTAGCGCGTTATCCATTGCTAACCATCTTACCAATTATGTAGGTCGGCTATGCCGGGGATGATTATAATTTGGTTACGTTAGCGGCTTGTGGTCCACGTGCGCCTTCGACAATGTCGAACTCCACGTCTTGTCCTTCTTCAAGTGTTTTGAAGCCTTCTGTTTGAATTGCGGAAAAATGTACAAATACGTCGCCGCCGTCAGATGTTTCAATGAAACCATAACCTTTTTCTGCGTTAAACCATTTTACTTTACCTTGCATGCACTAACATTCCCTTCGTCATCAAATGAAGTGAAGCTCTCGCCCACATTTCCGACTATACCACCCAAAGTTATCCATTGTCAATTGGAATTGATAATGTTTTCATTCATAGTTATTCCATTTTAACTCTAGCTCTATAAATTGAAACTATATATAAGACAAAAGAACCTACTATAATTATAGTAAACTCTCCATTAAAATTTGAAGCATATAGAATACAAACATACAAAATAAAATTCCACTAATTCTCACTTATACCTAGTTGTAAACTAAAGTTGGCTGGCGTTCTATCCTATTTTTTTTAAGTTACTTATGAAATCAGTTACCTTCTTAGTATACAAATCATACACGAGAATATCAGATCCTCTCTCTAGTATCTGTAGAGTCAAGACGTCTTGGGGTAATTCTATCTTCCGTTCCCCGGAATGACGAGTTGTGGTAAGGTGGTCTACCAGAGCGATATTGCGATTCAAAGTATGAAAACAGTGTACCTTCATCAAGCGTAATTAACACTGTGTTATTTGAGCTTGCATAGCTAGAACTATATTTTACTGGTATTGAAACTGCTCGTACCCGAACATCTGATATTTCATGATTACTGTACTGTAGCTACCATGGCTAGAAAAATCAAATTCCCGTTTCCAAGATAAATCGGGATTTGCTATTTTGGTATTAGCAACCTGTACTCCATTTACCTTAATATCTCCATTTGGATATTCAACAACTGTATGCGATAGATTTTCAGACAGGGAGTTATCTGGGCTGATGAATCGGCTGGCAAGGTCGCATTCATATGAATAGCATATTCCTCTCCTACACCTCCCAGCTGAACTAATACGCAGCCCCCAGTCCCCTGCCTTCAAATCTTTAGCAAACTTTAATTCAGAGACCCTTCCTCCAAACCTCGTTAAGCTTGCTAAATCTGTACTCCAATCAATCGAATACAAATCAAATCTATAGTCAGGATTACTTGATTTGAGCAATAATACTTCTGTCTGTAGGCACATTAAAAAAACAGAAATTTTCCGGTATGAATCATTGAGATTCATTAGACCATCCGTCGGTATTGAGATCTGTTGATTATTTACTTTCAGAGTATCGCCATATACAGCCTCTGTAGTACTTGTAGGTTTCAGTGCTTAAACTTTATTGACTACGTCTTTCGTAAAAGATCCGGCCTCCACTGAGACCGGAATAGCCAATGTACTATCTAACGATACAACTGTTAATAAAGCTCCATAAAATTGCTTTCCCCACTTCATAAAACTACTCCCTTTGTGAATACATTAAATCATTCGTTGAATCAAATAATCCCTGAATTTATATATTAATTCTCTTTTGTTTCCTCAAAATAAATTCTAACTTTTTTGATGGATTTTAGAATCAAATCACGAATTATTCAAATCTTTTGAATAGACCGATGTAGCAAGCATAATTTTCCACCAGTAAAGGCTTGAGCTTCAGAGCTACTGCTATGGAGCTCAATAAATATTCTACTATAAAAGTTCTTTCCCCAGGAAAAATACTTGATCGATTTTCACGGTTCTTAATTTTGTGAGTTCAATCTATACACACTATAATAAGTTTAAAAACTACATATAAAAACGAGCCTTTTTCCAATTAAATAAGTGGAAAAGGCTCGCACAGATTATTTCCGTCGATCCATTAGAACACTCTCAGGTGAGTACGCTGATTCATAGGCAATCCGTTGAGTTTTAGCCATGTTACGTTGAAGTAGCCAATCTTGAGCTTCAACTTTTAATTGCAAAATACGTTGACTAATCATTTGATCATTATATAAAATGCTTTTTACCTTCCTCTTCTGCTCTATTGTTGGAGACTGGCTTTCCAAGAAAGTTAGAATTCGATCCACTTTCACTTGACGTTCTTCAACAAATTGCTCTATTTCTTCATAGGTTGTCTCATTTAATCGAATAGTAAATTCTTGAGTCATTTGTTCCAAGTGAACTAACAATTCATCCATGCTGAGCCTCAACATTCTGAGCCATACCAGCCATCTGTTTGCTTGCAGTCACCCAGGTTTCACGCAATTCTTGCAGATATCCTAAAACCTCTTCGCCTGATTCAATTGTTTTCTTAATATTCGTTTGGATGAGCAGGTAATTCATATACTCGTACAGGTCATAAAGATTTTTAGAGATATCATAGGAATTATTCAAGGTAGACATTAATTCGCTAATGATAGTTTGTGCTTTTCCAAGATTTACATTCGCCTTTTGATAATCTTTATTATTAATACCATCTAAACCTGCGAGTACAAAACGGATAGCCCCATCATACAATTTAATTAACAATTGAGAAGGAGAAGCTGTTTGAACAGAAGACTGCCGATATTTATCTAGCGGTGATGTAATCATATTCACCATCCTTTGAATTTTATGAAGAGAACATGTTGGTGATACTGGTCGATTGATTGTTTAATTTACTCAATGATTTTTCCATAGCTGTAAATTGTTTATAGTACCTATTTTCCATGTCATTTAATCGAGTTGTCATATCAGAGATACGTGTTTTATAGTCCGCTAACTGTTTTCCCATAATGCTATCTGCATTATAAGTGGAAGTAAGAGATGTTGAATTTTTGGATGTACCTGCCTTTTTGGATATATTTTCAAGAACATCATCATAGCTACTATACAACCTTGTAAACAGTCCGCCTTTAGTCGTTTCGCTAGCAGGTTTTTGAAATAGATCCTTAACCCCTTGCGGATCACTCGTTATAGCTGTCTTCAGTTTGTTTTCGTCAAGATACAATTTCCCTCGTTCATAGTATTGACCTGTTGTAATCCCTACATCCACCAAACCAAGTGTTGTGCTGCTTCCTAACGCATCTGTAATAATTGAACGCATTTGAGAAAGAGCCGTCTTCAGGTTACTATCATTCTTGAGCAATCCACTTTTGGACTTCTCCGTCCACGCCTTAATATCATCCTCATTCAAATCTTTCTTTTGATCATCTGTAAGCGGGGCATAGTCCCGATAACGGGTTTCGTTAACTTTGGTATTCATTAAGTCAATTAGATCATTGTAGCTCTGAACGAACTCTTTGATGGTAGACACCATCTTATCCGGGTCCGTCTGTGTAGTAATTTTAGATGGATTTGTAGAATCAGACTTTTCCAACAAAGTTAATTTCACGCCATTAATAGTAATACTATTACTATCATATGGTCCCATAGCTTTACCATCCACTTCAATTTGGGCCTGTTTCCCTGCTTGAACAGTTCCTAAATTAAGCAAGCTGCTCAAAGTACTTGTAGTACTATCCAGAGTAAAGGCACCACCATAATCCTTTGCGGTAATGGATACCTTGCCGCTAACCTCATCAAAAATCGCTGAGGCTTTTGCCTCTTTATCACTATTAATTTTATTTACTACAGAACTAATTGTATCCGATCCACTAAAGGTGAAATCTCTACCATTAATAGAAAGTGTATAACTACCGGAAGTACCATTTGTCAACTGTGAGAGTGTCGTTGAACTTGTGACTGCTTTACCATTTGTCGCAGTAAGTTCGTCACCCTGCACACCTGTTTTAGTAGCCAATTGTTTTACGACTACAGACATAGACACACCGTTTGCTGAAGAGGTAGCTGTAGCGCTAACCGCACCTGTATTTCCTGTAACTGTTGATTTATAAGAATTCAAAGAGCCCTCAAGTCTATAATTAGAAAGTTTGTTATTCCTGAAATCTACTAGCTTACTATTCACTTCACGATAAGAATCTCTTTGCCACTCCAATACTTGCTTGTTCTGATTCAATTTATCTAAAGGAATACGTTGGGCGGCCATGAGCTGCTTTACCATAGTGTCTGTATCCATACCAGAGGCCAAGCCGCCTATCCTTAAAGTCGATGATGAAATACTCATATACCTTTACCTCCTTGTTAAGTACGTTTGTCAATTAAAATGCCCGCGATTTCCATCATGCTTGCGACCAGATCCAATGTCTTTTCCGGGGGAACTTCCCGAATCAATTCACCCGTCTCCTTGTTAACGACTTTGACCATGATGCTGTGCGTCGGTTCGTGAATGCTCACTTGCAAGGTCGTTTCTGGACCCTCTAACGCCTTAAAGGCCTGATCCAATCTTTTAATAAGTTGCTCCTGTCCAATAGACAGCGTACCCGCCTGTTGCTCAAGTCTCTTTAACTCCTGTATGTTGTTAATTGGAGACACCACTTGTCGACTAGTTTCTGAGATATTTCCGAACTGTGAGGATATTGAACCACTGCCTAATTGCGAGTTCACACTTGTCGATAATGAAAATTGAATATTCATTTGTCGCCCTCCGACCTTTTAGTCAATTCCTTATATATATCGGATAAAACTCCACGTTCATTAAGAGAATAACTGTATGTTTTAGATATCACAGCCAAGCTACATTTTTCAATCTGAATCATCGCTATTTTCTATATTACTATTGGCACTATCTTATAGGTATTTATACCTATATACAGTATTATAGTAAAAGAGATAAAAAGAAAATTACCCCCTATAAATAATAAAATTAGGAGACCGTCTATGATTATAAATTCAAATTATGTTGCTCTGAATGCATTTCGCAAAACGGAAAAACAAGCTGCTTCTTTGGAAAAAAACATAAAACACTTGGCTTCTGGCTCTCGGATTAATATGGCCTCGGACGATGCTGCTGGCTTAGCAATCTCTGAAAATATGAAGGCACAGATACGCGGACTTAACCAGGCAGCATGAAACGCCCAAGATGGTGTTTGGTTAGTACAAACTGTTGAGGGTGCTTTAAACGAAACGCAAGACATCCTGCACCGGATGAAGACCGATCTAAATCACAGATAGAATTCGACAAGTTATTAAAAGAAATAGACTCCATTGCGAAAAAACTCATTTTAATACGATTCCATTACTGAGCGGAAACTTTGATAAAACCTTTCATCTAGGCTGTAACGCAGATCAGACTTTTAATATCTTTCTGAATCCCATGTCTACAGATGATTTATCTCATATCGACTCAGATATTGGATTAACCGGAGTATCATCCACTTCGGGTTTAGACAATACCGATTTTATTATTAAAGTATCAAAAAATTCGAGCAATGAGTTTCACATTAGTGTAACAGGCGGAGGGTTCGAGGGCCTTGGTAGAAAAGTAGATTCCACTGAATCAAGTTTATCTGTTTTCAAAGTAGACGGAACTACTGAGCGCTTTACAGTCGAATTTAATTATAGTGGATTAAAAGAAGGCCAAGCCATAGTACGGCTCAAAAGTGGTACTTTAAAATAGTAAAGGATAAAAACTTATCCATTGCAAATCAAAATGACGCACAATCCACTATAAAACAGATCAAAAACGCTATTAATACCGTTTCATCCGAGCGTGCCAGACTGCGTGCCTATCAAAATCGCATGGAACACACTATTAACCATCTAGGAAATTATTCTGAAAATCTATCTGCTGCTGATGCTGATATGGCAAAAGAAATGACGCTATTTACCAAAAATCAAATGATGCTGTAAGTCTCCTAATCTATGCTGGCTCAAGCCAATGCTTTACCTCAAAATATTTTGCAACTTCTTAAATAAAATTCTACATAAGAAGGACTAAAGAAATTGACGACCACCTCATTTGGGTAATACATGAGTAAGACCAAAGATAAAGGTTGAGGAAATTTATGTTTGGACATTCGCCTTCATCTCGAGGGACAGACTTTTACTGATATTGCCCGTACCCTACGTCTGGTTCGCCAGACCGTCAGCCAGTATTGGCATTTATACCAAGCTCACGGATTAGAAGGTCTTCCCATAAAGCACTCTCCGGGAAAACCCCCAAATTGACCGAAGAACAACATGAACAGCTGGCTGAGCTGTTAGTCCATAAACGCCCCGTCGATGTAGGTTTTAAGGCACGTGCACATGGACACTTGCTTTAATCTCCGCTTGGATTCAACGTGAATTTGGTCACGAATATAGTGTTGTGGGGTCCGTAAAGTCCTGGGACGTTTGGGGTTTAGCTTCACCAAAGCAACCTATACACTGGCTCATGCAGACAAGCAAAAACAGGCTGTTTTGCGTGATGTGACGTTAGCCCAATTGAAGAACAAACTAGTACTTTGACCGAATCAAATTTGAGGATATAGGTATTTTAATTTTCTCTCGCTTGCTCCGTTGTAAATTGCCAATCGACTGATTTCTGTGCCTGGTTACGTTTGACTTCCCAAGCTGTGACCTCACGCTGTAATTCTTCCATCGAGGCAGTTCGTCGACTCAGACACTGGATGGTCAGCGCGCTCAGCTCAATTTCAGCCATGTTGAACCAACTTCCTGCTTAGGGGTGTAATGAATTTCTAATCATTTCGCAAGGGACAACGCCTGTTCCGGCGCAAACGTTTCATATAATGACGAAATCGTATGCGTGTTCAAGTTATCCATGACGAGCCGAACCCGCTTCGCCTTTGGATAATGGACTTCCGGTAACTCTTGGATTTGTATCGCCCAATCGATTTTGGTTCGTCTCTCTCTGGCTTGTACAGGACGCCATCCGGCCAAAGGTTCCGTGAACATAAACAGGCTGGAATTTCCTGCGCACATACTCGTAATCCTTGCGGCGTACTTGTCCCGACTTCATCCGTTGCACAGGTCGGGAATGATCCAAAAGCTGCACCGGCTGTTCATCCATACAGATCAGTGGGATTTCCGGATCATAGGGAAGGGCATAGGTTTCCAAGATGTCTTCCATCCGAGCGACGAACTCGCTGCTGGATTTGGCGGGAATGCATAATGTTTTTTTAGTGAGGCTTAAGTTTTGTTTTTTTAACGTCGTCCGAATCGTTTCCCGTCCCACCGATTCCAAAATATTCAGTTCAATGACCCTGCGAGTGAGCAGACGAACGGTCCAGCGGGCTTACCCTTCAGGTGGTTCGGAACAGGCTAACGCAAGGATTCGGGCTTCCACTTCGCCAGTCACCTGCGAAGGGCGTGCCGGTTCATCCCGCTTGCGGTAGCTCAGTGTCTCGCGAAGTCCGCGGGTACAGTAGTCTTTTACTGTGTAATAGACCGTGACATCGCTGACCACCGAGCGCCGGGGCAATTTCAGCCTGTTTTGGGATGGCTCCTTGGCTTTCATCTGAAAGCATCAGTACAAGACAGCGGCGGCGAATGCCGGGAGATGTAGAATCGGCATGAAGAAGTTGCTCGATCCATTCACGTTCCTTTGGTTCAAGTCGAACCTCATATTTTTTGTTCATGAGTAAGCCCTCCCATATTTTTCTTATGGGGTGAGCTTAAAACTAGAAACAAAATCAGTCAAGGTACTATAATGTGGAAAGATAGACCATCTGCTCTTCGAAGATGAGTCCACTATTCGGGCGTATCAAACTCTACAATCCGAAAGGAAAACAGCAGCAGATTCAAACGTACGGCAAGCATGAAGGGCCAAGTTGTTTGGCGCCATTAACTATGAAACCGGACAAGTTCACCACCATGAAGAAGAAAAGGCGGATGTAAAGGCTTGGATTCGCTTTTTAACAGCGCCTTTGGAAGCCTATCTGGAAGGAAAAGTGGTCATTATTTTAGACAACGCTCGCATTCATCATGCCCCAGATCTTCAACCTTTTTTTGCAAAAGCAAAGCCAATTAGAGCTAGTATTCCTACCTCCATACAGTCCCGATCTGAATCTCATGGAAGGGGTATCGAAGGGGTTAAAGGGTGACGTGATTAACAATGTATTTTTCGAAAAATTCTACCATATCCGTCTTTATGTTAAGGCTTTTTGAACCGACTGAACAAGCATCCGAAAGAAACCATCGATCGCTTGCTCGTTAGGTTATAATCTTTAGTGCGTTTTATATAGTTAAAACAAGCCTGCACAACAAGAGTCTTTATTATGTAGGCTGGCTTAGTTTAATTTCATGACCTTACAGTAACTTAAAACTATGTAAAAGAGTCTTAGGCATATGCCTAAGACTCTCATCAATCCGTAAAAATTAACGAAGCAATTGCAGAACTGCTTGTGGTTGTTGGTTAGCTTGAGCCAACATAGCTTGAGCTGCTTGGGACAGAATGGAGCTCTTCGTTTGTTTAACCATTTCAGCAGCCATGTCCACGTCACGTACACGGGACTCAGCAGCAGTCAGGTTTTCAGAAGAAGTTCCCAAGTTGTTGATTGTGTGCTCAAGACGGTTTTGGTAAGCCCCCAGCTTAGAACGCTCGCCAGAAACTGTTTCGATAGCACTATTAATTGTAGTAATAGCAGAGTTAGCAGCTTTTTGGGTAGAAATGTCGATACCGCCTACAGTAACTGTTTGTTTGTCAGTCAAAGCAGCAGTGAAATTTGCCCATTCTTTAGTGCTATCTTTTGGATCAGTAAATGAAATGCCATCAGTGGATGCTGCAACTACATTACCGTTTCCATCTTTCAAAGCTTTTGCTGTAGCATCGTAAGTGTAGCTCCCTGCTTGCAACCCAGTATTAGCGATTGAACGAGTTCCTGTAACAGTAGTATCAGCTACTTTAATTTTGTCTCCATCAGCAAGTGCATTAGTAAAGGTAGCTACATTGGCAGGAGTTGCCGCTAGATCCGTGAACGTCAAACCGTCGGCACTTGTTCCTACTTTAGTACCTTCTTTATCCAACAAGTCGAATGCTGCACCATTTTTGACAACGCTGTAAGTGCCATCAGCCAGTTTAGCAGTATTGGCTCCTGTTTTTGTTTCATCAACCTTAGCTGCACCTGCAACACCCAACGTAAAACCACGAGTATCGCCAATAGTCAGTGCCAAGTTTTGGTCTTGGTTAGCACCGATTTGGAAAGTACCTTTAAAAGAACCGTCCAGCAATTTTTGTGTATTGAATTCTGTGTTGTTACCGATACGGGAAACTTCTTGGGACAGTTGATCAACTTCCTTTTGAAGCTCGGAACGGTCACTAGCAGTATTCGTATCATTCGCAGATTGAACGGAAAGTTCACGCATACGTTGCAGAATATCATGAGTTTCGTTCAAAGCGCCTTCGGACGTTTGAATCAGAGAGATACCATCTTGAGCGTTACGGGAAGCTTGATCCAAACCGCGGATTTGACCGCGCATTTTTTCGGAAATTGCCAAACCAGCAGCGTCGTCACCGGCACGGTTAATACGAAGACCGGAAGACAGTTTTTCCATGGATTTGCTTTGTGCGCCAGAAGCCGTGTTCAGAGCACGGGAAGTGTTCAGAGCTGCAATATTGTGATTGATAATCATTGTTTATTTCCTCCTTGAAATGAATGAAATGTCCACATCCATGTGGTGCGCCAAGACTTAAGGGTCGGCCGCCCCTGTCTTTTAGCGCCTAATATATATATCGTCGGCACCCTGTCTATTTTGAATAGCTTTTATACATTCTTAGAAAAAAAAATTCAATGCATACTTTATTGTTCTTTAATTTGACGGTATGTTTCCATCAATTGCTGCATATGATCAAGGCTCGGTGCAGCGGAGGCCTTGTTGGATTCCTGAATAGATAAGTAGACCTCCTTACGGTAAATATCTACATTCTTGGGAGCAGAAATACCAATTCGAACCGTTTCTCCTTCTACACTCAATACAGTGATCTCAATATTGTCCTCAATGATGATAGATTCGCCTTTTTTTCTGGAGAGTACGAGCATGCTATTCCCCCTCCCCCTTCGCAGATATATTAGAATGCACACTACTCCACAATGGATGTCTTGTTTGATAGACAGTTTGGTGCAGTATCACTTGCTTCGCTTTCCCATTCAAAGGATTTAATACTAAGGGAGCCAATAAATTAACCGTTGAGTCTTCCAAAGGCTTTTGAAGTGTGAGCATACTACGAATGGAAATTCGATCCTCGATACCGAGTTCTAGCGCCTCTTCATCGGGCAGTTCAAATTCATAATTAGGATAAAAAGCAAATGGGTCTACCAGCATAAAAGAAATATTCTTGTCATCAACCGATTGTAAATAACTAAATGGACTGTCATCCAATACAATAAGCGCAAATTTTTTAAATTCTTCAAATCCCGGCAAGCCTTTATCGAAAAAGAAGATTTGTTCACCCGTCAACTCCAGACTTCCCCAAGAAGCAGTTTCTATAATCAATGTCATTCTCTCCTTTTTGATCTGTTATATAACAAAAAGAGCTATAGACGGGTGGTAAGACTCCCCTATAGCTCTTTTTTACATCAACGTATCCAATACAGGCGGCGTAAACTGAACTGAGGGGTACTGTTGCATGTAAATATCCGATTTTCCACGTATATATTCAATAATAGGTTTATTAATATTCACCTGAATATTTACATGTCCAGGTACTACCTCAATATCAGGGTCATGTCGCTCGACATGAATATCTACATTAGCCGAGGAAGCTGGCCCCCGAAATTCTCCATAAGAGGGATCATGGCCCCTATTGCCCACAATCTCTCCAATCGTGTTTCCTGGCTTATAGTACTGAGTCATTCGATTACCTTCTTCAACCCGTTTAGCTATACCCTGTAAAAACAATTCCTGTACCGTAGAATACAACCGCTTGGTCATCTCCAGATGACTGCCCCCTACATAGGCTGCCAAAGCTCTTGTTTGATCTATGTGCAGCTCAGGACGATATTGATGGATATCCAACTGAGCAGATTGAGTATTAATTTGCATATCTGCTTTGGGCTGTTGAATTGAATATTGTCCTATATCAGCATCTATTCCGATAAGTCCTGGCGTCTGACGGATTTGTAATGCAGAAATGGAAGCCAATTTCATCCCTCCTTAACTATCTCAAGAAATCTACAAGGGATGGTGATATGATTTTAGCGCCAGCAGATAAAGAAGCATTATAAATATTTTCTTGTATCTTAGATTTAACCAGCAATTCTGAATAGTCAGCATCTTCCGTTTTGGATTGAAGACTTGTCAGATTCGTTTCCAAATCTCCCAGACGATTTTGCATTAATTCGACCCGGTTAGTCTTAGCTCCTGTTTCAGAACGCGCCTTAAGTACCTTCTCTATTCTGGAGTCAATATTCCCCAACTCAGACGATACTTTTTTTGTATCTCCCGAGCTTAAAGCACTCATTACAGAATCAAAAATTCCAAACAAATTATCCGCATCCGTACTGGAACCGAATACTTCATTACCTGTCACATTAATGGGTAACGTAACATTATCGCCCACTACATAGTTGACGGCACCCTTGTCAGTTTCAATTGTAGTTGCTCCAGTGGTATCATGAGTCCCATCTGCATTCAAAGGAAAGGTGTAGGGTTGCTTATCATAAGTCTGTCCATTAAATACAAATTTTCCATTTAACTGGCTGTTAGATATATCAATGAGCTGTTCTTTTAGTTGTCCAACCTCTTTTTCAATACTGTCCAATGCAGATTGAGGGTTAGTATCCGTTGCTCCTTTAACTGCCAGCTCACGTAACCGTTGAATTACATCCCCAGCCTGCCCCAACACAGTGTCATTAAAATCTAACCAAGAGATAGCGCTATCTACATTTTTTTGATACTGACCATTAGAAGATAACTCTCCACGATAGCGCAATGAATATGTAATGCCTACCGGATCGTCCGATGGTTTATTGATTTTACGCCCCGTTGCTAGTTGAGTTTGTGTGTCACTCATACGCTGGGCATTGCGGTTAAGATTCAGCATTAGCTGAGAACTCATCATGTTATTTGTGATCCTCATTGATCAGCTCGCTCCTCTCTATTATCTTCCAACCATTCCGGTGGAATTAATTAATTTATCTAACAATTGATCAAAAGTTGTCATGAACCTTGATGCTGCGCTGTATGCATGCTGAAACTTAATCATGTTGGACATTTCTTCATCCAGCGAAACCCCACTAACGGATTGGCGTCTAGTTTCAACTTGTTGCGTGAGAGTTGTGGAGTTTTCTAATTGCCGGGACGCCTCTTGAGATTGAATACCCAATTGTCCCACCATAGAACTAAAAAATGAATCTATAGTTGCGGAAGTCCCCAACGTCGATGAAGTAAAAGGCGTCCCCTTAAGCTGTGACATAATAAGAGCAAGTGTATTATTCCCTTTAACCAGTTCTTCATTAGGAGGTGACCCACTTACTCGTAAAGAAGCTGCAATTCCATTTGTATTCTCTACGATTTTTGGGTTAATTGTAATGTTACCTGCTGTTATTGCATCACCGCTGCCGTTTGCTATTGTAAAGAAATTTTCACCTGTGTTAACTCGACCTGTAGTGGCATCTTTTCCACCTATGGTGTAGCCGAGTTGATGAAGACCATTCATACCTTTTACTGTAACAGTAAGATCCGCTGTCAGTGTGCGTGATGCACCAGTGTAGGTTACTCCATTTAATACAGTTCCTTCTGGAATCACTGATCCCTTAGGCAAGGTAAACTGAACGTCCCCCGTCGCAATTGTACTAGCTAAGTTATCCAATTGCCTTTTATAATCAGCAACGTAATTGTCACGGGACATAATCATGCCATGGACTTCCCCTCCTCTTAAATCTCCAGAGGCATATGCTGCATTAAGAAATTGGCCATTGATTCCAGTAGTGGCTGTGAAGCCTTGTACTAAAGCTTGACCTCCCAAAGTAATGTTGTATCCTTGATCCGTTTCCGCGACACTAACATTAACGATTTTTGATAATTTATCTGTAATTAAATCACGCTGATCCCTTAAATCATTAGCATCGTCGCCCATCCCTTCAATCTTAGTAATAGACTCATTAAGTTCAGCAATGGAATTCAAATAGCCCTGTATTTCTTGGCCCTTAATTTCCACATTAGAGGTTAAATCACCATTAAGATTATCAAGCTGCTTACTTGTATAGTTAAATGCATCGGTTAGTGCAAGTGAGCTTTCTTTAACAATACTACGTGCCGTCACACTCTCAGGATCTTTACTTAGATCAGACCAAGCCTTATAAAAATTATCTATAACTGTACGAATTCCTGTGTCAGACGGCTCATTCACAATAGCTTCAAGCTTGGTTAGTGTATCTGATCGAACGCTCCAGCTACCAAGAGAAGTATTTTCTCCACGATATTGGCTATCGAGAAACTGTTCACGAATTCGGGTAATTGATGCAAACTCCACACCAGTACCCAACTGACCATGTACAGTCGACCTTGACAAACCGTAAGCCTCCATTGGAATAGATGCTCTCATATTTACAACCTGACGCGAATAGCCTTCCGTATTAGCATTAGCAATATTGTGCCCGGTTGTGTTCAGTGCAGCTGTCTGCGTAAATAAACTACGTTTTGCCGTTTCAATAGAATGAAAAGTCGATACCATGATAATCCTCCTCAATTACGCTCGTGTATCAAAAATTCCCGGTTGACTAGAGACACCGTTTTTATCCGTAGGATGCTGATAAGTTGCTTCTTGATTAGGACGTCCTACTAAAATATCTATGGAATAATCAATAAACGACAACGATTGTTCAATCAATTTTTGATTTATTTCATTTACCTCCTTTAATTGTGTGAGCGTATGTGAAAGATGCGATTGGACACTGAGGAGTTTTCTTTTTTCTTCGGGATCAAAAACAAGACGTGACAATTCGGTTACATTCAAGTTTAACTGCGATTTAATCCCTCGTTGCTGTAATACTTGATAAGAAATCAGAACACGAGTTTCATCCAGCGCCTCGATTTTTTTTATCAGTTTTGATTCCTTGTTCATACATAAAATAATGGTATCAATATCATTGTTTATGATAGCATCCTTCTTGCTACGCACCAGATCCAACAAGATAAGATGCTTTTGGTCTAGTTGCTCCAGCACATCAATCAATCGCTCTAAAGGCATATTCCTTCACCTAGCTT